>ENA-OPBG01001727-OPBG01001727.1-human-gut-metagenome-genome-assembly--contig:-NODE-1727-length-14195-cov-2.476662_pt1 | contig 14195 bp, 13 predicted proteins | sample MGYA00241065_ERZ501446 | MGnify/ENA primary metagenome ERZ501446 (study PRJEB25962, sample SAMEA2042632) | human gut metagenome | biome: human gut; feature: human-associated habitat; material: faeces...
TATAGTACATTCCTCGTGTCTACTCGGTGTGTCCAGATATAACCGTTGATATCCGTTGCGAATGGCGTTACAAGGGTCTTTGAACCAAAATGAGGGGCCGTTCTTTCGAGCGACCCCTCAAAACAACTAGGTTGTTTTCGTACGGTTTAGCCAAAGTAGCGCTTCAGCAGGCCGGCGAAGGCCTTGCCATGACGGGCCTCGTCGCGAGCCATCTCGTGCACGGTGTCGTGGATGGCGTCCAAGCCGGCGGCCTTGGCGCGCTTGGCCAGGTCGAACTTGCCGGCGGTGGCGCCGTTCTCGGCCTCAACGCGCATCTCGAGGTTCTTCTTGGTGGAGTCGGTCACGACCTCGCCCAGGAGCTCAGCGAACTTGGCGGCGTGCTCGGCCTCCTCGTACGCTGCCTTCTCCCAGTACAGGCCGATCTCCGGATAGCCCTCGCGGTGGGCGACGCGGGCCATGGCCAGGTACATGCCCACCTCGGAGCACTCGCCCTCGAAGTTAGCGCGAAGGTCGTTCACGATGTCCTCGGAGACCTCGGGGAGCTTGCCAACGCCCACGATGTGCTCGGCGGCCCAGGTCATCTCGGTCTCGGACTGCTTGATGAAACGGTCGCCAGAGACGCCGCACTGCGGGCACTTGAAATCAGCGGGCAGCTCCTCGCCGTCGAACTCCTCAACGTAACCGCAAACGGGGCAAACAAACTTCATGGTGTACTCCTTCTTTTGCAGGCGATGCACGCCGACCCAAGTTTCCCCTCTGTGGGACGGTGCGCGGTACATCTCGATTATGACAAAATGTTGCTTGGATTGCTTCATATTGAGATTGATTCTCAAAAGTACGCATGACCTCCACAGTAAGTTTGATGCGGAGAACTCGGATGCGTCGTGCGTGTTGGCTATCGCGTGTTGGCGTCTCACACGCTCGCAGGTGACTAACAGCCTTCTTCAGTTCGGTACAAGTTGATACGCTCTATGATGAACGAGCTGTATTACAGTACGGGTAGGGGGTGGGGAATGATTCCGGACTTCGATAACGATGGCAGAATCGAGCAATGGGGGGGCACTGCTGCCGATGCATGGCAAAAGCATGCGCGGGGACGGTTGCGGGGCGATGGGTCCAACGTGCCGACTGTCTCCGCAGCCTCGAATGGGGGCAGCTTCTCCAGTCGTAGGGGCGAGGCTCGCAGTTCAAGTGCTTCAGGATGTGGATGCGGCAATGTTGTGCTTGGGTGTGGGCTTATTATTGGCGTGCTGCTCGCGCTGGCGATCGTAATCGTTGTTTTCGTCAATGCATTTATATAGGGTGGCTCACATAGGAGTAGCCCACGTGTCCTTTTATGAGCGGTGGTTTGAAGATCCGTTGCGTGGGCGGTGCAGACGCTCTGTGTCTTCGCACCGCCCGCTGTGAAAAAACGATTCCCCTAGACCGTCATGCCGCCATCAACAGGCAAGACCGCGCCGGTAATATATGAAGCGAGGTCACTTGCAAGGAAGACGAAGGCGTTCGCCACGTCCTCGGGCTGTCCTACGCGCCTTATGGGGATGGCGTCTGCGATGGGCTTAATCATCTCTTCAGGTAGCGCCGCAACCATGTCGGTGGCAGTCACTCCAGGAGCTACGGCGTTTACTCGTATGCCGAGCGGCCCAAGCTCGCGGGCGAGGGAAACGGTAATTCCGTTCACTGCAAACTTGCTCATGGGGTAACCTACGCCCGAGGGCTGCCCATTCTTGCTCACCATTGAGCTGGTATTTAGGATTACGCCACCTTCACCGAGTGTGCGAGCCGCGGCTTGGCATCCATTGAGTACGCCTTTCACATTGGTATCGATGACGCGATCGAATTCTTCTGGCGTGTAGTCACCGAGAGGCGTGGATTGTGAGATACCAGCGTTGTTCACTATGATGTCGAGACTGCCAAAGTGCCCGGCAACCTCTCGAAACGCTGCCTCAAGTTCGGATTCGTTGGTGATGTCAGGGGAAATGCCCATCACGGGCGCGTTGGGAATCTTGGCGAGAATGGCCTCAACCCCTTTCTGAGCGGTTTCGGGCCGACTTCCGCAAAGCGCGACATTTGCTCCTTCTTCCAGGAATCGCTTCACGATGGCCAGGCCGATGCCTCTTGATCCCCCTGTGACAACGGCGGTTTTGCCTTGAAGCAGCATAGTTGCTCCTTTCATGTTCCCGGGCGATTCGCTGATGCTGCGCGGCGAGTTTCTATATCGCCTTTCGTGGCCCGGAAGATTGCCTGCAAAGACGGCGTACCCCGGAGGGGAGATTTGATACTGCGAGTTCGTTCGAGTTCGACGTGTGGCGACACGTGATTCGGTGGAGCGATGGGAGACTGGCTTGTTTGGGCAGCCCTGCCGCTTGGCCTTGTCTGCTGGAGCACGGGCTTGATCCACAGAGAGCATATGAGCGATCGATACAATCATCGGATCGAACAAATGTTTGATCTTGGAGCAAACTATGCATGTTGAGCAGACTACCTACGATGCTTCATCAGTTGAATCAATCTTGCGGTACGCACGCCAGCTTGAGGGTACGACGTTGCGTGATGCATGCGAGATTGACGAGGTCGCCAATCCCAGGAAGCGTCGCGGCAGCTTCGGCAATGCGCTCGAGAAGTATTTCTTTCACTACGATATCAACAACAGTTCTGACGCGGATTTCAGGGAAGCAGAAACAGAGCTCAAGTCCACACCGCTTCGCAAAAAGAAAAATGGCGAGTTTTCGGCGAAGGAACGTCTCGTTATCAGCAAAATCAACTATATGACCGTGGTCGACGAGACATGGGAAACGAGCTCGTTGCAGAAGAAGCTCCATAAGATACTTCTCGTGGCGTATGAATACGATCCGGAAACGAATCCCGTCGATTACCTAATTAAGGTCGTTGATTTGTGGGGTATTCCCGCGTCGGATGTTCCGGTATTCAAGCATGACTGGGATACGGTGGTGGAAAAGGTTCGCCACGGAAGGGCGCATGAGTTATCTGGCTCGGATACGCTGTATCTAGAGGCGGCGACAAAGGGCGCTACGGGAAGAGACCGCACCAAGCAGCCATATTCGGCAATTCCGGCGAAGCCGCGGTCATGGGCGATCAAGCCCTCATACATGACAGTAACCCTTAATGGCCTGCTTGATATGCAGAGTATTCGCCGAAATCAGGCTGAGCGAGAAACTGACTTGCTCGCATTGATTCAGAAGCGCTTCGAGCCGTATATCGGCATGACCGAGGACGAGCTTGCTGAGGCATGTGGCTATGACGTCGCGGGCAGACGCAAGCCGAAAAGCCTTTGCGCGCTCATCACGAAGCAGTTATTGGGCATAGATGTGCGCTACAAGATCGCGGAGTTCGAGAAAGCCGGCATCAAGACGAAAACGATGCGCCTGCAGCGAAATGGCGTGCCCAGGGAGTCGGTCTCATTCCCAACGTTCAGCTATTTCGATGTTTCCGAGCAGCCGTTTGAAGAGAGTGATTTCTACGGCTACCTGCGCCAAAAGTACCTCTTTGTTATCTATCGAGAGGAAACGGAGGGGCGGGGCGTGTTCCGGCTTGCTCAAGTGCTGTTCTGGCAGATGCCGGATCGAGACTTGCTTGAGGCCAAGCGGTGCTACGAGGAAATGCAGCGGCGAATCAACGCGGGGCATGCCGAGCAATCGGTTACATCGAGGGAGAATCGTTGCTGTCATGTGCGCCCGCATGGGCGTAACAAGGCCGATACGCTTCCCACGCCGTATGGAACGCAGGAAACGAAAAAGTGTTTTTGGATCAATGCTCGCTATATCGGCGAAGAGATCGATAGAGTAGAGCGGGAATTAACGGAGGCGACCGCGCGGGCGGTGCGCGAGAGGATCGATCGGAGCAACGTGGCGGGGCAGGTAATACGAATCGCAGAACTGTTCGCGGGAGTCGGCGGATTCCGACTCGGGCTGGAGGGCTACGATGACCCGCGGTACCCGGAATTCGCGCTGCCCGCCGCCGGACCGTTCGTCACGGTGTGGGCGAACCAATGGGAGCCTCAAGGTTCGCCGCGCCGTCAGTTCGCGGCGCGCTGCTATGAGGAGCGCTTCGGCAAGGGTTCCGTGGTGAACGAGGACATTGCCCGTGTGCTCGACGAGTATGAGGCTGGACGCATCGACATTCCCGATGTCGATATGGTGGTTGGCGGATTTCCGTGCCAGGATTACTCTGTGGCGCGCCCGTTGTCTCAGGCGAGCGGCATCGAAGGAAAGAAGGGCGTCCTATGGTGGGAGATCTATCGATTCCTGCAGCTCAAGGGACGTCCGCGCTATGTGCTACTGGAGAACGTCGATCGTCTGCTCAAAAGCCCCGCGTCGCAGCGCGGCCGTGACTTCGCTATCATTCTTTCCTGTTTGTCGACGCTCGGCTATGCCGTGGAGTGGCGCGTTGTGAGCGGTGCGGATTACGGGTTCCCGCAGAAGCGCCGCCGTGTGTATATCTACGCCGAGCAGACGAATGAGGCATGGGACCTTGAGGAGCGCCTGAGCAACGGCGTGATGGCAGAGGCGTTCCCGATGGAGCTCGTTGGTGCAACTAGGGAGTTCGAGCTGCTCGGCGACCCATATGAGAACTCCGAGCACTTCGGTGCAGGGCTCAAAGTATCGCCGTTCGAACTCGCCGGCGTTATGCAGGGCGGGCATGTCGCGACCGTCAAGGTGGCGGCCGCATATTCTGGCGAGCGAACGGTTTTGGGCGACGTGCTCGTGCCCGACGAGGAGGTTCCCGAGTCGTATTACGTTGAGGACGACAAACTCGAGGCCTGGCGTTACCTCAAGGGCCGCAAAAGCGAGCCGCGTGTGAACAAGAAGACCGGCTTCGAGTATCGGTACTCTGAGGGAGCGATGGCATTTCCGGATGCGCTTGATGCGCCGGCCCGCACCATTCTTACAAACGAGGGGGGGGGGTCGGCCTCACGGACCAAGCATATCATCCAGACATCCGATGGTCGCTACCGCCGCTTGGTGCCCGACGAGCTGGACCAGCTACAGGGCTTCCCAAAGGGCTGGACGGATACCGGCATGACCGACGGCCACCGCGCCTTCTGCATGGGAAACGCCCTCATCGTCGGCATTCCACATCGCATCGGTGAGGTGATTGCCCGAAGGCTGGAGTAGGCAACGGCGGGGTTGCCCGTCCACTCCATTCGCGCCGCCGGGGTGCTCCTCGTTGCAAGCTGCGTATTCTCTGCTACCGAATGCTTGGGATCGTATAAGATCTGATCCATATCGATTATTCGTTATGGTATCGAGGTTGGCAATGCAGGAGATATACGAGCGTCTGCGACGAGAAACCGGTCTTCGCATAGGTATTCTCGATGCGGACCTCGTCGATCATGGAACAAGACATCCCAACCTCGCGTTATTAAAAATCGCTTCGTTTTGCAAGGCGCATGGACACCACGTTGACCTCTTGTTAGATTACCTGCATCTGGAGCAATACGATGCCGTCTTTCTTTCCTGCGTCTTTTCGTTCACCACGATAGAGCGGGGCGTTCTCGACCTTTCGAATGTGTACTGTGGCGGTACGGGAATTTTTCCCGATGGTGGAGAAGATTTGCCGTATGACGTCGAGCATGCGCATCCCGACTATACGTTGTATGAGCCGTATGTTGAACGGGAGCTTGCCCGTGGTAGAAGGCGGAGCGCTCTTGCGGATTACCTCGATTACTCTATTGGATTTACCACGCGCGGGTGCTTTAGGAAGTGTAGTTTTTGCGTCAATAAAAAGTACGCTCGTGTGTTTGCCCATGCTCCGGTAGAAGAGTTCCTTGATTCGGAACGTCCCTATATTTACCTGTGGGATGACAACTTTCTGGGATTCAGCGGGTGGCGTGAAATCCTTGGTCAGCTCAATGCGACGGGCAAGCCGTTTCAGTTTCGCCAAGGTCTCGATATCAGGCTCATGACAGACGAGAAGGCGCTTGTCCTTTCTCGCTCTCGCTACCACGGTGATTTCATCTTTGCCTTTGACCATATCGAGGACCGAGAAATCATTGAAAAGAAGCTTCGAGTTTGGCGTACGTGGACAGACCGAGGCACGAGGCTCTATGTGCTGAGCGCATACGATTCGCAGGACGAGCACGATATCGAGTCCATCTTTATGCGCATCTCCATCCTCATGAAATACGATTGCCTGCCGTATATCATGCGTTATGAGAGCTACAAACAGAGCAAGTGGCGCTCGTTGTATGTCAACATCGCGCGATGGTGCAATCAGCCTCAGTTTTTCAAAAAGAAATCGTTCCGAGAGTTTTGCGAGGCCAACCAAGCATATCACAAGACCAAGAACACGATGTGCTCCGCGTATCAAGCTATGACAGTTTTTGAACGTGAGTTCCCGCGTATTGCAGAGCGGTTTTTCGATTTGCGGTTTGAAGAGGAAAGCATGTTGAAGCGATTCGGACGTCCGTTCTTTACGAAGCCCTCTCATGAGGTGCTGGAGGAGCAGCGCGCGTACTGGGGTCGGTTTGTTCGCGGCGATATGAGCGAGCTCGAGACGCTTTCGGCGTATTTCGCAAAGAAGCTCGACATCATGTGCGTAGAACATTTCAAAGAAGCAGAACAATCGGGGGGGGGGGGACTTCGAAAAGCTCTTTGCGCTTTTTCGGGGTGCCTCGCTTGAAGAGATCTTTACCTCGGTGCTCGAATATCCCGATACAGAGCTGGTAACTACGGCGAATGTGCCTCAGTTTAGCAGTCTTGATTCGGCATTGCGCGTCCCCGAGATTTTGGAGGCAATCGGAGAGGCTCAATCTTTTGACCAGCTAGGCGTCTATTTAGATGATGGCGTTGGTAAAAAGACGACCGCTAACAAGAAGTATGGCGAGAACCATGCGAAGCTGGCGACACTTCTTGATCTGTCGGACATCGTATCCGGGTCTCCTATGAGCGTGCGCACCAGCCCGTTTAGCGCCTTGTTCTGCTCGTTGTCTTGCGAAGACCAGAGGGCGATGGCGGCGCGGCTTATGTTCCGCATCCCTGTTGTGCGGCAGATTCTTGTTGATGCGAAGACGGATGTTGTAAACCCGGCTTCATATCTCAAGCCGTTTTCCGAAAGCACGAAACGACGTCGACTTCCGAATCTCCGTACCTTGTTTTCCCTACTTGAAGAGCAGGCGACGGGGAGCGATTGCTCTTTGCAAGATGCGCTGCACAACGTGAGGTTCTCATGAGCTTGAAGGATTTGGAGATACAACCGTCCTACGAAACGCTTGAGGGCACTGATCCGGTCAATGGCTTCTATGTCCCCGCTCTGGCAGAGTCCGTCGAATATGATCGAAGTGTTGGCTTTTTCTCTTCTGCGAGTCTTGCGCTGGCGGCGCGCGGCGTTGCTGGCCTTATACACAATCGGGGGAAGATAAGGCTTGTGGTAAGCCCTCATCTTTCAGAGCGTGACGTTGCGATCATCAGGCAGGCGGAGAGCAACCCGGAATCTGTGATTGAGTCCATCATGAGCGAGGTTTTGATGGATGTCGACGCCCTTGCTGACGAAATCGAACACGACCATGTTCGTGCTTTAGGATGGATGCTGGCAAATGGATACCTTGAGCTCCGTATCGCATGTGTCATAGATGAGAACGGCGATATTCTTCAGGATCAACTCTTTCATCAGAAGGTTGGTATTCTGCGTGATGCCGAGGGATACGCCCTTTCCTTTAGCGGGTCAATTAACGAAACGGCATCGGGTTGGCTCTTCAATTCAGAGGAATTCAAAGTATTTAAGAGCTGGGACGAGGGCCAAAGAGGCTTCTTTGAATCCGATGAACGTAAGTTTTCGGAGCTTTGGAATAATCAGCGCGAACGGGTGATGACGTTTGAGCCCAAAGGTTCGTTGAGCAGCTTGCTCGTTGCTGAGGGAAAAGACTTTGATATCGAGTGCAGCTCGCTTGCGAAGACGCGTGCCGCAAGGAACATGAAGCGCATTTCGCTGTTCCCATACCAACGGGAAGCATTTAAAACGTGGCGTTGTCATGAGGGACAGCTGCTGTTCGAGATGGCGACAGGTACCGGTAAGACGCGGACGGCCCTTGCCTGCGTACAGGATCTGCTCATTGCTAAGCCGAAGCTGGTGTGCGTTATCGCTACACCTCAAAGCACGCTTTCGCGGCAATGGGAACGGGAGGTTTCAGCGCTTGGCCTGAAGTTCGATACCAGTATATTTGCTGATTCTTCGGCCGGGACCAGTGCTTCTTGGGCATCGAGCATCCGGGCCGCTCTTGGACGGATTGCCATCGGAATTGATGAGAGCCTCATAGTCTATACAACTCACGCGAGTGCTGCGAACGAACTCTTTATCAAGGCTATCGAGGGGGCTGATCCATCGCTTGCCGTGTGCTTGGTCGGCGACGAGGTTCATGGAATGGGGTCGCGCGAGCAGCGAAAGGCTCTTCTTGAGCGCTATACCTATCGGATTGGCCTCTCAGCGACGCCGTCGAGATGGTTCGATGAAGAAGGCTCGGCACTGTTGCGGTCATATTTCGGTGGCCAGTCGTTTGAGTTTACGATAAAGGATGCCCAGGAGACGGTAAATCCACTTGCCGGCGAGACGTTTCTCTGCCCATACCAATACCATCTCGAGACCGTAGAGTTGTCAGATGATGAGGCGGAAAAGTTTGATAGGCTGACCAAGCAGATAGCAAAGCTTTCTCATCAAGATGACGATGCGGCTCGTGAGCGTCTCGATCAGCTCCTGAGAAAGCGCGCCCTGATTAAGAAGAATGCCGTGGCCAAGCTCGACGGCTTAGATGCCCTGCTAGACCATATTGAGCACGAAGACCTTCTTGTCTTTACCTCTCCGCAGCGCATTGACGAGGTGGAGTCCATACTGGGAAGGCACGGTGTTGCTGCGCACCGATTTACGCAGCAGCAGGGAACGCGTCCCAAGCGTGAGTTCGGTGGCCTGAGCGAGCGGGACTACCTTATCAAGATGTTCAAAGAGGGCGTTCTCCAGGCGCTTGTTGCAATAAAGTGCCTGGATGAGGGGATTGATATTCCTCAGGCCAAGAGCGCCATTTTGCTATCTAGCAGCACAAATCCTAGAGAATACGTTCAGCGCGTGGGACGCGTTATTCGGCGAAGTCCCGGAAAGAACCTTGCTCACATCTACGATTTCGTGGTTGTTCCAGATTGGAGCAGGCTCGAGCTCTATGGAGACATCGAATCCGAGCGCAGGCTCTTCAACCAAGAGCTTGTCCGTATCGAAGACATGAGAAAAAACGCAGTTAACAGCACAGATGTGCTGATTAAAATGCGGGGCCTGTTGGGGAGGGCTTATGGCGATTAATAAACGGATCATGGAAAAGATTCGCGAGCGAGCGGAGGGAGATGAGCGAACCCTTTCGTTTTTGCGCGATCTCATCGTTTTCGAAACGGATGGGCCGGGGCAATACGTCAAAGAATACGAGAAGATTCTGCGTAAGTACTCGCTGCAGGAGGTGAAGAAATGAGGTTCCGCTCCATCGTTATCGAGAATTATCGACAGTACCGCGACCTCAAGCTTCAATTTGAACCGGGCGAGCATGACCTTCAAATCATCGTTGCAGACAATGGCGTCGGTAAGACCAATCTGCTCAATGCCTTTACATGGTGTCTTTATGGCGAAGAGCCTCATCTTGGCAGCTCGGGGAAGAAACAGGACACCAGGCAGCGCACCGAGCCAAAGCTCAACAAGGAGATTATCGAGGAGTGCGTTGAGCGAGGCGGCGGCGTAGCCACCGTTCGCGTTGTTGTTGATATCGAATATGAGGGAGAGCAGGGGCGGACCGTGCTTCGTGCAACTCGATCTGTGCCCTTTTCGGTCAAGGTTGACGGAAGCTATTTCGAGATGGTGTATGACAGCCGTTTCTCGGTCACATGGGTCGAAGGTAAAAATCGACTGCCTTTGTCTGGCGAGCAGGCGCAGGAGTTTCTCAACAAGTTACTCCCCGAGTCGATACGAGAATATTTCTTCTTTGACGGTGAGCAGCTCGATTCTTATTTCAAGGCAACGGGCGGCGAGCGCATCAAAGAGGCGGTATATTCGATTTCGCAAATCGATTTGTTCCGCACCATGATTAACCGTCTTGATAACGTAATCAAACAGCAACGTCGCAAAGCGTCTTCTCAGTCCATTGACACGAATGACTATGAGCAGAAACTTTCTGATCAGGAGAGGCTTGCCAAGGGATGCGAAGCGTTCATCAAGGAAAAAGAGGCAGAAATCGAGAAGCTTGAGCAGCAGTTGGCAGAGGTTGACGGACAGCTTCGCGGCGTTGATGATGTGAGGGATATCGAGAAGCGTCGCGATGCTGCGCAATGCAAAGCTGATGAGGCCCGTGCTCAGCTTACGCAGAAGCGCAATGAATACTACGCTTTTGTGCGTGATAGCATCGTTGATTTTTACCTTTATCCCGCAGCATCGGGTGCGCTGAACAGCATTCGGTCGCTTGAGAATGAGGGCCAGCTTCCTCCGGCAATCGATCCGTTGAAGCTATCGGAATCGCTCCACAAGGGAAGGTGCGTCGTATGCCAGCACGAGTTGAGCGATGATGAGCGAAAACACATTGAAGAATTGCTTGAGCAATATCGTGTCGGCAGCGAGACATCAAACATTCTGTCGTCAATGCGAAGCGAGCTGAGGAGAACCGTTTCAACGATTGAGCACTATCCTGCCGCGCGTAATCGCGTTATTCGCGATATTAAGCATGCTGCCAAAGTTCTTGATGCGGCAGAAACAGAGCTTCGAGACCTCGATAAGCTTGCGGGTAAGTATGCTGAGACCAGCGGGAGCATTAAAAAGCTCTACGAAGATCGTGAGGCGTACCAAAAACAGCTTGGCGAATGTCACGAGCAGATAGGAACGAGAAGAAATAATCTCAAACGCGCGCAAAGCGCGATAACTAAGTACAAGAAATTGCTCAATGTTGCTCTGCATCGTAACTCCGAAGCTTCAGAGCTAAAGTGTATCGTCGACTTTGGTGAGAAAGCTCTCAAGGTGCTTAAGGATGCAGAGGCGGCTGTAATCCAAGAGACAAAAAAGAACATGGAGCAGCGGACCGAGGAGCTTTTCAAGGGGCTCGTATGGAAAGAGTCGAAGTGCGACCACATCGAGCTATCTCAAAATTACACGCCCGCCCTGTACGATAAGGCCGGCTTTTCTTGTGCGGGTACCTGTTCAGCTGCCGAGCGATCACTTCTTGCGCTCTCGTTCACCTTGGCTATGCATGAGGTATCGGGATTCGATTCGCCTCTCTTTATTGATACGCCCATTGCGCGTGCCTCGGGTGAAAACCGGGAAAACTTCGCACGTACGCTTGTTGAGGTGAGTAGGCGTAAGCAGTTGATTCTCGCCTTTACACCCGATGAGTATTCGGAATCGATTTCAAATGAATTTGATTCTGCTGCGGCAACATTTATTAGGTTGCGGCTTGATGCAAGTGAGTCCCATGTCATGGATCCGGAGGTTGTTGTTCATGGCTAGTGAAGAATTGAGGCCTGCGCAGTCGACTTTGGGTGTTGACAGTCATGTCGATAGCTCCGTGCTCCCTAGAATGAGTGACCTTTCATTCTTTTCGAAGAGCGCCGATGGTGGCAGGGTTGAGAACAAAGACGTGTTTATGTTTGCATACGCCGTCGGTGTGCACCATGATATGGCGATTGCACCCTCCTCAAAGGTTTCTGGCGGGTACCTGCGTACGACATATTTTTCTGACAAGCAGAATGTCTTGATGCGTGCGGTCCATTACGGCCAGTCGGACTTCACGGACTCTGACTCTCTGCGCGACCAGCATGCGACGTATGAACTTGCAGAGCAATACGCAAACGGCGGTTTTCAGATTATCGAGGGCGACCTTGACCAGAATATGGAATCTGAAGAACTCGCAAACTCCTACATCCAGGAAATGGACAAGCTCTACGAGCAGTACACAGGGAAGGCGATTGACGCGTAGCGGTGCATATTTCGCGCTCCGTGCGGAGAGATGACAAAGCTCCAGGTGAGCAATCGATGTGATGTCGCGCTGCATTTTTTGTCCGCACGAGGTTGTACCTTGATGCCATGGGAAATTCGCCGCCCGGGAGACGGGCGGCGACGCGGCTTGAGGAGGCAGCCATGTACGAACCTTCGCGCAGCATCATGACCTTCCATATCGCTGGATTTCAGTTTTGGGACGGTGCGCTTGTGCTCGATCAGCTAAAGATTGGCATGCAGCTACGGCTCGTGCCCGAGTTCGACAACCCGCACGATCCACATGCGGTTGCCATCTATCTCGACAAAGCTAAGCTCGGATTCGTGCCGTCGGAGCTGAACGAGCTCGTGTCGCAGCTGCTGTTTTATGGTCATGGCGACGTGCTTGAATGTCGCGTGTTGCAGGTTGCTCCCGAGCGCAGTCCGCGGCATCAGGTTCGTGCAGGGGTCTATCTGGCAGACGCGCGATAGCCGAAAGCAGGCGGGCGATTCGGTGACAACTGTTTGGGGCACCGTCGCCCAACAATTCGTTGTCCTGGGCCGCGTTGTAGGGTAGCGCGATGGGCGGGCTTAACAGATTTTATTATTAGGAAGGTCGTTTCGCTTCCAATTGTGGAGCGCTTTAGGAAGCGAAGGCAGGCTCGCTTCCTAAACGAATATCGCTCCAATCATGCGGCGGGGCGCCATGGCAAGCTCCGCTGCTCCCTGGAATTCTCAGATAGGTAGCTACAATCTCTAATATGTGGCTATAATAAGAGTGAGACAGCTAGGAGGCGATGTTATGGAACCGGTTATGGCCCCTGTGGGCGTGCGCGACGCGAAGAACAGGTTTAGCGAGCTGACACTTGCCGTGAATGAGACGGGTAAACCGTTGATAGTCTTGAAGAACAACAAGCCGTGGGTGACCATTCAGCCGGCAGATTCTGCGTTGGCGCGGCGAAGAGAGCGGCTTGAGCGGTTCAGGGAACTCACGCGGCAAATTGAATCAGAGATTGTGGAGGAGCCCGTATGGGACAAATCGGTTTCTGACCGAGAGCTGCTCAACGAAGAGCGGGTGAGGCGTTTTGGCTAGCGTCATCCTCGATACCAACATCATCATCGATTACTTGTCACCAACACGCGCCTTTCACTCGGATGCCGTTGATGTTCTTGAGGTGCTGTTGAGCTCTCCAGACAAGGAGCCGGTGGTTCTTGCAGCATGTCTTAAGGATGTGTATTACATCCTTTGCCGGCAGTATCACCATGAATCCGCTGTTCGTGATCGGCTTAACGGTTTCAGGCAGGTCGTGTCTGTCGCAGAACTAACAAACGAAGTGCTTGATCGTGCGTTCGGCTCGGACGAGCCGGATGTAGAAGATGGCATTGTTCGGGCAACAGCGGAATTGATGAGTGCGGAGGCAATCATTACTCGCGATGATGCTGCATATAAGACTTCGAGAGTTCCAAGTATGACGGCGAGAGAATACTGCATGTTGATGGACAAGGATAGCGAAGCGGTTACCTAGAGCGCGCGTCTGGGTACGGTGTGGTGGGTCTTTGGTGCGCTTGCGAAACGTACTCGAGCTTGTAGGGTTTGGTGGTGAAGCGGATGGATATCGTTTCTGCAAAAGTGGCGGCGGATAAGGCTATGGAGTACGTGAGCGAACTCGCTCCAGAGGCGAAGTGCATTGCGCTCGAAGGCATCGAGCTCAGCTCAAACAAAGACGTGGGGGAGGTCATCGTTGGCTATGCGCTGGCGAGTGATATTCCACAAATGGCGCTCGTAGCTGCAAACGTTGACATGCGGTCACGGAGAACGCATAAACGGCTTTTCATAGATGCGGAGACTCTCGAGTTGCGCAAGATGGAACCCTATGAAATCGCGGCATAGCATTGCGCTTGACAGCAACGTTCTCGCGCTGTTGATCGTCGGCATATTCGACCGCAGGCGCATAGCGGGGAATTGGAGCCTCGAGGCAGCGACTCGAGCTTCTGCTGTTTGGAGGAAGAGCTGCTTCAATCCCGCGTGGTAGTCGAAGAACCGTTCATGGACGGCTTGGGTTGACGGATACATCATTTGTGAAACTTGCTCAGCGGGGAATTCCCGTCGTTACGGCGGATGCGAGGCTTTACGCCCGCTTGGTTGAGTTTAACCAGTACTGTGTGAATTTCGACATCTATGCACTGAGCTGACAAAAGCGAGTGGCGCGTCTTGCGCGAGTGCCCATGCTGCGCAGCTGTCTGTGCAGCAT
>ENA-OPBG01001738-OPBG01001738.1-human-gut-metagenome-genome-assembly--contig:-NODE-1738-length-14133-cov-2.573093_pt1 | contig 14133 bp, 10 predicted proteins | sample MGYA00241065_ERZ501446 | MGnify/ENA primary metagenome ERZ501446 (study PRJEB25962, sample SAMEA2042632) | human gut metagenome | biome: human gut; feature: human-associated habitat; material: faeces...
CCGTCATCGGCTCCATCGACACCTACGACGGGGTCGAGCACTTCGAGAGCCACAACACCACGCCGGAGTCGCCCGACCTCTGGCGCCACATCGCCAACACGCGCGACTCGGGCCTGCCCGTCCTCGACATGGAGGTCTCGAGCCAGGCGCTCAAGTACGACCGCGTGGTCGGCCTCGACCTCGACGTGGCGTGTTTCCTCAACATCGGCCGCGACCACATCTCCCCCGTCGAGCACCCCAGCTTCGAGGACTACTTCGAGAGCAAGCTGCGCATCTTCGACCAGGCGAGAAGCGCCGTGGTGAACATGGACTGCGACCATGCCGACGTGATCGCCGCGCGGGCCGCGCGCTGCCCGCGCGTGCTGCGCTTCTCGGCGGAGGGGGCGGACGGCGCGGACGTGTGGGCGTCCGAGGTGCGCTCCGAGCTCGGCCGCGTGAGCTTCGTCGCGCACACCCCCAGCTGGGAGGCAACGATCACCCTCGCTATGCCCGGGCTCTTCAACGTCGACAACGCCCTCGCCGCGATTGCCGTGTGCGAGCTGCTCGGCATCGACGCCGAGCGCGTGGTCGCCGGCCTCGCGCGCGCCAAGACGCCCGGGCGCATGGAGCTCATCGGCGAGCCGGGCGACCGAGTCGTCGCGCTCGTGGACTACGCCCACAACAAGCTCTCCTACCAGAGGTTCTTCTCGTCCGTGACCAAGGAGTTCCCGGGACATCGCATCATCGTGGTCATGGGCGCGCCCGGCGGCAAGGCCTACGAGCGCCGCACGGAGCTGCCGCAGGAGGCGGCCAAGTGGGCAGACCACCTCATCTACACCGAGGAGGACCCCGCGCACGACCCGGTGGAGGAGATCTGCGCCCAGATGGTGGCCGCCACGCCCGAGGGAGCCTCCCACGAGGTCATCTACGACCGCGAGGCCGCCATCCGCCGCGCCGTCGAGCTGGGCTTTGAGGGCGAGGGGCCGGCGCTCGTGTGCCTGCTCGCCAAGGGGGACGAGACCCGCCAGCACGTGGGCGACGAGTTCGTCCCCTGCCGCACCGACGGCGAGGTCTTCCTCGAGGCAGCCGAGAAGTACGCGCAGTAACCCTAGAGGGAACTGTCCCCTCTAGGGTCCGCATCCCCTAGATCAGGCCGAAGTGCTCCAGGCCCGTGACCACGCCGTCGTCCGCGGCGGAGTCCGTCACGTAGTCCGCGCGCGCCTTGACGCCGGGCAGCGCGTTGCCCATGGCGACGAAGGTCTCGACGTGGTCGGCCATGGAGAGGTCGTTCTCCGAGTCGCCGAAGGCGAAGGTGCGCTCGCGGCCGTGGCCGAGGCGCTCGAGCGCGACGTCGATCGCGGTCCCCTTGTCCACGCCGACGAGCGAGAACTCGTAGGTGCTGTACTGCAGGTCGCAGACCGTGAAGTACCGCTCGCAGAACTCGCGGACGGGCGCGATGTCGTCCAGCGAGACGTCGCTCACGCAGAACTTGCAGAAGCTGTGGCGGCCAATCGCGCGCTCGACCCCCGCGAGGTCGCGCGCGAGCTCTGAGCTCGCGAAGCTTGCCGGGGCACCGTCCGGGCGCAGCTCGAGGTTGCACTCGACGCCCTCGAACGTCACGCTGACCCCGGCCTCGACGAAGCGCCGTGCGACCTCCATGAGCAGGTCGCTCTCGACGACGGCGTTGCGCACGACCTCGTCGCCCACGCGCACGTAGGCGCCCGCGCCCGCGATGACGCCGTCGGGGCCGAGGTCCAGCAGCGTGTCCGGGATGAAGGGCACGTGGCGACCCGTGCAGATGAAGGTGCGGTGCCCCGCCGCGCGCATGCGCCGAAACGCCCCGTACACGCCGTCGGTCGGCCGAGGCCTGGAGAAGACCGCGTCGGCGCCCGACGTGCGCGCCTTCTCCATGTCGTGCCACACCAGCGTCCCGTCGACGTCAAAGAACGCGACCGCGCCGCCCTTCTCGCCCATGAGCCCCCCTCTCGTCTGTGCCTGACGCGCCATTGTAGCGGACCCGTGTAAGGGAACCGACAGGAAAAGGGCCGGGGTGCAAAGGCCCCGGCCCTCGAGTCGTGCGATGCTCGCGCGAGCGGCTGGACTAGAAGTCCACGTCCACGTCGTTGTAGACGCACTCGAGGAGCTTCTCCATCTCCTCGGGCGTGGGCTGGCGCGGGTTGGAGCCGGTGCAGGCGTCGCCGATGGCGTCGACGGCGATGCGGCTCTTCTTCTCCTCGAACTCGGCGTAGTCGATGATCGACTCGTCGGCCTTGACGCCGCCCTTGCCGTAGTTCTTGATGCCCTGCGGGATGTCGATCTTGTCGTTGAGGTCGCGGATCATCTGGACGAGAGCGGCGACGAGCTCGTCCTCGGTCTCGCCGGCGAGGTGGAAGACCTCCTTGGCGATGTAGGCGTAGCGGCTCTTGGCGCGGGCGTCCTTGGAGTTGAACTGGATGACCTTGCCGAGGTACATGGCGTTGGCGCAGCCGTGGATGATGTGGTCACCGGTGAAGGCGGCACCGGTCTTGTGCGCCATGGAGTGCACGATGCCGAGCAGGCCGCTCGAGAAGGCGATGCCGGCGATGCACTGGGCGTCGTGCATGTGCTGACGGGCCTCCTTGTCGCCGGCGTAGCTCTTGGGGAGCCACTCGACGATCTCGCGCATGGCGTAGAGGGCGTTGGCGTCGGTGTAGGCGGAGCCGGCGGTGGAGACGTAGGCCTCGATGGAGTGGGTCAGGGCGTCCATGCCGGTGTGCGCGCAGAGCTTGGCAGGCATGGTGTAGGTGAGCTCGGGGTCGACGATGGCCACGTCAGGCGTGATCTCGAAGTCGGCGATCGGGAACTTGATGCCCTTGGAGTAGTCGGTGATGATCGAGAAGGCCGTGACCTCGGTGGCGGTGCCGGAGGTGGAGGAGATGGCGCAGATGTCGCCGATGTGCTCCACCATGGTGGCCAGGGACAGGGGCATGATGGTCACCGCGGCGGTGAGCAGCAGACCGGTGTCCAGGTCGGGGCGGCTGAACAGACCGAAGAGGGTGTCTTCAAACTGGAAGGGCAGTCCGATCCAGGGGGCGTCGGCCAGGGCCTGGAGCTTGGCGGGGTCCATGGTGTGCATGCCGGTGACCTGGCAGATAACAGCCACGCCGTAGGAGCCTACCACACCCAGCAGGATGGGGATGATCTTGACCATGCCCTTGCCCCAGATGTTGGCGACCACGATGATGGCCATAGCGACGAGGGCGAGCCACCAGCAGGTGGAGGCGTTATTGATGGCGGAGCCGGAGAGGTTCAGGCCGATCATGATGATCATCGGGCCCGTGACGATGGGAGGGAAGTAACGCATGACCTTTTTCGCGCCGAGCACCTTGAAGAGGAGTGCGAGCACGAGGTAGAGGAGACCTGCGATCACGATGCCGCCGAGCGCGTAGGCGAGCTTCGTTTCGGGATCGAGACCTTCGTAGGCGGGCATCGTCGCGACCGTGGAGAAGCCGCCGAGGTAGGCGAACGAGGAGCCGAGGAACGCGGGGACCTTGAACTTGGTGCACACGTGGAACAGCAGCGTGCCGAGGCCGGCGAACAGCAGCGTGGTTGCGACGTCGAGGCCGGAGAGCGCCGGGACGAGGACGGTCGCGCCGAACATGGCGAACATGTGCTGGAGACCCAGAATGAACATTCTGGGCGCGCCGAGTGTACGTGCGTCGTACACCGGCTCGGTGCCGATGGATTTGTTGTTCATAGATTTTTTCCTCCCGTGAAAATTTAATCTATTCTTTATCCTCTCTCGAGGATGCAGACACTGTTTTCCCCGTCCGTCTCCTGCAGGCGGACGGCCACGATCTCGCTCTTGGCGGTCGGGATATTTTTGCCCACGTAGGTGGCCTTGATCGGCAGCTCCGAATGACCGCGGTCGATCAGGGCGAAGAGCTGGATGCGCGCCGGACGGCCGAGGCGCATCACGGCGTCGAGTGCCGCGCGTGCCGTGCGGCAGGTGTAGATGACATCGTCGACCAGCACGACGGTTTTGCCCGCAACCGGGAAGGGGACATCGGTGCGGTTGAGCACCGGCGTATCCGCAGCCGGACTCAGATCGTCACGGTAGAGCGAGATGTCCAGCTCACCGACCGGCAGCTGCACACCGTCGATGCGCGCAATGTTCCCGGCCAGCCTGCGCGCCAGCGGCACGCCGCGCGTGTGGATGCCGATCAGGCACAGATCCTCCGTGCCGTCGTTCTTTTCAAGGATCTCATGCGCGATGCGCACGAGCGTGCGGTCGATCGCGGCCGCATCCATGATCTTCGCCTTGCATTTGAGCTCCACAGCGATGCCTCCGTGCATAGAAAAACGCCCTGTCCGAGTCCAGACAAGGCGGCAGCGCGCAGGGAGAGCACATAGTGACTCCCACCGTGATTCCATTAGCCGTGACACCTTGCCGGTATCTCGTACCGACTTAAAAATATCATCCTGCGTAAAATACCACCATGGGCGACAGTTGTCAATAAGAAATTCACGATTTCGCCACAAAAAATATCCCTCCCGTGACAAACGGGAGAGATAAATCGTAAATATTTACATTCAGGCCTTCTTGAAGCTGTCCTTGAGCGCGACGGCGCGGTTAAAGACCAGGTGCTCCGGGGCCGAGTCCTTATTGTCCACGGCGAAGTAGCCGAGGCGCAAAAACTGGAACGCTGCCGGGGCCTCGGCGCCAGCAAGCATCCGCTCGACCTTGCAGCCGGTGAGCACGGACAGCGAGTCCGGATTCAGGCACTCGAGATAGTCCTTGCCGTCACCCTCGGGGTCTGCGTCGGCAAAGAGGTTGTCGTACAGGCGCACCTCGGCGTCGGCGCAGTTGTGCGCATCGACCCAGTGGATCGTGCCGCGCACCTTGCGTCCGTCGGGCGTGTTGCCGCCGCGGGTCTCGGGATCGTACTCGCACAGCACCTCCGTCACGTTGCCGTCCGCGTCCTTGACGCAGCCGGTGCAGCGCACGATGTACGCGCCCTTGATGCGCACCTCGTTGCCGGGGAAGAGGCGGTTGTATTTCTTCGGCGGCTCCTCCATGAAGTCGTCGGCCTCGATCCACAGCTCGTTGGAGAACGTCACGTCGCGCGTGCCGGCGTTTTCGTCCTCGGGATTGTTTTCGACGGCGAACGTCTCGCTCTGACCCTCGGGATAGTTCGTGATGCGCAGCTTCACCGGGTGCAGCACGGCCATGGCGCGCTGGGCGTGGAGGTTGAGATCCTCACGCAGGCAGTGCTCCAGGAAGCTGTAGTCGACCGTGGACGCGACCTTGGACACGCCGATGCGCTCACAGAAATTGCGGATGGACGCGGGCGTGTAGCCGCGGCGGCGCAGACCGCACAGCGTCGGCATACGCGGATCGTCCCAGCCGGAGACGTAGCCCTCCTCGACGAGGCGGCGCAGCTTGCGCTTGGACATGACGGTGTAGTTGATGCCGAGACGCGCAAACTCGATCTGGCGCGGCTTGCACGGCACGGACACGTTGTCGACCACCCAGTCGTAGAGCGGGCGGTGATCCTCATACTCCAGCGAGCAGAGCGAGTGCGTGATGCCCTCGAGCGCGTCCTGGATCGGGTGCGCGAAGTCATACATCGGGAAGATGCACCACTTCGTGCCCTGACGGTGGTGCTCAATATAGCGGATGCGGTAGAGCACCGGGTCGCGCATGTTGAAGTTGCCGGAGGCCAGGTCGATCTTGGCCCGGAGGGTGTACCGGTTGTCAGGGAATTCCCCGGCCCGCATCCGGCGGAACAGGTCCAGAGACTCTTCTGCCGGCCGGTCCCGGTAGGGGGAGACGGCGGGGTGGGTCAGGTCGCCCCGCATCTCCTTCATCTGCTCGGGGGTCAGCTCGCACACGTAGGCCAGGCCCTTTTTGATCAGCTCCACAGCGTAGTTGTACATCTGGTCAAAATAGTCAGAGGCGTAGTAGAACCGATCCTCCCAGTCGTAGCCCAGCCATTTGATATCCTCCTGGATGGCGTCCACGTACTCCACGTCCTCTTTGGTGGGGTTGGTGTCGTCCATACGCAGGTTGCATAGGCCGCTGTACTTCTGGGCGGTACCGAAGTCCACAAAGATGGCCTTGGCATGGCCGATGTGGAGGTATCCGTTGGGTTCGGGCGGGAAACGGGTCTGTACGCGCGTGTCGCCCTTGGCGATAGACTCCTGAATGATCTCTTCGAGAAAGTTCGCGGCTTTCTCCTTGGTATTGGTGTCGTTGGTTGCGATTGCCATAGCAGGTATATTTTTTACAAAATTACAACTTTTTTCCGCCTTTGCGCCTATTTCTTGGGACGGTAAACGGTTTTTTGCAGATTGACCGATACTTTCAGGATCTGCTGCAGGCCCAGGCCCACGCCGTCGTAATGGAAATAGAATCCGGCCGAAACGCCCACCGTGTTGTTGAAGAAGCGGCGGTTGTAGGTGACGGCCGTCTGGTTGTAGATCTTCTTGGGGGTGCCGTAGAAAGGCGTGCCGGCATACAGTCCGTAGCCGTAGATGTCCCAGAAGGGGAGCATGTTCTCGCCGACGTAGAGTTCGTTGAGCAGACAGACACCCCAGCGGCTTACCGACAGGGCGAGGCGCCCGCCTTTGGGCGCTTTCCAGCCCTCTTCGGTGCGGCGGTCGCGCTGCAGGCTTTGCAGGTAGCCCAGCCGGGCATCGAAGGTGTAGGCTCCTTCGTAGCGGTAGCCGACGTAGGGATTGAGCAGGATATGATCCACGACCCCTTCGTCCAACTCCGTATTGTCGGTTTTGGCGTAGTGGAGCAGGGTCATGACATAGCCGCCGTACCAGTGGCGTCCCTTGTATTCGCCGCCCGAGAGGATGCGGAACTTCTCGCGCGTCTGGTACGAGCGCATTCCCTCCCAGTCGAGGGCGAACTCGATGAAGGAGCCCGTTTGGGATTTATAGTGGGCGGCCAGGCCCTGGATGCGATTATTATAGAACGAGTAGGCACTGCCCAGGAAGAACGGATCGTATCGGGCCAGCAGCAGGGAGCGCGGGAAAATACCGGCTACGGCCTGTGCCGTCTTCGAGTTGAACTGGTAGTAGATCTGGGGGTCCACTTTACTCAAGAACTTGTGTTCCTTGTCGCCGAAGTCTTGCAACAGATCGACGGCTACCACCAGCTGGTTTTTTTCGGACCAGATAACACCCGCTTTCGGGGTCAGGCGCATACTGAAGAACGTGTGCGAATCGTCGATGTTGCAGTCCGAGTGTTCGCGGTTGTCGAACCGGGTGTCGAAGTCGGCTCCGATGAAAACCTCCTGGGCCGAGGCGCCGGCGGCAGCCAGCAGAAGTGTCAGGATAAGTGCGATTTGCTTCATAGGCGATCGTAGTCGTTTGTCGCACGTTCCGTCCGGTTGCCGGTCCGCCGGGCGGAGCCGTCTGCGGAACGGGACGCTTTTGCGTGTATTCAGGTCGCCAAAGTTAGCTAAAATATTCGGATTTGCTTACTTTTGCCGTGAAAACAGGGAAGTTGTAACGATGAGAAAGATTACCAACGAAGAGCTGGGGCGTCCCTCTGCCGGGGAGTTCGCCCGTATGGAGAAAATGCCGGTGGCGGTCGTGCTGGACAACGTGCGCTCGATGCAGAACGTCGGGGCCTTTTTCCGCACGGCGGACGCCTTTGCCGTCGAACGCATCGCCTTGTGCGGCATCACCGCCACCCCGCCCAACCGGGAGATCCACAAGACGGCGCTCGGAGCCGAGCTGACCGTTGCGTGGGACTATTTCGCCGCGACGACCGACTGCATCGCTGCGCTGCGTGCGCAGGGGTATCTCATTTACGTCGTGGAGCAGGTCGAAGGAGCCGTCATGCTGGATGAATTCCGGCCTCGACCGGGGCAGAAATACGCCCTGGTGTTCGGTAACGAGGTGGACGGCGTGGCGCAGGAGGTCGTGGATGCGGCAGACGGGGCAATCGAGATTCCGCAGGCCGGAACCAAACATTCGGTGAACGTTTCGGTGGCTGGAGGAGTCGTTTTGTGGAACTTTTTTTGGCAAATCCGGCCAAAGCGCTAAATTTGCCCCGGTTTACCGGAGGGAAAAGGAGGAATATCCGGAGGTTTCCCGATTCGAAAATTGAAAATATATAATGCTATGTCAGTAGAGAGTACAGTGAGGGCGGTCACGACGTATCGTCTGTGGGAGATGAAGCAGCGCCGGGAGAAGATCGCCATGCTGACTTCGTACGATTATTCGATGGCCCGCATCGTGGATGCGGCGGGGGTCGATGTGATCCTGGTGGGCGACTCGGCGGCCAACGTGATGGCGGGTTACGAAACGACTGTGCCGATCACGCTCGATATGATGATTTATCATGCCCGCTCGGTCGCACGCGCCGTGCGCCGTGCGCTGGTGGTGGTCGATCTGCCGTTCGGTACGTACCAGGGAAATTCGAAAGTGGCGCTCGAGTCGGCCGTCCGCATCATGAAGGAGACCGAGGCCGATGCGGTGAAGATCGAAGGCGGCGAGGAGATCCTCGAATCGGTGAACCGTATCCTTTCGGCGGGAATCCCCGTGATGGGGCATCTGGGCCTGACGCCACAGTCGATTCATAAGTTCGGCACCTATAACGTGCGGGCCAAAGACGAGGAGGAGGCCGAGAAGCTGGTGCGGGACGCCCATCTGCTCGAAGACGCGGGATGTTTCGCCATCGTGCTCGAGAAGATTCCTGCGGCGCTGGGTACCCGGGTCGCCTCCGAACTGCGGATTCCGATCATCGGTATCGGGGCCGGGGGCGGCGTGGACGGACAGGTGCTCGTGATTCACGATATGCTGGGGATCAACAAGGGTTTCTCGCCGCGTTTCCTGCGCCGTTATGCCGATTTGCACGAGGTGATGACCGGTGCGGTCACGTCTTATGTTGAGGACGTTAAATCGGGCGATTTCCCGAATGAGTCGGAGCAATATTAGAAATACGGGTTTTTATATCCTCTTTATGTGTATCGGAAGTTCCCGGCGGAGCTTCCGATATTTTTTCGTTATGTCCTGTTTCCTGCGAACCGATGCTTGAGGGGAATAGGCTTTCGTGCCGGATGGACGGCGCGAGACCGTATTGTGGCTTTCACCGCTGTATGTACGGCGATATGTCGGCGGCGGGGTGAGAGTGCCGGATCCATTACGGGGATTGCCGATCTCGAAAGTTCGGGAAAGGGACGGGAACGGATTTGTCCCGATCTTCGAAAATAGCGCACGTTTCGTTTGGAATGCAATAATTTATTTGCTATCTTTATAAAAGAATGAGGCCGAAATCCCGGCAGACAGGCCGATTCGGGTTTTGACCGCAGGTGAAGATCGATTGAGAATGAATGGCGGGAGGGTATCTTCTGGCGAAGATTCCCGCTGCTGACCCAAGTAAATAAATAATTAAACCGCTATTGCTTATGAAAAAGAAGATCGATGCGACGGAAAATCCGTCCAGACTGGAGAACGCAAGTGCAAGGGCGTTGTCCGCCGACCGTTCCGAACAGGCATCCCGTCCCGGAACATTCAGTACTATGATGAGCGACCGCGTGATTTTTTCTTCGGCATCCGCCCGGATCGTCGCTGCGGAACAGGTAAAGGGAAACAAAATCGCAGCGATGAAGCCGGGTGCGGACACTTCGCTGGCATCGGCTGCCAACTGGAAAACGACGAACGGCAGCAACCTTTCGTTCGGAAATTTTCACGGTAAATCGTGTATGAAAACCGTAGGTGCCGGATCATCGGCAGGGGTCTGGCTCGACTATTTCGAAGATGCCCCGCTTTGTTCCCAGGGACGGCCGATGGCGACTTCGGTCGATGTCTTCGCCGAGGCTCCGGCGCAGATTCGTTTGGGAGCTGCGGATGAAACGAAAAGTATCGTCGAGCTTGCGGAATATCAAGTGGGGCGATGGATTCGGATATCGACGGTTTTGACACCGACCGGTATGCGGAATTTTCAGATATATAATAATACCGCTGGAGCCATTGTATATTTCCGGAATGCGAAGGTCGAGTTTTCCTCTTCACCGACACTACGGTTGCAACAACTTTGTGAAAAACGATCAAGTCTATTTCCTTCAGAAAAATTCGGCATCCGGTGCTGCAACTCGTCAATATTGGAAACTGGTAACAGCTGCGGGAGAAGACTGGATCGAGTTTTCGAGTACCGATTCCGAAGGAACCGGCGAGCCTCAACCGGGCGATTGGATCGCTCAGCTCGGTAATCGCAGTGATGCTAAACGCCAGTCAGCTTTAGTACAGGAATTTACTTCAGAAGGTAAAATCCTTGTCGTATGGTATGAAGGAATTGATTCGTTTAGTATGACCGACCGGGATCGTATGCATATAGGCAACGGAGCTATGGATGCTGAAGTTATGAACGTGGGTACAATTAATTCTTCAACGATCAATAATAAAGGCGAAGTGGAAACTAATACGTTGAATGTCAAGAGTCGGATCGATGCGGGGACCATCGTCGCCACAGGCAATATCACGACGAAGGGAACCCTGACCGCTTCAAAGATCGAGGGCGATTTCCCCATGGATATACCGGATGACTTGGAGGTTAATACCGTTACGGCTTCGGGGACTGTGAAAGCTCTCAATGGAGAGTTCGATACCGTTACAGTGAAAGATAAAAACATTATATTAAATCAAGAAGGAATCACCTGTAAAGGACCCGCATTAGCAGGTAATTTGTCTGCGAATGGAATTGTATTGAAAAAGGATAATACTACATATATTGAATTATCAACTTTAGGTAATCTATACACGGTTATCCGTCTCCATAATCTTCCACAAGGCGGCCCTAAAGATTCTCGGATTCAAACCTTACCCACTAATCATATTTTTATCAATACAGATGAACCTTTTGCAGAAAATCAATTTGGTAAATTTTACCCTTTAGGTATCAAACTATAACGATATTCACTGAAAAGAGAGGAAAATTATTTTCCTCTCTTTTTATAGTTTCTTGATAGTTAAACATGCAAATTCTGTATCGTCCGTATTTTCTGAAGCACCTAACTGTTGCCAGGTCGTATTTTCGAGTGTGCAGAGCAAACCGTTGATTTCCCACTGTTGGGGATTCAGAACGCGATACACATTCTCCGATCCGCTTTGTAATTCAAATTCCGGTTCTTCAGGAGATAAACATATCTTGCACGCATATTGTAAATCATGTAGAGGATTCGGATCTGCAATTGTGGCCGTGCAGTATAATTTTTCTAATCTTTGTCCCGGTAAATTCGTAAATCCGAGAAAATTGACCGGACGAGTTCTTGCATAATAGGTCGCCTTTAATATATCAGAGTTGAGTGTATTTTCATTGTCTATATTATTTTCTAATTGCATGAGTGGTGTCCCGAAGGTGTAATAAAATGCATCGCATCGAATCTCATTTGTCACAATTGGGATAGTTTGGAATCGACGTATGGATAGATTCCCAATGGAAACAATTGCTTCGACGGTAAAATTGTCCGTTACATCTGTTAAGTCAATCGTAATTTGCGATGAATTCATATTGTAATCGGGATTGATTATATATGAGGATGAATGATCTGTTTTCCCCATAATAGGAGCCGAACAGTTCCAACGGACATTACACTTTTCTTTGGCAGGAGAAAGCCACCAGATTGATTGGATTTTTGCTGTTTTTTCTTGAATGATTTCTTCAATTAAGGAATAATAGTTTGTAAGAATTACTGATGTTTCTTCCCAAACTTCCACGCCATAGACATCGTGACCATCTTTATAAAGAATCCCCAATTCGTCGCTGGTCGGATTGCAACCGGTATTGTCGTCCGAGCAGGAGGTTCCGGGGACGAGCAAAAGCGTTGCCGTAATAAAAAGCAGAATTCTTTTCATGGCAGGAGAGTGTCTAACGTATCATGTATCTTGTCGGTGATTCGGCTTGCAAAACGATCGTTTGCCGATGCGCCGCCCCTATATTTTTGTGAAGTGAAAGTGCCAAAACGTGGATTACGGTGGTCGATACGCGGAGCGGGATTCGTGAAGACAAATTGATACTCGATATTGCGGCTCTGGAGGAAGGATCCCGTTATGCGAGATTGCAGTTCCTGAATCCGGACGGTAAGGTATTGAAATCTATTGATATCTGGCAAAGTACGGATTTTACGATCAAATTTGAATTGATTTCTTTGGACGAACGGGAGATCCGGGTAAAATCGATTCCTACTGATCCGGATGTTTGGTACCATATGGGGATTGCCTCCGCTGAGGATTTCGATCGGTATGCGGATTGGCATAAATTCGTCGAGAATCTGATTTCTTCCGATGGAGGGGGACTCCTTGCCGTATATGTCGGTGATGAAGAATTTTCGACGACATGTACTCCGGGTACGGAATACGTGATTTATGGATTTGCGTATGATGATTCGGAGGTACGATCGGATATATCGATTTTCCGCGTGTCGTCCGTGTCATTGCCTCGTAATTACGATGTGGATGTATCCGCTACTTGGGCGATTTATAACGGGAAGGCTTTGGCGGAGCTTTATCCTTCCGTTTATGGAGAGTATGGAGATGCTACGTGTGTGTTTGTATTTACATTGACCCCGAGTAACGCGGAGTCGGTTCATTATTGGGGGCTTCTGCACGCAGCACGCAGTGAGACTATGAGTCTTCCGGATATGTTGATTTTCGATTACCTTGAATCTTATCCGTCGTTAGGTTGGCTGGATTCCAAGCGCGGTGTGTATCGTATTCCGGAACAAAACATCGCGGGTCCCTGGGGATTTTTTTATGTGGCTCAGGACGAGAGCGGCGCATGGGGAGAATTGCATTATGAAGAAGTTCTGTTGACCGAAGATAAATACGAAGATCCGCGGACAGCTCCAATGGATGGTTTTGACAACAAGAAGACGTGGGCCGTAAAGTCGGCTGCTTCCGTAGCGTTCCCTGCTCCGATCAGGTTCAGTAAAGCGTCATTCATGCAGGTTACTGAATCATTCGGCGGCTTTTAGGTGTTCGTTCCAAAATATATTCGACCGAGTATCGGAATTTTTCTTGCGGCAGCCTTTCGGGGCTGCCGTTTTTCCTCTTTTAGTAGGACTATTTTTTTTGGAAATTCGGGGAGTGTACGAAAAATAATCCAAAAATTATGATTACTTTTGCAGGCAACAAAATCTCACTCCTATGTCTTTTATCAATGAGAAGGTGCAACCCGAAGGACTTACGTTCGACGATGTGCTTCTGGTGCCCGCATACTCCGAAGTGTTGCCGCGTGAGGTCAGCGTAGTGACCCGTTTTTCCCGAAACATCCAACTCAACATCCCGATCGTATCGGCCGCCATGGATACGGTGACCGAGGCGCCTCTGGCTATCGCCCTGGCCCGCGAAGGCGGTATCGGCGTAATTCACAAGAATATGTCGATTGCCGAGCAAGCGGCTCACGTGCGGAAGGTGAAGCGTGCCGAAAACGGTATGATCTACGACCCGATCACTATTTCCAAGGACGATACCGTAGGCGATGCGCTGGCATTGATGAAGGAGAACAAGATCGGCGGTATTCCCGTCGTGGCTCCGGATCAGCATTTGATCGGCATCGTGACCAACCGCGATTTGCGGTTCCAGCGCGATATGAACCGCAAGATCGACGAGGTGATGACCAAGGAGGGGCTGGTGACCACTCACAACTCCGACTTGCAGCGTGCGGCCGACATTCTGCTGCGCAACAAAATCGAGAAGTTGCCCGTAGTCGATGCCGACGGCAAGCTCGTCGGATTGATTACCTATAAGGATATTACGAAAGTGCAGGACCATCCCAACGCCTGCAAGGATGCGAAAGGCCGTCTGCGCGTTGCGGCGGGGGTCGGCATCACGCCCGACGTGATGGATCGCGTGAAGGCGCTCGTCGATGAGGATGTCGATGCCGTCGTGCTCGATACGGCCCACGGCCATTCGGTCAATGTGAAGAATACGCTGCACAAGATCAAGGCGGTTTATCCGGATCTGGAGGTGGTCGTAGGCAATATCGCCACGGCCGAAGCCGCCGAGTTCCTGATTTCCAACGGTGCCGACGGCGTGAAGGTGGGTATCGGCCCCGGTTCGATCTGTACGACCCGCGTCATTGCGGGCGTGGGCGTACCGCAGTTGTCGGCTATTTACGGGGCTGCGTCCGTAGCCCGCAAGTACGGCATTCCGGTT
>ENA-OPBG01001744-OPBG01001744.1-human-gut-metagenome-genome-assembly--contig:-NODE-1744-length-14102-cov-2.211433_pt1 | contig 14102 bp, 8 predicted proteins | sample MGYA00241065_ERZ501446 | MGnify/ENA primary metagenome ERZ501446 (study PRJEB25962, sample SAMEA2042632) | human gut metagenome | biome: human gut; feature: human-associated habitat; material: faeces...
CTGCCGATGGTTCCTACGGCGAAAAGTCCGAACAGCGAGAAGATCCAGCCGCCGAGCACCCCGCCGACGATGCCGACAACTAAATTGACGATCAGGCCGGACCCCCGCCCTTTCACGATCAGGTTGGCGAGCCATCCGGCAACCAAACCTATCAATAAATACCACAAGAAAAACATAATCGATAATTTTTTAAGTTCTTTCGATACTGCTTGTACAAAATCTCCGCCAAACCCGAAAAACGACCGGACTTTATCGCAACCGCCCCAACGCCACCTCCGGCCGGACAAAAATCAAGGGACCGCTCCGCAAACCGAACGGAAGATCCGGGAAACAGCTCAGGAATCCGACAGACGGGCAAGCTCACCACATTTGACTACCTCTCGCCTCCGAAATACCTAAAACGGGTGATTGCCCGCCCGTTTCATCCCCCCTACTTTTGCAAACGAATAAAACCAAAAGCCCATGATTAAAAATATCTGCACTGTCATCCTATTATTATTGTCCGTCCTGCCCGCAGCGGGACAAAACCGGGTAAAGGTCAAAATCTCGGGCAATGTCATCACCACAGACGGCGCTCCGGCCGAATACATCACGGTTTCGCTGAAAAATACGGTATTCGGCGGGATGTCCGACGGGGACGGCAATTTCGAATTTGCGGCTCCCCCGGGCGAATATACGATGGTCGTCCAATCCGTAACCGCCCACCGCAAGGAGTTTCCGGTCACCATCGAAACCGGTCGGGAAAACGTATTCCCGAACATCGAAGTCAAGGAAGATATCAACCAGTTGGAGGAGGTGGTCGTCACCGGACAGTTCTCGCCGCAATCCATGAAAAACTCCTTATATAAGGTACGGTCGGTAAACAGCGATCAGATCCGGCAAAAGGCACCCCTGGATGTACAGTCGCTGCTCAACACCGAAATCGGCATCCGCCTCTCGAACGACATGGCGCTCGGAGAAACGGACTTCGAGCTGATGGGTATGAGCGGCAACAACGTCAAAATCCTCATGGACGGTATTCCGATGATCGACCGAGGCTCGACCAAACAGAGCCTCAGCCAACTCGACGTAAACCGGATCGAACGGGTCGAAATCGTCGAAGGTCCGATGTCGGTAGTCTATGGCACGGACGCCCTTGCGGGAGTCATCAACATCATCACCAAAAAGGGACCGGGCTATTCCGGCGAAAGCACCTGGCGCGTGGGCGCCCGCATCCAGGAAGAAACGATGGGCAAGGAATACCAGTTCTTCAACGGCGAAGGTCTTCACAACGAAAGCATCGACCTCGGATTCAATCTTAAAAACGGACTCTACTTCAACGGCGGCTACACCCGCAACGACAACGGCGGCTGGCAGGGCGACCTGACCGGACGCGAAAAGCGCTGGCATCCCAAAGACCAGTCGCTGGCCAACGGTATGATAGGGTTCCAGCGACGCAACCTGAACGTCTGGTACCGGCTGGATTTCCTCGACGAGAAAATCTTCGGTCCTCTGAACGGTACCGCCATCGAACCGGAGAAGGTTTCCGACAAGGACTATCTGACCAAACGATACACCCATCAGTTACAGGCAGACTGGAGACTGGACAACCGGTTGAGCGTCAATCTCGCCCTCTCCTACCAGGACTACAAGCGCCGCACGCAGACCACCTGGACAGACCTCTCGACCGGAGAGAAATGGCTCTCGGCCGAAGATGCCAGTCAGGATGTCACCCAGTACAAAGCCTGGATCGCACGGGCGACGGCAACCTGGAATATCGGCCCGAAGATCAGCCTTCAGCCCGGTTTGGAATACCAATGGACCGAAGGCAAGGGCGGACGCATCGACGGCACCCCCACGATCTCCGATCTGGCATTCTTCATCTCGGCCGAATACAAACCCTGGAGCTGGATGAGCGTACGCCCCGGCGTTCGGGCTTTCCTGATGGCCGACTACGAAACTCCTGTGGCCGTACCTTCGATTTTAACGAAGTTCGATCTGACACCCGATATGGACATCCGCCTCTCCTATGCCTACGGCTTCCGTACGCCGACCCTGCAGGAGCTCTACTTCTCGTTCCACAACGACAACCACGACATCGACGGCAACCCGGACCTGAAAGCCGAATATTCGAACAATGTCACGGGATCGTTCACCTACCGCATCCTGCATAACGCGCGGATCCGGCTCACCACCACGTTGAGCGGTTTCTACAACGTCTTCAAGGACAAGATCAGCCTGGCGCAGAACGTCGATATTCCCAACTACAACACCTACTACAACATCGGCCGCTACAAAACCCTGGGCGGGGCACTGGAAACCTCGCTGGCATGGGGCGGATTACGCGTGAACGTCAATGCTTCGCTGATCGGACGCTACAACAAATATGCCTCCGACGATAAAAGCCTGCCCCAGTTCCGCTATTCGCCCGAAGTGAGTACGACCATCAGTTACCATATCGCCAAGTCGGGAACGGACATCAGTTTCTTCTACAAATACACCGGCCAGCGCAAGGAGTACTATTACCACGAATACACGACCCCGGACAACAAGAAAGAGAGCGAAATTTACCTGAGGGGACTCCCCTCCTACCACTACGGGGACATCACCGTCACGCAGAAGCTGACCTCGTTCCTGAGCCTGAACGTAGGTGTCAAAAACCTCTTCAACCTGACCGACATACGCACGATCGTAGAATCCGCGAACGACACCCCTTCGGTCAGCTATCTCGGCTGCGGACGCAGCTACTTCATCGGACTGAACTTGATGCTGAACGGAAAATTCAAAAAATAACAAATTCAATATTAACTAATTAAAACCATTCTATGAAAAGATTACTTTACTTACTGTCAGCCTGTCTGATGACCTTCGGATTCTCGGCATGCAACGACGATGACGACAACCTGAAGTTGCAGGACATTTCGGTCGAATTCGCCGTATCGGAAGCCGGCATGGACGGCGAAACCGTCAGCCTCGGCCTGAAACTCAGCCGCGCTACGACCGAGAGCTTGGACGTAACGATGGAAATGACCTCTTCGGACGTATCCGACGCGGACATCACGACGACCCCGGCCATGACCGACGGCAAGATCACGGTCAATATTCCGGCCGGACAGTCCACGGGCACTTTCACCGTAGCCAAAGCGACGGGTAAAAACCCCGAGGGAACGGCGAAATTCCAGATTCTCTCCCTCTCGCTGACCGAAGGCTACAAGATCGGCACGACCAAGGAGATGACCCTCTCGTTCACTCCGATCGTCTCCACGGGCGGCACGATGACGCTCGAAGGGAAAGTCGGTGACCAGAACTACGCCAACATGGTCTATGTCGATCTGAGTAATAACAGCCAGATGCAGATCGACCGCAAGAGCTGGAACCTGGGCTTCTACTGCGGCGATGAGTTCCGCGTGGTACTCAACTCTTCATACGCAACGGTAGCGGCCGCTTCCGAGAAAACGGACTTCGCAGCCGTAACCCTCGAAGATGCGCAGAGCGCACCCAACATCGCCGCAGGCAGCATGTCCGAAGACTTCAAGGCGGAATGGATCGACGACGTCACGGGCGACCTGTCGAAGACCGCATTCGGCGAAATATCGGCTACGGATGCGAACAACAAGGTATTTTTCGTGGCCTCGGCCGACAACAAGACCAATACCGACGGTACGGAAAACCGGAGCCTCTGGTACAAAGTGAAAGTCACCCGCAGCGGCAACGGCTACAAGGTAGAGTACGGCAAGGTGGAAGATACGACCCCAAAAACCGTCGAAATCACGAAAGACCCGATTTACAGCTTCATCGGACTCTCGCTCGAAACCGGCGAACAGGTGCTCCAGCCCGCCAAGAGCAAATGGGACATCATGTGGGCCTACGCCGCCTCTTCGACCATGATGGCATCGGGACCGGTGATCTCGTTCACGCAGGATGTAATCACGATCAACAACCTGGGCGGCGCGGAAACAGCGATCGTCATGACGGACACCAAGTCGTATGCCGACTTCAAACGTGCGGACGTGGCATCTGCGGAGTTCCAGACGGAAGCGAACACGATCGGCACCAACTGGCGCACCCCCGCGATGCCGGGCGTGGAGAATCCGGGTGTCAAGGCAGACCGTTTCTTCGTCATCAAGGACTGTGCGGAAAACTACTACAAGCTCCGGTTCCTCAAATTCGGTTCGGGCGACGACGGTGAGCGCGGACGTCCGCAACTGGAGTACGAGTTGCTGAAATAGACGAAATGATGCGATCGGATTGGCTGGCAGCACCGGAACTACGGGACTGCCGGCCAAACCACGCAAAAAGAGTCCGTTTTCAAGATACGGCCCGTCCGGTATGGATCCGGACGCCGGCAATCCTCAAGAATCTTAACAATTTACACTTCGAATAATGGCAAAAAACAAGAAATGGATCCTCGCGGCCGTCGCCGTACTCGCAGTGGTCCTGTGCTGCTGGGCGGCGTGGAGCAAATGGGCATCCACGACCCGGATCGGACTGGTGAACTTCCAGAACTATCAGACGGCCAGCCTCGTCAAATCCAACGAAGACAACTTCATCGAATACGAAGAAATACCGCTCGACCGGCTCGACCGGCTCGGACGTTACGACCTGGTGCTGGGATTCGGCATGGGTCTGAAAATCACTGAAGAGCAGCGAGCGCAGATCCTCGCGGCAGCCGACGAAGGCACCCCTATCTACATTTACGCCGCGACCAACCCGGAGAACGACATCTGTAGCCTCGACAGCCTCACCAAGGCCGGAATCTCGGCCTACATCGGCAACGGCAACAAGCGGAATTACCGGAATATGGCCCGCTACGTCCGCCAGCATATCGACGCGAAGCGCCTCTTCGTCACACCGGCTGAAGAAGCTGTCGAGAGCGCTTCGGACGTGCTCTACCACTTGGACGAAGACCTTTCATTCAAGACGGTGGCAGATTATGAGAAATACCTCCGGGAACAGGGAATTTATCGGGAGAAAGCCCCTAAAATCGCAATCGTAGGCGGTCTGAACGACCCCTTCAGCGGCAACCGGGCCAACATCGACAGCCTGATCGTATCGCTGCAAAACGCAGGAATGAACGTCTATCCCGTTTCGTCGTACCGCCAGCGTTTGGCGTTCCTGCGGGAAATCGGCCCCGACGCGGTCATCCACTTCGCGCATGGGCGCATGGTCATGGGCCAGGCCGACGCAGCCGTGGAGTGGCTGAAGGAGCGGAACATCCCGATCTTCTCGCCGCTCTCCATGCTGGAAACGCAGGAGGAGTGGGAAAGCGACCCGATGGGGATGTTCGGGGGATTCATGTCCCAGAGTATCGTCGTACCCGAACTGGACGGCGCGATCTACCCCTACGTGCTGAACGATCAGGAACTGGACGAAGAGGGAATCTACCTCTTCAAGGCCATTCCCGAACGGCTGAAGAATTTCACCCGGATCATCGGCAACTTCATCTCGCTGAAACGGAAGCCGAATGCTGAAAAGAAAGTAGCGATCTACTACTTCAAAGGCGCCGGACAATCCTCGCTGACGGCCCAGGGACTGGAAACGGTGCCGTCGCTCTATAATCTTCTGAAACGGCTCAAGGCCGAAGGCTACACGGTGAAAAACCTGCCTGCGACCGAAAAAGAGTTCGAAAAGCTGCTGATGACGCAGGGTGCCGTATTGAGCACCTATGCCGAAGGAGCTTTCGACGACTTCCTGAAAAACGGCCGTCCGGCACTGGTCGGAAAGTCGGAATACGAATCCTGGGTGCAGGACGCCCTGCCCGAAGAGCTCTATGCCGACGTCGTGCAACTGTACGGCGAAGCGCCGGGCCGCTATATGAGTACGGTCCGGGAGGGCGAGCCGTGCCTGGCCGTAGCCCGCATCGATCTGGGCAACGTCGTGCTGCTGCCGCAGCCCATGGCTGCGGTCGGCGACGACGCCTTCGCCATCGTACACGGCGCCAAAACCGCTCCGCCCCACCCCTACATCGGCGCCTACCTCTGGGCGCAATACGGCTTCGGAGCCGACGCGATGATTCACTTCGGCACACACGGCAGCCTGGAGATCACGCCCCGGAAACAGGTGGCGCTCTGCCGCTACGACTGGCCCGACCGTCTGGTGGGCACCCTTCCCCACTTCTACTACTACACCATCGGCAACGTCGGCGAGAGCATGATGGCCAAACGCCGCTCGTACGCTACGACGATCTCCTACCTGACCCCGCCGTTCACGGAGAGCAAGACCCGGGGACAGTACAAGGAGCTGATGAACAAAATCGAAGCGTACTACAAGACCGACGAGGCCCGCCAGCCGGAGGCATCGATCGCCGTAAAAAAGATCGCCGTGAAGATGGGCCTGCACCGCGACCTGCGGCTGGACAGCCTGCTCACGCAGCCCTACACTGCCGAGGAGATCGCCCGCATCCTCGATCTTCCCAAAGGGGTGATTCCCGTGACGACGATCGTGGTGGGGCATCCCGACGAGTCGCCCGAACTGACCGACCGCCTGCCGCTCGATGCGGTCGTGCATTGCGAGAAATACCATCATTACACCTCGTCGGAGATCGACGAACTCTGGGCCGAGAAGGAGACGTCGGAAGAGACCCGGCGGCTGCTCGAGGAGAACGGCCTGCCGAATCTGGCACAGATTTTCACGCGCAACAGGTATCGTGCCGAAGATAACCTGGCTATTTCGCGCAACTATTTCGCGCTGCTGAAAAAACAGGGTTTCTTCAACAATTAACGGAAGTCTTGAAACGGTTGCCGGTCATATTCGTCTTTTTGCTGGCGGTGCTCGCGGGGGTGTCGTGCAGTGTCACGCGCAAACTTCCCGAGGAAAGTTATCTGGTGCAGAAGGTGACCGTAGAAGCCGATAAGGAAACGCCTAAAAAAGAGCGTATTCCGGCTTCCGACCTGCGGAAATTCATCCGTCAGAATCCGAATAAACGGTTCCTGGGACTCAATTTTTACGTCTGGGTTTATGAGCAGGCCGATCCCGAAAAGGATAATTGGTGGAACCGGTTCAAACGGCGTATCGGCGAAGCGCCCGTGCTGCTGGATATGAGCCTCACGGAGCAGTCGGTCCGCAACCTGAAGGTTTACATGGACTATCGGGGGTTCTTCTCTTCGCAGGCGACTTACGAAGTCGATACCACGTCGCGGAAAAAGCGGGCTTTCATCACCTACCGCACCGTACAGCGCGAGCCTTACCGCATCAACCGCCTTTCGTACGATTTCCGCGATCGGTTCCTCGAGCAGATCATCCTGCCCGATACGGTACATTCGCTGCTCCGTACGGGCGAGGTGTTCGACATGGAGGTCCTTGACCAGGAGCGGCAGCGCATCACCACCTACCTCAAACAGCGCGGCTATTACAATTTTACGGTCAATAACATCGAGTATGAAGCCGACACGCTCGGCGGCAATCATCTGGTGGACCTGAAGATGATCGTCAAGCAGCATCTGGCCGGTTATAACGAGCAGGGTTATCCGATTCTGCGCAACAATACGGTTTACCGTATCGACCAGATCAATATTTTTCCCAATTACGATCCTACGGCGGCTATTGCTCCCGACTACCGCAAGGGACTCGACACGATCTACTACCGGGGGTTGAACGTGGTGTACCACAAGGACAACAAGCGTCCCAACATACGTCCTTCGGTGCTGCGACAGATCGTGCCGATCTATCCGAACTACGTCTATAACATTAACCGGGTCGATCAGACGTACAACCAGATTATGTCGATGGGCTATTTCAAAAGCGCCAACGTCATTTTCAACGAGCAGGCCGACAGTGTGGCAAAGGATAACTACGTGACTTTCGTGGGCGAAGGCAAGGAGCCGGCCGATTCGGTACATCAGACCCGCGAGGGCTATCTCCAGTGCGACATCCAGTGCATTCCGGCCTTGAAGCAGGGGTATAAGATAGAGCTGGAAGGAAGTACGACGTCGAGTTTCTACGGATTGCGGGCGACGGTGGGGTATCAGAACCGCAATATTTTCCGGGGAGCGGAGTCTTTCGACGTTTCGTTCTCGGTAGGGTACGAGTATATGAAAACTCCGAGTGCCCGCAAGCGCAACGCCATCGAATTCGGAGTCAATATGGGTTTGCAGTTTCCCCGTTTCCTGCTGCCTTTCCGAACCCAGCGGTGGCAGTCGATCCAGATGCCCCGGACCCGGCTCGAATTCGGCATCAATTTCCAGGATCGCCCTTATTACCGGCGTACCCTTTCCAGCGTGGCTTGGGGATATTCGTGGAGCGATTTGAAGTATTCGAGCTATTCGCTGCGTCCGATCGATATCAACGTGATCGATATGGGGTATGTCAATAGGGAGGATTTCCTGGATCATCTCCAGAACGAATATCTCAAGCGAAGTTACGAGTCGCAGTTCATCAGCGGCCTTTCGTTCAGCTATGTCTATAACAATCAGCGCAAGCATCTGGGCGGAAACGCGACGCTGCTCCGCTTCAATTACGAGATGGCGGGCAACCTGCTCGACGGCCTGATGCACCTCTTCTCGCGTCCGGCGGCCGGGAAGGACTATTACGAGGTTTTCGGTCTTCAATATTCGCAATATTTCCGGGCCGATTTGAGTGTGAGCCGCAAGATCATGCTCGGTGAGGTGACGGCTCTCGTGGGACGGCTTTACGGCGGTTACGGTATGGCGTACGGCAATTCGACTTCGATTCCCTTCGACCGTCTGTTTTATGCGGGCGGTGCCAACAGCATGCGCGGTTGGGCACCCCGTATGTTGGGGCCGGGGGCTGTTCCGGAGCCGGAAGATGCGGTTTTCCCTACACAACTGGGCGATATGAAGCTGGAGGCCAATCTCGAATTGCGCTTCCCGATTTGGGGGATGTTTCACGGAGCGACGTTCGTCGATGTGGGCAATATCTGGTTTGCCGACCGGCATTCCGCGCCTTCGCCCGCTGCGGTTTTCCATTTCGACAGTTTCTACAGGCAACTGGGCTTCGATGCCGGTATCGGTCTGCGCCTGGACATCAAATTTGCCGTACTGCGTCTGGACTGGGGCATACAGATCCACAACCCCAATGCACCTGCCGGACAACGGTGGATCCACAATTTCAAGTGGAAGAATACGGCGCTTAATTTCGGAGTAGGTTATCCGTTCTGATGCCGATATGGGAATATGGGCCGGAGCGGGCGGTGTACCGGATTTTCACTGCGGCGGCCGGGGCTGTGTATGGAGCCGCTGTCGGGCGAGGATGATTCGTCTGCACGGAGTTCGTGTCGGCAGGGGAAGGATATGTTGAACTTTGATTTCCGCAGCTCGGAAAGGACTTTTGGAAGAAATAAAGCGTCCGCTTCGAAATCCGAAGCGGACGCTTTTTGTTGTCGATGCGTTGCCGTTTATTGAATCCCCAGCTCGGCCTTGACTTCGGTGCTCAAATCGGTCATGGCTGCTTCGTCGTAATAGACCATCGAGGGGATGGTCGTATTGAATACGGCGACGTAAGCTCCCTTTTGCGCCACCTTCTTGACGGCCTCCTGAGCCTTGGCGACGATCGGGTCGGTCAGCTCCTTCTCCTTTTTCTGCAAGTCTTCCTGTGCGCTCTGGTAGAACTCTTGCAGACGGTTTTGCAGGTCGGTCAATTCTTTCTCCTTCAGTTGGCGGGTTACCTCCGAGTAGGTCGCTTTGTTTTTCTGGAAATCGTTGTACTTGGTGTTCAGCTCGACCTGAATCGTTTCCAGGTTGTCGCGCAGATCTTTGCTGTACGCCTCCATGTTGGTCATCATCTCCTTGTATTCCGGCATAAGGGTAATGATCTCTTCGAGATTGATACGGCCCAGCTTCTGTGCGAACAGGGAACTGCTTCCCAGTACCAAGGCAACCACGAGGGTTAATTTAATGAGTTTTTTCATACGGATTTATTGATTTGATTCGATATTTCTTACTTTTTCATAAATTCGATGAGGGCCTGAGTGTGGTCGATTTTTTCTGAATTGTAAAGCAGCGTGGGGTTCGAAGCCGCATCGAGAACCAGCTCATACCCGTTTTGTGCGGCATAGTTCGCAATGGCGTCGAATACCCGTTTCTGGATCGGCTGGATCAGCTCGATCCGTTTTTTCATAAGGGTACCGTCCTGGCCGAAGATCTCCTCCTGGAATTTGCTGGCCTCCTCTTCCCGGGTGAGAATCAGGTTTTGCCGGGCCTGTCGTGACGAAGCCGAAAGGGACATTTCCTGCGCCTTATAGTTGTTGTAGAGGGCTTCGACCTCTTCGAATTTGAGATCGACCTGCTGCTGATAGCTTTTGGCCAGTTGGTCGAGCGTGTCGAGTGCTTTGTTATATTCGTCGATCGACTTGAATACTTTTTCGCTGTTTACCACGATGTAGTTCTGTGCCGAAAGCGAGCCTATGGCTGCCGTGAAGGCGAGTACGAGCAAAAGGATCCGTTTCATACCGTTTATTTTTTAGTTATCTTTTATAAGTATAACCCTGTTTCTTCAAATTTATTGCCAACTTCCGCCGGTTTAGAACTGCATACCCATCGTGAAATGGATGTGGCTGCCGCTGCGCTTGGTCTGTCCTGCGGCCGGGTCGAAGCCCCAGCCCCAATCGACTCCCACCATGCCTACGACCGGCAGGAAGAGGCGCACGCCGATACCCGCCGACCGTTTGATCTTGAACGGGGAGAACTCCTTCCACGAGGTGAATCCGTTGCCTCCTTCCAGGAATCCCAGTACGTAGATGTTGGTCTGTCCCTTGAGCAGGAGCGGATAGCGGAGCTCCATCGTGTATTTGTTGTAGGCACACGAATAGTTGCTGCCTACGGGATCGAGCGCTCCGTCGTCGTAACCGCGCATGGAGATAATGTCGATACCGTACATATTATAGCCCGTCATGCCGTCGCCGCCGACTTCGAACCGTTCGAAGGGCGATACCTTGTTTTTATTGTAATGTCCCAGGTATCCCATTTCTGCGCGGGCCATCAGCACCAGGTTGCCGTTGCGGGTCAGCGGAGTGAACCATTGGCCTTTGAGCATCCACTTGTGGAATTCGATCCAGTTGTAGCGTTCCTGTTCGCTTAAAGCCGTGCTTTTGTAATCCTTGCCGTCCCACAGCGAATAGGGAGGAGTGAGCTGCACCGAAACGCTGAAATCGGAACCCCTGCGGGGATAGATCGGCTGATCCACCGAATTTCGTCCCAATACCAGGCGGATCGACAGCAGGTTTGCCGCACCGTTCTTGAGTACGAAGGTGTTCCAGTCCTTCAGCATGTAGCGCTCGTAGCTGGCTTCCGCATAGAACGTGAAGTACGGGTCGGGCCAGTCCAGACGCTTGCCGAGTCCCGCCGCGACACCGGCGGTGCGGAAATAACGGGTACCTTTCTGCCAGGCGTAATAGGCGTTGTTCTCATCGGAATAGTGAGCCGAAATCGTGAAGGAGTTCGGTTTTCGCCCGCCCATCCAGGGATCGGTGAAGCTGATTGCGAAGGCTTTGTAGTAAGTACCGTTGGTTTGGGCGCTGATCGACAGCCGCTGGTTCTGTCCCATCGGGTAGGGTCTCCAGGCGCCTTTCTTGAAGAAGTTTTTGATCGAGAGGTTGTTCAGTGTGACACCCACCGAACCCACGAACGTACCGCCGCCCCAACCGCCGGCGATCTGGAACTGGTCGCTGGCGATCTCCTCGAGCGGCCAGTTGATATCGACCAATTCGTCCGAATTGACGACGGGCTGAATGTCCGGAGCGATCGCTTCGGCCGTGAAATGTCCCATCGAACCCAGGGTGCGGATGGTCTGGAACAACAGCGACTGGTTGTAGAGTTCGCCCGGCCGCGTGTAGAGTTCACGGCGGATCACCTCGTCGTCGAGCCGCATATTGCCCGAAATGCCGACATTGTTGATGGTGAATTGTTTGCCTTCGAATACGCGGACCTCCAGGTCGATCGAGTCTTTGCCGATGATGATTTCGGCCGGGTCGATCTGCGAGGTGAGGTAGCCCTGATCTTTGTAGAGATTGGTGATGGACGGTTCGTCCGGATTGTAGTAGGCGCCGATGCCCAGGCGCTTGTACATCGATTTTTTGTCGTAAATCGAGCCTTTTTCGACACCGAACATCCGAGCCAGTTCGTCGGTTTCATAGACCGAGTTGCCGATCCAGGAAACATTGCGGATGTAGTACTTGTTGCCTTCCGAAATGTCCAGCGTGATACCCATACGCTTGTCGTTGATCGCGTAGATCGAATCGGCGACGATGTTGGCGTTGCGGAAACCTTTCGAATTGTAAAAGTCGAGCAGCAGCTCCTTGTCGTTTTCGAAATCTTCTTCGTTGAATTTCGCCCCCCGGAAGAAGTTGAGGCTTTTCTGGTGGGTTTTCTTGAAGGTGCGGCGCAGACGTTTGTCGGAAAATTCTTCGTTGCCCGTGAAATTGATCTCTCCGATTTTGATTTTACGTTTGCGATCGACGATGAAGGTCACGTTTACGGCCTGCTTCAGTATCGAGTCGTTGTCGATGCGGACCGATACTTCGGCGTTGCGGAAACCTTTGTCTGCGTAGTATTTGTGAATGAGCTTCGAGTTCTTGTCGATCACGTAGTCCGAAAGCTCGGTGCCGCGCTTGAGTTTGAGCTTTTCGAGCAGGTCTTTCTGGTTGCTTTTGGAGATGCCCTCGAAACGCCAGTAATTGACGCGGGGACGTTCCTTCAGGAAAACTTCCAGGTCGAGGCTGTCGCCTTCGATGGTCGCACCGACGCGGATGTCCGAAAAGAGGCGCTGGTTCCACAGGCGGGTGATGGCTGTCGAGATGAAGTTGCTGGGCAGGTATATCGAATCGCCCGGGATAAGACCCGACGAAGCTCGCAGAATGCTGTTGTCAATGTATTGCGCCCCGTGAATATTGACGTTGCGGATGTGGTAAAGTTTCTGGGTACCGCCTTCGAGCGTCGGGGCTTTTTCGAATTGCTGTAAAAGCTGGTTCGTATCCTCGTCCTGATCCGTCTGTTCGGCCGGGGGCGGAGCCGCCTCGCCGGAGGGCTCCTGCGCGAATATCTGGGGACAGAGCAGCAGCAGGGCGGCCGTCAGTGTCAGAAATACTTTGCCTGGATGATTCATCGTGTGTCGTCTAACTTCTCTCTAGAGTTTCTTTCTTCATTCTCTCCGTTCAGTGTAGCGAGTAAACTCGTGATGCACTCGCTTACCGAATACGTTCATTATTTTTTACCAGTCCGAAACGCCTTTCGCGCCGGGCATATTCGTCGAGTGCCTGCGCGAAATCCTCTTCGGTAAAGTCGGGCCATAATACGGGGGTGAAAAAGAGTTCGGCGTAGGCAGCCTGCCACAGCAGGAAATTGCTGAGCCGTTGTTCGCCGCTGGTGCGTATCAGCAGGTCGGGGTCGGGACAGCCCGCCGTATAGAGCGCTTCGGAAACCGTTTGCTCGGAAATCTCTTCCGAAGAGAAGATGCCGGCTGCGGCACGGCGTGCCAGACCCTGCATCGCATGGACGATTTCGCTGCGGGAAGAGTAGTTGAGGGCCAGTTGCAGCGTAAGGCGTTTCCCGGTAGCCGTTCGGTTTTCGATCTGATCCAGGTGGTGTTTTACTTTTTCGGGGAAACGGCTTTTGTCGCCGATGATCCGCACGCGCACTCCCTGAGCAGCCAGTTCGGGCGTTTCGTTGATTACGCTCTTGCAGAAGAGCTCCATCAGGGCATCGACCTCTGCGGCGGGGCGTCCCCAGTTTTCGGTCGAGAAAGCATAAAGCGTCAGGTAGCGAACCCCGTGACGGGTCGCGGCCTGGATTGCCCGGCGCACGGACTCCACACCCCGGATATGACCTTCGAAACGCTCCAGCCCGTGTTGCGCGGCCCAGCGTCCGTTGCCGTCCATGATAATGGCGACGTGTCGAGGTATGCGTTTTTGCTCGCTCATAGCATGCAATATAGGGAATAAAATCCGAAAGCGAAAGAATTTCCGGCAAACAGGGGTTTTTCGTCAGCTTCGGATATCCACTCCCCACATCATTTTCTTGCGTAACGTGTCGTAAAACGATATATTGTGCGGGACCGCCAGAAAAAAGCGTCTGGAAGCCAGGCGGACTCTGAATTCGGCTCCTTCGGGAATCGGACAGGTTTCGTTGTCGGTGGCGATCGATATTTCGGCGTGCCGGGCGTGTACCTTGAGC
>ENA-OPBG01001749-OPBG01001749.1-human-gut-metagenome-genome-assembly--contig:-NODE-1749-length-14064-cov-2.583553_pt1 | contig 14064 bp, 13 predicted proteins | sample MGYA00241065_ERZ501446 | MGnify/ENA primary metagenome ERZ501446 (study PRJEB25962, sample SAMEA2042632) | human gut metagenome | biome: human gut; feature: human-associated habitat; material: faeces...
CCGTTCTCAACAGCCGGGCCAACGGCGCGAGCAGCGATATATCCGGGCAAGTCGTCCCATTCTCCCACTTATTGACCGCCGGCGTGGATACCCCAAGACGTTCGGCAACCTGTTCCTGTGTCAGTCCACACTCTCTGCGTTTTCTGCGAATCACATCCTTCATCTGCATAACGTTCTCTCCTTATCTTTTATTCCGAAGGCCTTCGTATGCTGAAACCGCCCTCCTGCTATGAGACATGTACGGTAAAAATTTTTCTAATGACGGTCTCAAAATGTGCAAAAGCGCTTATTTCAACTGCTTTCATTATAGCAAGAGAACGCCTGCGTGACGATTGAACAATTTTTAAATTACAAGAGAGATTTTTTAACTGTCGGTTAATAAGTCGTGATTCACCAGAATTTTACATAAGATTTCATTCTGATGCTTACCAGTTCTGTATTTTTTACTGCTCTTCATATATTGCAACATAGCAACCGTTTTACTTAAACAACTCTCCAAGGTCATCTTATTCTTCGAGCTTGCCTGAATAATTTATTTCACAAAAATGGACTTGATTTACGAAAATATGGCCCTGTTAATCCAACGCTGTACGATTTCTGTTTTCGTACTGCTGTTGGTAAATATACTCATCGGCATATGGATGGTGAGAGGTGCTATCCCATCCCTCATTTACTATAGGCTTGCCTTTCTGTCACCGTCCTTTATCGTACCATTCACTTTTCTTCTATGCGTCATCCTATCACTTTTCACAGGCACTTCTTTTGGAAGCATTGCCACCATCGGCGTGGCTCTGTACGGCGTTGGCATCAGTATCGTCGTCCCTGCCCCTCTGATCGTTGGATCAATCGTCTCCGGAGCTTTTCTTGGTGACAAGATGTCCCCTATGTCAGATACAACAAATCTGGCAGCCGCCACCACCGGCACTCCCCTTTACTCCCATGTACATTCCATGCTTTACACCACCCTTCCGGCGGCCATTTTAAGCCTGATTTTATACACTTTTCTTGGAATCTAACACACTGACAGTACCTATAGCTCCGCTACTGTCAATCGAATTATGACGGTTCTTTCAAAATCATTTGATTTCAAATCATTTGTAATCATTCCTTTTCTGCTGCTGTTGATTCTGTCCTTTTTAAAATTTCACGTTATGATCGCCATGAGTATAACTCTCATTGTAAGTATACTTTTCGCTGTCGTCATCCAGGATGTCCCTTTTTTCTTTGTTCGAAAGCTGCGTCGTATCCGGCTATCTGTCCCACTCCGGCTATTTCCTTGTAGATGAAATTCTGTCAAGAGGTGGCATAGCAGCAAGTGTGAGCAGTATTTCTATTGTGTATTTCTCCGCTGCCATGGGCGGCGCACTGCAGGCGTGCAGGATTCTCGATGTCTTTAAGGACACTTTACTTCGTCTGATTCATTCTGGCACCAGCTTGGTATTATCTACCCTTGCTTTTTGTTATTTGATGGTCTGTATTACCGGCAACCAAATGCTTGGAATCGTCATCCCTGGAATTGCACTTACTCCTCTGTATGACAGATTGCATATCAGCAGGTGGGTTCTATCTCGGTCCCTAGAGGACGCCTCTACAATCGGCGTGCCCTTGATCCCCTGGTCAGCGGCCTTTGCCTTTATCAGCAGTACCCTAGATGCAGATATGTCATATATCCCATATGCTTTCCTCTGTTACCTAGTACCTATGTTTTCAGTTCTTTATGCAGTGACAGGTCTTGCTGTCTGGCATACGGAAAACAAAGTAGACAAGCCCACCTAAACTCTCTCCCATCAATTTTGAAGGGCGCATCTAATTGATAAAAATATAAATCAGTACTATACACTGTACAGCCAGCAATGCCGGTACACCTATGGCAAATTTGGACTTTCTGGTTTTGTGATGAAATATCCGCATACCAAGCAAAGCCCCCAGGGAACCTCCCACAAAAGCCAGAAGGAGCAGAACTCGCTCCGGAATACGCCAGGCTCCGTGCCTGGCTTTCCACTTATCCATGCCGTAGAAGAAGCAGGCGATGATGTTTACTGCCAAAAGATAATAAAACAAGTATTCCATAGCTTCACCTCTTTAAGCCCCCATCTTTCCATACAACCACCTTGTCCAACTCTTTTCGCGGTCTGGGCTTCGGTGCTTCGTTGGGGTAGCCAAAGCTCACCGCAGCCAAAAGTTCCCCTTCGGTGCCAAGCCACTGGCAAAGCTCTTCATAGGCAAAAAATATATCGCAGATCCAAAGACTGCCGATTCCCTTATGCTCCGCTGCCAGCAGCATATTCTGAATGGCCGCACTCACTGACTGGATATTGCACACCTCAAATATCCGCTCCTCCTCATTCATAGAAGAGAACAGCCCCTTTCCAAGAGAATTCAGCACAAAGACGCTGACCGGGGCCTGCTCCATAATCTGAGCTGTATATTTTGCCCCGCTAAGAAACTGCTGGCTTTCGGGCAGAAGTGCTTCCCGCTTTTCCTCCCTCTCAATCCCTCTGCGAAACGCTTCCAGCATCCCCTCTTTTTCCTTCCCCATAACGATTACGAATTTCCAAGGCTGCCGGTTTTTCGCGGAGGGTGCTTTGATTCCGCTTTCCAGAATATACTGGATGTCCTCCATTGGTATTTCCTGATCTGAAAATTTCCTGATGCTCCGTCTCGTTTCTATTTCTCTTAACATTCCGTATCCTCCTCTGACTTTATTAACTAATTATACGTTTCCCCCTTATGAATGGCAAGCATAGGGATGTACACATCTGTCGGGAAGTCATTTACGGCGATAAGATACTCAAAGATATTCATCCTGCTTTCTTCTCCTGAACGGCATGATACACATATGATAGGTGATTATTCCAAGGCTCTTTGAGCCACCTGTCCGGACATTTAGGGATCTTCCGCACTGTAATATTCAATAAAGGGCACGTACAGAATGAAAGAGGTACCGGACACGATTGAATCCACAAACAGAAAGCTTTTTATGGTCCTAACATTTCATCACCTTTACAAGGTTTCTAACGTCTTCTGCTGCATCTCCCAGACAAAAAAAGGCCCTAAAGAATGACTCCTTTAAGGTCTGATTTCACTCCTATTTCTCTAACACTTTTTGTGTCTGTCATTTACCTCTAAGATAACGGATTTCATCAAAAATACACAATCGAAAGTTGGCAAATGACATCTGATTATCACTACCCTATAACCATAATAAAAGTAAAATATTTATCTATTTTTGTATATTTTTGTTATAAAAGCAAAGGACAGACGTTACCTGCCCCTATGCTTCTCTTTCCTTTTTTGCTGTTTTAATTCAAATTGCCGCTGTTTCTCCGCCTCCCGTTGTTCCCGGCTCACAGTCTTACGCTTAGTTTTTAACTGCTCCCGCTGCAATTTTAAAGCCTGCTGTGACCTTGTACCTATTCCAATGTTCTGTACCTGTTTTCGTACTTGTCTCTGTATCCGTTTCGGATTACGCCCAGCCTCCTTTACATCAGTTGCCACAGCCGGACTAAATCTTAACTGATAATAATTTTTCAAGACAAAATCACATACCTCATAGTCTTTCGGTTCCGCACCAAACGTAACCTTGCATACAGAGAGCTTTCCCTCCGATGTGCATTCAAAAATGCCGACCCAAAAAGGTTCCTCAAAAAATACTGTCAATCTGCCTGATACTTTGTCCATGACAATTCCTCCTTAAATGCTTGTAATGAACAAAGAACGGACGACCCTAAGGAGGGAGGGTTACTTACACCGAACGGTGCGGCCGGGCTACCTACCGACTCTGCAAGAGATTGCCTCTTACGTTGCGTTTTTATCTTTGCCCCTTGATTTTACCACTTATTCTAATATTTATCTATACCAATTGAGAGTGCAACAAATAAATCATTTTCAAATATACCTACTCCTTTTTGTTAAGCTTATCATTCTTACTAAACTATATATTTCTAATATGTTTTTGTTTCCGTACTATTTGACATATGCTACACTATGAAAAACAGAATGGCATTTTATAAGGAGAATTTTATGGAATATTCTATACGGAAAATGACAGTGTCAGAATATCCAATGTTGAATGATTTTCTATACGAAGCTATTTTTATTCCAGACGGTATAAAGCCGCCACCGAAAAATATTATCGCTTCTCCCGAATTACAAATTTATGTTGACCGCTTCGGGGCATCAAAAGCTGATTTCGCATTAGTCGCAGAAGTTGAACAAAAAATCGTTGGTGCTGTCTGGGTACGCATTATACACGATTACGGACATATTGATGATGAAACGCCCTCTCTTGCCATCTCTCTATACAAAGAATACCGGGGACAGGGGATAGGAACCGATATGATGAAAGAAATGCTATCTTTGTTGAAAACACATGGTTATAAACGTGTTTCACTTTCCGTTCAAAAGGCTAATTATGCGGCTGAAATGTATCGAAAAATCGGTTTTGATATTGTACGGGGAAACGAAGAAGAATGGATTATGCTATGGCAGGAGGGCAAACATTGATATACTATATAAACGCATACACAACACTATCAGTGCCGTCCTGAGCATTTGATTCTCAATAGGACGGGTACCAGTCGGACAAACGGTATATATTTGTTTTAGCATGTGCCGCCATTCCTGTTTGTAGAAATGCACCAGCGGTAATATGAAAAATTTTCAGAGGATAAATACTTTGAGTAGAAAATCAATTGGCCCGCTTACAGCAATAGCATTGATGAGGGCTTCTCTAACGGCAAAGCACTTATTCAAAATATAACCGATATAGAAATTGTTATCCATAAATATCTAAATTTAAAATTTGAAAAAGAAAATCTATTTATTCAATAAACAGATCTCAAAAAGACATCACATTAACATCACAGATTGAAAAAAAGTCCCGAGACCCCTTTATTTTCAAGGGTTCTCGGGATTTGCTAATTATTCAAACTCGGGTGCGGATAGGATAATCTAGGTACTTTTCAGTACACATTTGTGTTGTTTTCTATTCATATTCTCTGAATTTTATCTGATATTTTTCTCGTGCCAAATTATTAGAGCCAAAATAGAGCCAGTAAAAACTACTCTTTCTGCTTTAATTTTTCCAATATTGATAGTACATCCGGTTGCGTAGGCATGAACTTCACACCACGCTTTAACATTCCTAACACTTTCCTCGCCTTTTGTTCGATTACTTTTGCCGTATGTTCACTGGTCAGCATCAAATGATTTCCGGCAATCGTATACTCACGTTCTATGTATTCCTCTGTAATCGGAAACATATCTTGTATCAAAAATACGCTTTCTCGACTATCATCCAGTTTTACAATATGCAGAATATCGCAAGGCTTCCCTGATTGTTCCTTTTTCTCTATTATTTTCCGAAACTTATCTATTCTGCTAGAAAGCGGTATCATCCAATAAATTCCCATAGCATTATCTTCAAAACAATAATAATGTGGTCTATTGCCTGCCTTATTCCCCTTGAGATACGGATCAGGCATATCTTCAAAAAATATGTCCTTTATGATATAAAACCCTGTTTTCTTCATTCGTTCCATCCTCTCTGTGGAAATATGGAAAAAGTCCCTCGCCTTTCGGCGAAGGACTATACTTTCAATCCAACCATTTATATACCGCATATCGGTCAGCGGTAAACTTTCAACCCGACCATTTATATACCACATATCGGTCAGTGGTAAACTTTCTTTGTACTAATATACTACCAAGTACAAAGCGGAAAGTCAATAGAACTATCCATTAAAATTATATGCTAATTATATAAAATTATTCGAACTCGTTGCCGAGAACTACGACTTAACGCTTTTTGTTTATAAACCGTGTGGTATAGTTTTCGTATTATTCTGATAATCCATATTATACTGCCTGTACGACGAGAATTTATCAATATCTTATCAGGTGCGATAAAACCGATGGTTGCGAGAAAAGAATAAGTGCAACCGGATTGGTTTTGCCAAATGTATTATAGCACAAAGCGATATGCCTTGCAATAACTTTTTGATTTTTTACACGCATATTTTTTGTTAATCGTGTAAAAATAGTTGTAAATTTTATTGATTAATGCTATACTATAATCACGCAAATAATAAAAAATGCGTGCAGAAAGTCGGTGAACTATTGAATAAACACGAAATAGCAATTGATGTTTTTAATAAAGTCGGAAGCATTGCGAAGACAGCAGACTTTGTTGCCGTCGGACTGAAAAACTATGATGTTGTTTCCCTTTGCAATCAAGGTTATATAGAGCGTATTCGCAATGGCTTTTACAAACTGCCTAACGCTGAAGAACCAAAAGAAGAAGCTCTGATTTCTAAACTCCTGCCACAAGGGATTGTTTGTGTGGAGTCTGCTCTGTTTTATTATGGGTACAGCGACTTTGCTCCTCGTGAATGGACAGTTGCAGTCCCCCGTTCCTTTTCAAGAGCAATCAAAGCAATGCAGGAAGTCCCTGTCAAAGCTTATTATGTTCAGAACGAATTTTACCATTATGGTGCTACTGTAGGTAACTTTAATGGTGTTGAATTAAAAGTTTATGACCGAGAGCGAACAATCTGTGATTGCTTTAAGTATCGTTCAAAGCTTGATAATGAAATATTCAACAAAGCAATCAACGCTTATGTGGCAGATTCGAAGAAGAATCTCGCAAATCTTTCTAAATACGCAAAGGATATGGGCGTTTATACAAAACTTATGAATGTAATGGAGGTGCTGCTCAATGGCTGATATTGCCGCATCCGTGCTTGCACGACTGAAAAATAAGGCTGCCGAAAGCGGAAGAAGCTATCAGCTTTGTTTGCAGCTCTTTTGTCAGGAAGAATTTTTGCGCCGTTTGGAGAAATCCAAATATGTGGAAAATCTCGTCCTGAAAGGTGGTTTGTTTATTTACTCTGTTACTGACTTTGACAGCAGAGTAACGGTAGATGTTGATTTTCTTCTTCGGAGAGTACCCAATACTCCCGAACAGCTAAAGTCTGTACTGGAAGAAATCATATCCACGCCCACCGGCAATGATTTTATTACCTTTGAAATTAAAGATATTGCGCCCATTGCAGTTGCAAAGAAATACGCCGGTATCGGAGCTTCTATTGTGGCTCGTATTAAAAACACACGAACTCCGTTTAGTATAGATTTCGGTGTGGGCGATGTTATCGTGCCAAAACAGGAAAAGCGAAAAATCCCGACACAGCTTGACGATTTCACTGCGCCAGTAGTAAATACATATTCTCTTGAAACGACGATTGCTGAGAAAATCGACGCAATCCTCAGTCTGATGGAATTTTCCAGCCGAATGAAGGATTATTATGACATTTACTATCTTGCCAATAAATTTGATTTTGACGGCAAGGCGCTCACCGAAGCACTGAAGAAAACTTTTGAAAATCGTGGACACGCCTTTACGGTTGAACAGTTTGAACAGGTTATGAGCTTTGCAGACGATTCTGCTATGCAGAAGAAGTGGAAAGCATTCTGTCGGAAGATTGATACACAAACTGATGATTTCAGCACGGTGCTTAAAACAATTAAGGTGTTTTTGACGAAGCCTTTTATAGAGGTTTTGTCAAAAACAGAATTTTCACAACAATGGATCGCTGCTGAAAGCCAATGGAAGAAAGGAGTGTAATCAATGCCTAAAATAATGGAAATTATAGAAAAGGAAACTAAAGGGAAAAGCTATCACACCTATAAATACAGTTATGATTCCATTGGTTTACCTTCCATTGATTACGATGATGATCCCAATAAAATAATGAAATGGAAAGAGTCCGGCGAAACTGGCTCTCACAAAAAGCCAATTGATCTCAAACCTTTAGCCGATAAGCTTCAAGCAGTAGGTGAGAAACCACTGCTTAAATATTTTCTTGACGGTTCACGACACGTTTTTAAGGTAGATGACATTGCATATAACAAGCAAGTGTTTCCCGTTGTAGCTGGACAAATCGGCATTGGTTGTTGTAAGCGTGAAAATAAGCGTATGCAAAAGGAGCGTTTTTATCGTGAACTGGTCTTGGCTCTTCCTGATAAAGCCAACGCCGATGGTTGGGACGATGCCGCATACTTTGCTGCAAAAGTAAAGAAGTTGAACGAAAGCGAAGAACTGAAGCGTTTAGGTTTGTGTTTTTCTGCCATAATTCCTTATTCAACTTCAAAGGTGGGTTCGCCCGATACGAAGCTCGACAATTTGGCAGTTGGTGTTATACAAGACTATATGATTGAAGCCGAAAAGCGAATGGTTGCTGAATTGGTTAAGGACAAGCGATTAGGACAAGATGCCTACCTACTTAAAGATGGCTCTCTTGAATATAAAGTTATGAAATCAGGTCGAGAAGATTTGAGAACACTCCAAAAAATCAAGCATAATTACAGTTGGGTGATTGGAGTTTCCAAGTCTTTTAATCCCGAAAGTTGTCTCGACCATACGGGCAAACCTAATTCAAACTATATTGCCGATCTGCCTGTTTTTCATAGAACTCCGGTAGCACGGTATGAAAACAGAGAGTTTTTAGGCGATGTTCAATTTGGCGTTTGGTATATCCGCTTGCGAGACAAACGCAGAACACAGACGCCTTTTGACGGTGTTGTAAAGGTTGAAAAAATAATGATGGATGAAGAAATTGATACCGGTATTGACAGCGATGTTATTGATCTACTTTCCGCCAACATTATCAACGAACGCAACCCTACCTGTTACGGTACCGACCGCCGCTGGGCAAACCATTTGTACCCCGTCTTTTTGACTGAGTCTTATGTTAAAAGCAAATACATCAGCACAGAAATGTTTTTACATCTGTTTTGAGGAGGATAAATAAAATGGCTAATACGATTATAGGTCGTGTGTTGGCAACAGAAAAGAAGCCAACAACAATTGATGATTTTACATTTTGGACGGATCCCGAACTCATCTTAAATCCGTTTGACATTGTAAAAGTACAGCACGTTAATAATTCATATTCATATGGCGTTATCGAAGATATTGCACATATCACCGATGCCGCAAGTTTTCTGACCAATTTCATTTCAAGCGATTTTGGTGATGTAAATGCAGAAGAAAACACTCTGCGTGTAGGAATGAATTATGTTACAGCCAAAGTTGTGTGTAACACCAAAAACATTTATATTCCTCTTCAAAGTAATGCAAAGGTAATGCTGGCAACCGCTGAAGAAATTAACTACGCTCTCGGACTCAATGATATTCGCAATCCACTTGTGTGTGGTTATCTTGAAATGTATGAGGGAACTAAGGGGTGTGAAAAAGTCACACTTCCCGTAAACCTCAATTCAAAATTTATTATCGGTCCCGAAGGTGCGCATTTGAACATTTCGGGTATTTCCGGTCTTGCTTCTAAGACTTCTTATGCGATGTTCCTTTTGAAAGCTATCCAAAATAGCTATATAAAGAAAGATCCGCAGAACGAGGAAGAAGATAGCGTTGCATTTGTACTGTTTAATGTCAAGGGAAAGGACTTGCTTGCTATTGATCAGTTAAACGATTTCTCTGATGAGCGTAATCCTGAGCAGGCTCAAAAGGAAACCTTTGAAAAATACGAGAAGTTGGGATTGTCGGCTGAGCCATTCAAAAATGTTCAGTATTATTATCCTTACTCTATTCCGAAAACACGTCATTGGAATACCTATATGACGCCTGAAGAGGTGGACGACAATATCAAAAAGAAAAAAGCAAAAAAATACAAATACATTTACAAGTATGACAAGGAAAACCTTGACTTGATGTTCGCAAACATTGATGACTCAACTCAAACGATGGAATCCATTATCAGCTATATTATGTCGGGGCAGGGCAAATTTAACCAAGTAAGCGATTGGCAGGAGTTCCTCGAAGCAGTAAAAGAAAAATGCTCGGCAGAAACATCTGGCAAAGACAAAGAAATTCCCGTTGCAAGTTGGAGAAAATTCTATCGTATCATTAACAAAAGTATTACTGACAACAAGATTTTTGCAAGAGATATTCGTGAAGATGATGGCGAAACTCGTATCGGCGATGCCCTAAAATATATTAAGAAAAACGAAGTGCACGTTATTGATATTGCAAAGCTCTCTGAAGATAAACAGGCATATGTATTTGGTGATGCAATACGAACCATTTATGATTTGCAATTAGGACAGTATGCCGGAGAAGAAGGTGTAAATCCGCCTTCAAGAGTTGTAATCTTTATTGACGAGCTGAATAAGTACGCTTCAAAGGAAACGCCTAAGAACTCTCCTATTCTTCGTCAGGTGCTTGATGTTGCAGAACGTGGTCGTTCTCTTGGCGTGGTGCTTTTTGCTGCCGAGCAGTTTAGAAGTGCCATTCACGATAGAGTTACAGGCAACTGCTCTACCCATGCTTACGGTCGTACAAACTCCATTGAAGTAACCAAGAGCGACTATAAGAGTATCCCGTCTGTTTATAAAACTATGATGACTCGTTTGAAACAAGGCGAATACATTATTCAAAATCCGATTTTCCGTTCATTGCTTAATATAAAGTTCCCAAAACCGATTTACAAGCAATTTAAGTAAGGAGATAATTATGGCGACAGTAGGTAAAAACATACTTGATAACCTCACGACGGGTATGTACTCGGACTCTAAGGTTATCTACAGAGAATATATACAAAACGCTTGCGACCAAATAGACCTCGCAATAAGAGAAGGCATCCTATCTACTGATGAGGGTTACGTTGATATTTACACAGACAGCAAGAAACGATACATAAGCATCAAAGATAACGCCACAGGTGTTAAAGCAGATGATTTTATTGAAGATGTTGGCGACATTGCTAATAGTAACAAAGAAATCGGCAAAAACAAAGGTTTTCGTGGTATCGGTCGTCTTTGCGGCTTAGCATATTGCAAAACATTAAAATTCACAACAAGTTATCTCGGTGAAAGCACAAAATCCGTTATGACGTGCAACGCACAAAAGATGAGAGCAATGCTTGTTGAAAACAAGAAATACACTCTTGATGAAATATGGGATACCATTATAACTTATTCCACTGAACCCGAAGAGCAAGGTGAACACTATTTTGAAGTTGAGATGTTTGATATTAACAAAGAGAATACTGACCTCTTAAACGAAACAAAGGTTCGTGAATATCTTAGCTTTGTTGTTCCTGTTCCGTATAGAAACACTTTCATCCTTCGCAATCACATTTATAATTATGCCAACTCTATTGGCTATACGATTGATGAGTATTGCGTAAGGGTAAACGGTTCACAGATTTTCAAAGAATATACTACCAGACTAAAGGAACAAAGCGGTGCTTCGTTGAAGAATTACGATGAAATCTCCCGTTTGGAATTTAAGGATTTCCGAGATGCTTCTGGCAATTTGATTGCTTGGATGTGGGTAGGTTTATCACGTTTTGAAAAACAGATTCCAAGCATAAACCATATGCGTGGTCTGCGTGTCAGAAGTGCAAACATTCAGCTTGGCAACGATGATACACTTCAACCGCTTTTCAAAGAAAACAGAGGCAATTACTATTTCGTTGGCGAGGTTTTTGCGGCAAGCCGTGACCTTATCCCGAATTCTCAGCGTGATTATTTTAACGAAAACGAAACTCGTGTTTTGTTTGAAGATTTGTTGAGAGAGTATTTCTATGACGTTTTACACAAGCTTTATTACGAAGCCAATCGTGTGAAAAACGATTATAAGCGACAAGAGGAATACCTCAGCAAGGTAGCTGAATACCAAAAGAAGGAAAAGGAACAAGGTTTTGTCAACGAAGATGAGCGTCAAAAGCTCCAGTTTGATATTGATAAAGCCAAGAAAAGTGCTGAAGATGCCCATAAACGTTTGGACAAACTTGATACCAGCGATAGCACTTCTCCATTGTCAGAAGTTAGAAAGAGCATTGGACAAAAATATGAGGCTGACAAACTGAAGAAAAAAGCCGAAACAACCACCGTTGTAGTTGATGATGGCGATAAGAAAAAGACATTTGTTACAAGCACAATGTCCAAACTCTCAAGAAGCGAACGCAAATTAGTTGGTAAGATTTTGTCCATTATCACCGATATTGCTCCAAAGGATATTGCAGAGCAGATTATCGATAAAATTAAAGAAGAGATGAGATAACACCCTATGAATAGAAAAGTTTTGCTTATTGAGCCCAACTACAAGAATAAATATCCCCCGATGGGGTTAATGAAACTGGCAACCTACTACCGTATGGTTGGAGATGATGTTCGTTTTTATAAAGGCGATATGCGCTCTTTAGCGGTAGAATTGATTTGCGAGGATTTAATGAACCACCTCTCTATTATTCTTCCAGAAGTTTTTTGGAAGGACTATTATCCTACGCTTTTTGAATTTATAAAGCTTGGCAAGTATGCAATCCTTGAATCCGATCCTATCTTTGAGGATGAAATTGTGCTTGACGCAGTAAAAGAATACCGAAAGAAATATAAAGACAAAGAGTATTTTACAAATCCGAGATTCGATAAAGTAGGCATAACTACATTGTTCACCTTTTATTGGAAAATAACAATAGACACTATTAACTTTGCAAAACAACTTTGCAAGAACCCGGAAGATGTTATGGTCGGGGGTATTATGTCATCACTGCTTTCAGAAGAAGTGTATGAGGCAACCGGAATACACCCATTTGTAGGATTACTCAATCATCCAGGTGATATTGATCCTGGTAATTCCCTTATAATAGACGAACTTCCTCTTGATTACTCTATTCTGGAAGAGACAGACTATATTTATCCCGCAAATAACGCTTATTTTGCTTATATGACAAGAGGTTGCGTAAATAAGTGCAAATTCTGCGCAGTACCCAAACTTGAGCCGCAATATTGTGATTACATAAATCTTAGACAGCGGATTCAACACACTGACGAACGCTTTGGAGCAAGAAAAGATTTGCTTCTTCTTGATAACAATGTTTTGGCATCAAAATGTTATGCTCAAATCATTGATGAAATCAGAGATTGTGGTTTTGGAGTTGGTGCAACTTATACCTCACCAAATGAATACGAGATAATGATTAATAATCTCAAGGATTCGTACAATGACCGTGCATATATCCGTAAAGCAATTTCTATCTATAAAGAAATAATGGAAAAGCTAAAAGATGATGCAGAAAAAACAGAACTATATCTTAAATTGGAAGAAGCTCATTGCCTTTATTACTATACTGCTTCTAAAGAAGATATTTTGGGTTTGGATGAATATGTGCGTCCGTTGTACGATAAAACCCATAAACCTTCAAAGAGGAAGCGTATTGTGGATTTCAACCAAGGTATTGATTCTCGCTTAATTACAAAATCCAATATGGATAAATTGTCAGAGGTGAATATTTATCCTTTACGTATAGCTTTTGACCATTGGAATTTGAAAAATATTTACGAACAATCCATTCGCACGGCTGTAGGTAGCGGGATAAAAAATTTATCTAACTATCTTTTATATAATTTCGAGGACAAGCCTGAAGAACTTTACTATCGTCTGAGAATGAATGTGGATTTGTGCGAAGAATTGGGAGCAAGCATATACTCATTCCCGATGAAGTACCATCCGATAAACGATAAAGAGTTCTTTATGAACCGTGATTACATCGGTAAACATTGGAACAGAAAATTTATTCGTGCGGTCCAAGCCGTGCTTAATTCTACAAAAGGTAAAATCGGACGTGGTGTCGAATTCTTTGAAGAAGCATTTGGACGTGATATTAATGAGTTTATGAAAATCCTTTGGATGCCGGAAACTTTTATCATATATCGAAGAATATATGATGCTGATCTTCGTATGCGCCTTGCCGATAGGTATACTACTGTAACAAAGAACGATTGTGATTTAACGAGTGAGTGGTGGGAGAAATTCAATACATTGCCACCGGATAAACTTGAAAGGACGAAAACGATTATTGCCTTAAACAAATTCAAAGATGGTGATCTTATATGTGATGATAAAGAAATAAACGATGTTTTAGAATACTATAAAATCACCCGTGATGATACAGAAAATAATCAATAAGAAAATGGCGGTAGAGGGTGTGATATGCTCCCTTTAAAGTAGACAGCGGAAAAACAAAACTGTCGAAACGGAGG
>ENA-OPBG01001753-OPBG01001753.1-human-gut-metagenome-genome-assembly--contig:-NODE-1753-length-14044-cov-2.271356_pt1 | contig 14044 bp, 6 predicted proteins | sample MGYA00241065_ERZ501446 | MGnify/ENA primary metagenome ERZ501446 (study PRJEB25962, sample SAMEA2042632) | human gut metagenome | biome: human gut; feature: human-associated habitat; material: faeces...
ATGTCTTTGTTGTAGTTTTCCGGATTTTTTAATTTATTATCTGAATCATTTTCGCCGGCTAATTTACCAGTTCCATCATTTGAATTATTGTCATTAACTAAATTTAATTCAATATTTCCTTCTGCCATTCCCGGCTCAATATCAAAAATATCCTGTATTCTTCCTGAAGCTGCAAAAGCTTTTGTAAGGTTTATAATAAGGTTTGCAAGCTTAATTAATTCAATAAGAATCTGTGACATATAGTTAACCAAGGCCACGACCTGTCCCTGTGTAAGGCTTCCTGTGTTAACTCTATCTCCACCTACCCACAAAATTCCAATGGTTGCAACGTTAATCACAATATAAGTTGCCGGGTTCATTAATGTTGAAATTCTTCCTGCAAAAAGCTGGAACTTTTCAAGTGCTACATTTTCCTCATTATATCTTGCAACTTCCTGTTCCTGTTTATTAAAAGCTCTAATCACTCGGACACCGTCAAGGTTCTCTCTTGTACTTCCCATAACCTTGTCAAGTCTTGACTGAACTTTCTTATATAATGGAATTGTAATAAGCATAATTCCATAAACTATAACTGACAAAACCGGAATAGCCACAACAAAAACCATAGCCGTCTTTCCATCTACAAAGAATGCCATAATCATTGCGCCAAAAACAATAAACGGTGAACGAAGTAATAATCTTATGGCCATATTAACCTGAGTCTGCACAAGGTTAACATCAGATGTCATTCTTGTTATAAGTGTTGATGTTCCCTGATTGTCAAGCTGAGTGTACGACAATTTTTGTATATGATCAAACAGTGAATGTCTAAGTTCTTTACCAAATCCTGCTGCTGCTTTTGCCGCAAAAAACTGTGCCGTAAGTGAAAAAGTCAAACCGCACGCTGCTAACAATAACAGCACACCCCCCATCTGCAAAACATAGGTTGTATCCCCCCTTCTGATACCATCATCAATAATTCTTGCTACAACTAAAGGAACCAGCAAATCAAAAATTGCTTCCATCATTTTAAATAATGGTGCCAGAAGCGATTCCTTTTTGTAGTTTTTTAGAAATCTTAAAATCTTCATAAAATTCTCCTGTTTTATGATTACACTGCCAAAAGTACCAAATGCTAATCACAAATACTTTATAAATCTCTCATAACTCACTTGCTACTCAATGTAATCATTTTTATTATTAGTTATTTGTATGTTTTTGCCTAAACATTAAGTATAAGTTATATTTTGCCAAAAGACAATAAAGGTATGCATTTAAGGGCACAATCAACGATTATTCTTGACCTATCCACACTGACGTGCTAGTATTTAAATTAGTTATTTTTAGGATTATTTCCTATTAAAAATATATAATCAAATAAATTTCTATGAGGTGTACAAAATGAGTAAAAGTTTTAAAGATTTACTTGCACAGGTAGCTGAATGTCCTATGAAGAAGGTTGCTGTTGCCTGTGCTCAGGACGATGCAGTATTAGAAGCTGTTAAGGCAGCAAAGGAAAGACATATAGCTGATGCTATTTTAGTTGGTGATGAAGCTAAGATTAGAACAATCGCTGGTGTTTTAAAAATGAATATTAACGAATTCGAAATTATTAATGTTGTTGATCCTATTGAAGCTGCAAGAACTGCTGTTAAATTAGTTCATGACGGCAAAGCTGATATGTATATGAAAGGTCTTATTGATACAAAATCATTCTTAAAGAGTGTTTTAGATAAAGAAGTTGGTCTTAGAACTGACAAAACATTATCACACGTTTGCGTTTTTGAAATAGAAGGTATTGATCGTCTTTTATTCTTATCAGACGTTGCTTTTGTTCCTTATCCTGACCTTGATACAAAGGCTCAGATTATTAAGAATACAGTTGAAATTGCACATGCTTGTGGTATTGAATGTCCAAAGGTAGCTCCACTTGCAGCTGTTGAAGTTGTAAATCCAAAGATGCCTTGTACTGTAGAAGCTGATGAACTTACAAAGATGAACGAAGAAGGAAAGATTACAGGTTGTATTGTTGACGGACCTCTTTCACTTGACCTTGCAATAGAACCTGAAGCAGCTTACCACAAAGGTACAACTGATAGAAAGATTGTTGGTGATGCTGATGTATTATTATTCCCTGACATTCATGCAGGAAACATCACATACAAAGCTTTAGTTCATACTGCTAAATGTGTTAACGGAAATATTTTAACAGGTACAAAAGCTCCTGTTATCTTAACATCACGTTCAGATGAATTCGAAGTAAAGGTTAACTCAATTGCACTTGCTGCAATCGTTGCTGAAAACCTTAAGTAATCTAATTTTTGATTTATAAAAACGGGCAATTGTTGTTTGTTTAACTTTTGCCCATTGTGATAAATGACAATACATTTAATTTATTGGAGGTATAAAAATGTCATACAAAATTTTAATTATCAATCCTGGTTCTACTTCTACTAAGATTGGTGTATATGAAGATGAAACTCAGTTAATGGAAGAAACTCTTAGACATTCAACAGAAGAAATTGCAAAATATGATACTATTTACGATCAGAAAGATTTCCGTAAAGAAGTTATTTTAGATGTTCTTAAAGAGAAGAATGTTGACTTAAATGATATTGATGTTGTTGTAGGTCGTGGTGGTTTATTAAAACCAATCCCTGGTGGAACATATGCTACAACTCCTGAATTATTAGAAGACTTAAAGGTTGGAAAACAGGGACAGCATGCTTCAAACCTTGGTGGTATTTTAGCTTCAGAAATTGCTGCAGAAATCAATGTTCCTTCATACATTGTTGACCCGGTAGTTGTTGATGAATTAGCTGATGTTGCAAGATTATCAGGACATCCTCTTTTTCCAAGAACTTCTATTTTCCATGCTTTAAATCAGAAAGCTGTTGCAAAGAGATATGCAAAAGAAGTTGGCAAGAATTACGAAGACTTAAACTTAATCGTTGTTCATATGGGTGGCGGTGTTTCAGTTGGTGCTCATAAGAATGGTAAAGTTGTTGACGTTGCTAATGCATTAGATGGTGATGGTCCTTTCTCACCTGAACGTTCAGGCGGACTTCCAACAGGTGCTTTAGTAAAAGCTTGCTTCAGTGGCAAATATACACAGGCAGAAGTTGGCAAGATGTTAAATGGTAACGGTGGTTTCAATGCTTATGTTGGTTCTAACGATATGAGAGATTTACTTAAAATGATCGAAGAAGGCGACAAAAAGGCTGAAGCTGTTGTTGATGCTTTCCACTATCAGTTATGTAAAGAAATCGGTGCCATGTCAGTAGTTCTTGGCGGAAAGGTTGACCAGATTATCTTAACAGGTGGTATTGCTTACAGTGCCAAGACACAGGCAGATATGAAGAATGCTGTTGAATGGATTGCCCCTGTAACTGTTTACCCTGGTGAAGATGAATTACTTGCACTTGCACAGGGTGCTTTAAGAGTTATGAATGGTGAAGAAGAAGCAAAGGTATACTAATCTTATACTTATTGCAGGAGATTATTTATATGAATAAAAAAAGATTATACAAGTCATCAAGAAACAAGAAAATATGTGGTGTATGCGGTGGTATCGCTGAATACCTTAACATGGACCCAACTGTTATAAGATTAATTACAGCAATTATTGCCTTAGCATGGGGTTCAGGAATCATCTTATACATTATTATGGCTTTTGTAATGCCTTATGATAATGAAATAACATATTAACTTGTTTTATTGTTGCAGAAATTGATTATAATATTTCTATAGCGTTGTGATTAGAATTGCAAAGCGATTCAATTAACGATTTATAGTTATAAAAAGGTGTTCAACTTATGGTTGGATGCCTTTTTTGTTTGTTATTTTTTCTAATGTACCCCTACATATTAATTTCTTCTTTTTTCGGGGTACTTTTTCCTGTTATTCAATCTTTTTGTTACTATTTTTGCTTATAATTTTTCCCTAATGTACCCCGACATATTAATTTCTTCTTTTTTCGGGGTACTTTTTCCTGTTATTCAATTATTTTGTGACTTATTTTTCTTGTTTTTTACGTTAAACGTACCCAGAAATTTACACTTTTTCATATATTGGGGTATTTCGTTCTTTTATAAAAACTTTATGTTGTATTTTATCGTTTTATTTTGCCAATTCCGTACCCCAAAATTTTCTATTTTTGTTATTTGGGGGTACATCACCACAACATCCCTTTATTTACGCACTTGTTGTGGTTAAAGCTATCCTTATTCAATTCTTGTGTGGCATTCTTTTCAATTTTTTTCCTTTCATACGCCACAACATTCGAACCTAACAAGAATTGTTGTTGTTGCTTTACATTTCCAGCAAAAAAAGCCTCCCACACCTTTCAGTATGAGAAGCTTTCCTAACTTCAATTCTTCCAAGACATAATACATTTTAACTTATAACAAACCACAAACTTCGTTTACTATTTCAATGCATTATAATTCTCTGAATTTGCTTATTTCTTATAAATCGCTGCCTTGTAATAATATTTCCTATATTACTTCTTGTAAACCACTGCCTTGTAATAATATTTCCTATATTACTTCTTGTAAGCCACTACCTTGTAGTAATATTTCTTATATTACTTCTTGTAAGCCACTACCTTGTAGTAATATTTCTTATTACTCTTCTTTGCCTTGAATGTTGCTAATGACTTCTTAGTAATTGTCTTTACTTTCTTATACTTGCCGTTTTTCTTTGTGCTTCTGTATACTTTGTATCCTGTTGCACCTTTTACTTTCTTCCAGCTAAGTACTGTTCTGCCGGCTTTCTTCTTTGCCTTAACTTTCAACTTTTTAGCCTTTGGTGTTGCTTTTACTGTCTTTGAATCAACAGTTTCGCCCTTTTCATTTACTGCAACTACTTTATAATAATACTTCTTGCCTGTCTTAACTTTCTTGTCTGTGTATTTTATTGATGTTGTTGTTGCAATGTTTACGAATTTGCCATTCTTACCAACTTTACGATATACCTGATATTTTGTGGCATTGTCGGCTTTTGTCCAAGTTAATTTAACTTTGTTGTAAGCTGTCTTTGCTACTTTTACTGTTGCAGGTGATAATTTCTTTGTAGTTGTATCTCCTGAAACATCAACTGTAGGTGTATCGTCCTTTGTGTAATCATCAACATAATAGAACTTTATTGTATCTCCGGCTTTTACTTTATAATCAGCAATTCCTACGTTTGGAGCCTTGCCGTTTACTGCGTACATCCAACCACTTCTTGGACCATTATCAAATTCACCAAGAGTTATTCCTGATGGTGTTTTGATTGCTGAGATGTAGTTAGTTGTTCCTTCTGATGAGTAGCCGTTGTCTTTTAATGCTTTTGCAATTACATCTGATACTGTCGCACCATTCTTTACTGTTACTGTAATATCATTAATCCAGTTAGTATATGATGTATGAGCTTTTGTTCCATGAACATCATCACCTACTAATGTAAACTTAGTCTGAATTACATTACCATTGATAATGTCAATCTGTAATTCTGCTTCTTCCAATACATCAAGATTAGTTACAAGAGATTTCTGTGTCGCAGTTAAGTTTTCATAAGCTGCTCTTGCTTCCTTAATTGCTGCTTCGCTATCCTTTGTAACCTTGCCAATTGAAGCGATTTTTTCTGTAACTTCTGCTGCTAACTGTTTGTTTTCTGTTTCAGCATCCATTGCAGGAATCTTTGTATCCATGTAATCATCAACGTAGTAAAGAATTACTGCATCGTTTTCTTTGACTGCATAATCTGCCATTCCAACACTTGGAGCTTCTCCATTTACAGCATACATCCAACCACTGTTTGAACCATTATCAAATGCTGCAAGCTTTGTACCTGATGGTGTTATAATTGCTGTAATATAGTTATACTCAGCATTTACTTCCGCTTCATAACCTTTTGCCTTTAAGCCCTTTGTTATTACATCTCCTGCTGTTGCATCTTTTCTAACTTTTACTGTAATGTTACTAATCCATCTTGTATAAGAAGTATGGATTTTTGTTCCGTGAACATCATCACCTACTAATGTAAACTTAGTTGAAACAGCATTGTCTTTTATATTTTCAAGCTGTGCTTCAGCCTGTACTAATACATCATAATTAGTTACTAATTCCTTCTGTGTATCTGTTAATGCGTCATAAGATGCTCTTGCTTCTTTAATAAGATTTTCGCTACTTTCTGTAACTTCTCCAATTTCAGAAATCTTCTTAATTACTGCATCTGCTGCTTTTTGATTATCAACAGGATCTTCAACTGTTGGAATTTGAGCATTGCTCCAATTGTCAACATAATAAAGAATAATATTATCGTCTTTGCTAACCTTGTAACCACTAATTCCAACGTTTGGACTCTTTCCGTTTACAGCATACATCCAACCGCTACCTGAACCATTATCAAATGCCTTTAAACTTACTCCTGATGGTGTTGTTACACCTGAAATATAGCTTGTTGATCCAATAATTGAATATCCATACTGATTAAATGCTTTTACAATTACATCTGATGCTTTTGAACCACTCTTAACTGTAATTGTTGCATTAGCAATCCAAGTACTGTATGAAACATGTCCTGATGAACCATGAACGTCATCACCTACTAATGAGAACTTAGTTGTTACTGCTGTTCCCTTAATAATTTCAAGCTGTAATTCTGCTTCATCCAAAACATCATAGTTTGTTACAAGTTTCTTCTGTGTTGAAGTTAAAGCATCATAAGCTGCTCTTGCTTCCTTAATTGCATCTTCACTTTCTTCTGTAACTGTGCCGATTGCTGCAATCTTTTCTGTTACAAGTGAAGCATAATACTCATCTTCACCATCATATTTAATCTTAACATTATTAAGATTCCAATATCCGTCCTTGCCTTCTGTATAAAGCTTGTAAGATGTTAATGCCCAGACTGCCTGAATTGTAGCCATCTGGTTTACTTTTCCACCTTTAAGATATACGAAAGCTCCGTCATCTTCGCTATAATAGTTCATTAAAGCTGTTAATGTGTTCTTGTATTTTGTTCCAATTGTTGTTGTAATATCTTTGTTTAATGAAGTTAAAGCAAGTACAACCATTGCTGTTGTGTTTGCATTTCCATAATCATAGTTTGCATCAGCTTTTGATTCAATATAACTTAATGCTTTTTCAATAATTTCTGCTGCAACTTCATTGTCCTGATATCTTCCAAGTGCCTGAAGAACCATTGCTGTTGTATCAACGTCTGATGAGCCTTTAGTCCAGCCAAGTCCTCCATCTTCGTTCTGGAAGTTTTTAAGTTCTGCAATAATCTTGTCTCTTGACCACTTAGCATCACTTGGAATTACTGTATTTCTTGCATCAAGTGCCAATAAAGCATATGCCAATTCATTTGCCCCATCAGACAACTTTTCACTGTTATAGATTAACTGTGCAACATTAACGCCATCTACATTTGTAATGTCTCTGTTTATAACTGATAATGCAAGAGCTGCTTTTTCCATGTCAGTAGGTTTTGTTCCTTCTACTGTCCAATTCTTGCTTGCCTTTACTACTGCATCATAGTATTTATTGGCTTCCTGAATTGTAATAGATTTTCCTGCTCTTGCAAGTGTATAAAGGTTCCACGCACCGTTAATGTCATAATTCTGGTTAACATTATTTTCTGCATATGAAAGGAATCCTTCCAAGCCCTTATTTGTAAGAGCTGTCAAATCAGGTGCTTCCTGTTCACTTGCTTCAACCTTTATTGTCAAAACAACAGGTTCTACATTATTTGTTTTGTCAACAGGTGTTCCTGTAGCTGTAACTGTACCTTCACTTATGCCATATACGTAATAATCCGTGCCTGGAAGCCAGTTATTGTTATCAGGCGCACTTTCGTCCCTCTTCCACTGATAAGCTGTTTTTCTCTGGATTTTTACAATGCCATCTGTAGAATAAGTCCAATTAAGTTCAGGCTCAGTAACACTGTAACCTTCTTCAGATTTTTCACCTGTAAAAGTTAAGTTAACTGCTGATTCCTCATTAGCCTTAATTGTAATTTCGTTTTCATCTGTTGTAACAGATGTTAAAGGATTTAAATATTTGTATGTTACATCTTTTGAACCTGAAACAACATTTTCAGTTCCCTTTGGATCTTTATCCTTAATAGTTGCTGTGTATGTAACTTTTCCTGCCTTGTATGGTACATATCCGATAACCATACTTGGAACGTACTCACCAATAGTTTTGTCGCTGCTTTCAATTGTATAATTAGCTGCATTAGTTGCATTGGCAGGATCAACTATTACTGATGAAAAATCAGGGACAAAATCCTGACCATTAGTGCTGTTAGCATTTCTGCCATGAATTGTTACTGTATCATTAACTGCAGGTGTAACTGATTTTACTGCCACATATTCTGATGTTAATGTTACGTCTGCCTTTAAGTCTGTGTTGTCGCTATAAATTGCAGTAATTTTTGAAGTTCCTGCTTTTTTAAAGCTAAAACTGTTTGAACCCGGAATGTTATCAATAAAGCTTTCATCATCAACCTTTAATGAAAATCTTCTTGGAGAAATTGCTACAAACTTATCTTCGTTTTTGTATTTAACTTCCATCTTTACAGTTTTAATTTCTGAACCCTTAACTGTAAATTCCCCGTTTGTAACATCCTGTCCGTCAATGTATGCTTTTATTTCTTCAACATCTTTGTTATATGCTTTAAGATTAAATGTAGCTACTACTTCTGAACTACCATCTTCCTTAGTTTCAGTTGCCTTAACAACTGCTGTGCCTGCTTTGTCAACTCTTATTACTCCACCATCAGAACCAACCATAATAGCTCCGCTAGGTTCTACACTTTCATATGACCATTCAATTGTGCTTGTTGAAGGTACTCCTTCTAAGCTTAATGAACCGGCAATATTAGAGCCGTCAACGTCATTGCATGAAATTTCTAAATTTTGATTTTCTACTGTAACTACCGTGTTGTCAAACTTAGTAAACTTAACTGTGTATTTGTTTGCAGGTAAAGTACTTCCCGGATTGTAATTCTGGCTTTCACCAAAATATGGATAACCTGTATTTCCGTTTCTTCCCCAGCTCACACCGTTTTCGCCCTTATTTTCATTTAAAGCACTTACGAAATCTAAAGATTTCATATAATCCTTAGTTTCTGAATATGAATTAACAAGAGCTCTTTCAGGAATAACACTGTTGTCTAATGTTTCTAACCAATATGTATTAATTAACTGTCCTTCTCCTGCAGTATCGTTAGTTCCGTACTGATTAAAGAAAGCACCTGCCTTGCCTTCACTTACTGAATAGCTGTTAGATACAATACCTGCATCTGTTAATCTTCTGGCAAAACCGCAAGTTCCTGTTCCTGAAATATCTGTATAACAGTTAATAATTGCACCTGACATGTTGCTTCCAAGAGGTCCCTTATATCCCTGACCAACATTCATTGTTCCTGTAAAATAAACATTCTGAATTATACCATCTTCACTTACATTTGAAAAAATTCCATCTGCAATGTTTTCAATTTTAATAGAATGTCCTTTTCCATCAAGAACACCATTAAAGTTTTCCATGCTAAAATAAAAATCATCTTCTGTGTTTTTAACTGTAATATCATTGTCTAAAACATAATATTTTCCACTTGAAGCTGTAATCGCATTTAAATCTTTTAATGTTTTTATGTGCGTAATCTTACTGTCATCTGTTGGCAATGCTACAGGCTTAGTCGGTTTATTATTCTTTAAATTACTAATTGCAGATACTAAATTATTTGTAGCTGTTGTAATCTGAGCCTTTGTTGCCTCATCATCTTTATTAACTTTAATTGCTTCTGCTAAAGCTTCCTGCAATGCATTCCATGACTTATCAGTATAGTCAGCCTTTGTTATCTTCTGAGCAACTTCAATCTGTGCTACTAACTGAGTTTTGTCAACAATATCAGATGGTACTGTTAAAACAGGCAATCCATTGTTGCTTCCATCAGTTGGTAATGACCATTCAAAGCCTGTGTCAGAAATGTCTTTGTTTAATGCCTCTATTCCTTCAGAAGCCTTTAACTTTTCTTCTGTCTTCTTCTCACAGTTGACTTTTGTTGCACTTCCCATAGATACAGGTGAGAATCCTACCGTAAAATAGCAGTTAGAAATTGTAGACTGGGCTGATGAACTTGTATATGCTATTCCCCCCATAGAATAGTCACCAAAACTTCCTGCAAAATAGCAGTTTGAAATCGTAGAACCTGACATTGTTCCTACTAATCCACCTACTTCTCCCCAATCTGTTGTTGCTTTTATTTTTGCAGTTGAATAACTATTTACAATTGTACCTGAAACAGTATTTGCCATACTTCCTGATTCATCAGGTAATGTAATTTCAGAAGTACTTGTTACTCCAAGGTTTTCGATTGTTCCCTCAACCTTATCTGCCAAATATGTATCTGCTAATGTGATTGTGTGACCTTTTCCGTCTAAAGTTCCTTTAATGTCTTTAATATACTGACCTGATTCTAAAGTAATATCATCAGTTAATGCATAAACATCTCCCTCTTCAATTACTTCAGGTAATTCTGATGCATCCTTGATTGTGTAAGGATCATCTGCAGTACCCTTTCCATTAACACCTACTGTTGGAATTGTATAAGGGTATGCATTCCAATCATCAATAAAGTATGCAGTTATTTTTTCCCCATCTTTAAGAGTATACTGAGGCATAACTACATTAGGATCAGGATCTGCACCATTTATGGCAAACATCCAACTACATGCATCACCGTTAGAACCACTTCCAAGAACTGTTCCGTCAGGCTTTGTAATGCTGTTTAATCCATTCCAACTATTTTTTTCATAACTATATCCATTGCTTTCCAATGCTTTCTTAAAAGCATCATCAGCAGTTGCCCCTTTGTCAACTGTAACTTTGTAGTTTACAAGCCAGTTCTCGAAACGGGTATGTGCTTCTGTTCCGTGAACGCTGTCGCCTACTACTGTTACAGATACAGTTATCTGTTCCTTAGTTTCAGACTCTTCTGTCTGAACACTTGTATTTGCAAAAACATTTACAGTATTAAACTGAGCAAACATAAGTGCACATACTAAAACTAAGGCAACGCCACTTTTCCAAAGTTTTTTCATTCTGTTCCTTATGATGTAACTTTACATCATCTCTCCTTTCATTTTTCCTTTTTTAACACCACTGTTTCCTATCACTTATTAAGTAAAAAAATCGGGACACAACATTATTGTGTCCCGGCAAAATCAAAACTCGCGTAACAAACCTTCAGATTCAATCTGAAAGCCTGTTTTTAAAAAGCTTATAACTTGCCATTTGCAATTACGTGTGTAAATGGAAGAAATTCTAAGCAGGTCTCCTGACTTATGCAGTAACGTTTTTTCTACCTTCTCATGCCTTGGCACAATGGTTGATTTCTATATAAAAGTCACTGAAAAAACTACACATTTACAGTAGCACGACTGTACAGGTCTCTCACCTGTTTCCCTCTTAGCTCTAAAGACAGACTTTAGAGAACTTAGAATCGTTGTGTTAAAATCGGTGTTATTGTACCACGTTTTTTATAAATGTTCTAGAGCAAATAATAATTATTATCTGCTGTTGTATTCATTTACTCTTCATCTCCTTACTGCATAAAAAAAACGAGACGACCGAAGTCGTCTCGTAAAAAGTCTAACTTTTTGGGGTCACCTCAATATTCAAATTGATCTCGGACTTTTTTATGTTCATATTATAAGCGTGTTCCAAGGTTATTATCCTACCTTTATACATGCGCAGATGGAACAAAACCTTTTAACACTATAATCTTATAAGAATATATACTTCAATACGAATAATACTGCTAATACGTATAATAAAGGTTTAACTTTCTTTCCTTTACCTGTTACTAAGTTAAGTAATACGTATGAAATGATTCCTACTGAGATACCTTCTGAAATGCTGTAGAATAATGGCATTGCAATAATGCAAAGGTATGCAGGAATTGCTTCTGTTAAGTTATCATCTGTAAACTTAATATCTGTAACAGCACCAAACATAAGGAATCCTACCATAATAAGTGCAGGAGCTGTAGCGAATGATGGAATTGTAATGAATAATGGTGAGAAAATCATTGCTATAAGGAATAAAACACCTGTTATTACTGATGTAAGACCTGTACGTCCACCTTCAGCAACACCGGCTGATGATTCAACGAATGTTGTTGTTGTTGATGTACCAAGGACAGCACCTACTGATGTAGCAATAGCATCTGACATAAGTGCAGGTTTGATTTTTGGTAATTTACCATTTTCATCAAGCATTCCTGCTTTTGTACTTACACCAATGATTGTTCCCAATGTATCAAATAAGTCAACGAAAAGGAATGCAAATACAACGATGATGAAGTTTACAATACCTACTGCCTTAAAGTCAAGATTGAAACACTGTCCAAATGTATCACCTATAGCTGAGAAGTCAAAACTTACAAACTTAGTAGGGATAACTGAGAAAAAGTCCTTTCCATCAGGAACGTAAATCTTTGTAAGTTCGCAGATGATTCCAAGAATCCATGTTGATACGATACCAACAAGAATTGAACCTTTTACTCTCTTAATATAAAGAATTGCTGTAATAAATACACCGATAACTGCTAATAATGCACAAATACCTGCTGTATGGAAATTCTGTGTAAAGTCTGTAATTGTAACAAGTGTTGATGAATCAACTACAAGACCAGCATTCTGTAATCCAATGAATGCGATGAATAAACCGATACCTACTGATACTGCTTTCTTAAGATTAACTGGAATAGCATCAAAGATAGCTTCACGAACATTTGTTAATGAAAGTATTATAAAGATAATACCTTCAACAAATACTGCAAATAATGCTATCTGCCATGAATAACCCATTTCTCCACAAACTGTGTATGCAAAGTAAGCGTTAAGTCCAAGACCTGCTGATAAAGCAAATGGAAGATTAGCCATAAGAGCCATACACATTGTACCAATAAATGATGCAAGACATGTTGCAATAAGAATAGCTTCCGGATTCATACCTGAAGCGCTTAAGATGCTTGGGTTTACAGCAAGAATATATGCCATAGTCATAAATGTTGTAACACCCGCAACTACTTCTGTTTTTACGGAAGTGTTGTTCTCTTTGAGTTTAAATAATTTTTCTAACATTTTTCTCTCGTATAGTTTCCTATACTTTTCCTTTCTATAAAATATATTTGCTAGTGCAACCTTTATTATAGCAGAGCTTGAAACAATTTTCTACAAAAAAATGTATGAAGAAAATGGAAAAAAATTATACATATCTTATAAACACCGCAACTACTTAATCGGAATATCAAATATAGTTACAAGAATCAGACACACAGCGCCTATTCCCAATGAATTTTCCATCATATATCTTACATATTTAAGCTGTGAATAACAATTTACAGATTTTAAATATATTTAATTAAATTTCTTCTATTATTAAACCTTAAATATGTGTCAGGATGTTAATTTGTGGTAAAAAAGTTAATTACATATTTTCCAATCTGCATAGTAATTTGTTTATTCCTTGAATTTGACTAATTATTTTTATTATTTTAATATGTTATGGATTATAATTTTTGTATTAATTATAATATTTTTTATATTTTCAGACGCTTTATCATAAATGCCCTTAGATTCAACATCTTCAAGTCCCATTCGTTCAATTTCATCTACTATTTCCTCATACTGCGAAAACTCAATAGGATTCAAAATATTATTTGATTCTGAACATGTTACTGTGTCCCATATTACATAATTATCATTCAGCTGTATTTCAGGCAACTTAATATATATTTTACTACTATCATTATCAACATTAATAACCATTTTGCTCATATCATATCCAACTTTAACAACACCACTTGCTTTAATTTCAATAGAATTCGTTGTTCCCAAAATTTTGATGTTATCAAACCAATATCTTGCAGTATCTTTACCATAAGTTACAGTATACTCACCACTATAACTTGATATATGAAATAACATATCAATTCTAATCCCTTAAATCTCTCCTATTTTTAAGGGAATAAGCAATATAATAAGCGAATATCTCCTTAGAGTTCT
>ENA-OPBG01001762-OPBG01001762.1-human-gut-metagenome-genome-assembly--contig:-NODE-1762-length-14000-cov-4.896163_pt1 | contig 14000 bp, 18 predicted proteins | sample MGYA00241065_ERZ501446 | MGnify/ENA primary metagenome ERZ501446 (study PRJEB25962, sample SAMEA2042632) | human gut metagenome | biome: human gut; feature: human-associated habitat; material: faeces...
ATGCACAGGCTCCGCCTGCCATTGACAACCAATGCACTTTTTCGACATTTTTCGAGCTGCAGCTCCGGCTCCGAGCTGATCGCCGCAGCTTTTCATCTCTTCGCCTGCACTGCAGCTCATAAATTGTTATTTATGGATTCTTCTTTGGGGCAGACGTAGCCTTTTTCTTACCAGAGCTATTCGATACCTGACGCATATTGATTCTCTGTAAATTACAAGCTCTTCCCTGGTCATTAACAGCAACATAAATCCCCAACTGTCCAGGAATCATTACCACGGAAACAAGCCCAGGTAAAGCTGGAGCTCCCTGACACCAGAAGCGGGCAGAGTCTAAACACGCTTTCTCAGCGATTGCTTCAACCGCCTGATAAAAAGCAGGATTTGTTTTTAACTGAACCCTTGCCCCTTGCACAACTTGAAGGCTTCCGACCACATTGCAGAGATAACACAAACTATTTCCGTTATCTGCAGGTACGATATTAGCCACACAGAAACTTGCAAACAGGCTATTCATTCCAGCTTGCAAAAATGTGTTTTGTGCATTCAAGGGGTTACAGATACCATCTGGAGTTCCAGCCCAACCAGGGGCATAAATAAATGTATTCGCCGCAACTGGAACATTAGACTTAAACAATTCCTCAAATATTTCTTTCATAGTGTTTTTAGCGGCGATCACTACTTGAACCACTTTATTTTGCATAAAATACCTCCCTAAAAAATTTCTGATTCCACACCTTCAACAACACCAACAACCGTAAATTCACCACGAGAATCAACACCTATTTCGATAACTACATCTTTACCTGGTTGAATAGTCTGAAACTGGTTAAATACGGTTTCTGATACAAATTTGTCTACGGCCACCATTGCACCATTTTCCGCAGTAGCCACAAACTGAATTCTGTACCATGCTCTTTTTGACTGTTTTCCAACTCCTTGAGTTGAATTCAGGAACTTAATCTTCATACAGTTCCACCTCCATATTATTTTTTGTTCTTTACAGAACTGTACATAATACGACAACACCGGCATTTTAAAAATAAACACCATGAAACTTTTTGAAACATACCACGGATTTTCAAACCCACCATTAAACAGCTCATCTCATAGGGTTAAAGAAGAACACAAAAAAAGAGCAGATAAATTTATCTGCTCTCCTGTTATTCTTCACTCCATACACCATTTTCTTTCAGCCTGCGGACTATATCAGCATACATTCTGTCCGTCTCCTCTTTCGTGCAAATCGGGTCATCATCACATGATTTTTTAAACTCTTCAAGCGATTTATACCCCATCTGCCGAACCGTCCACCACGCTTCAAGGTCTATTTTCTTCCAGTAAATCCACTTTGCCACTCTCTTAAAAATTCCCACCTCATAAATTCCTTTATCCAAAATATGAAGCCTGATTTTCCCACCGTGTAGGCTCATCTGAATCAGTTAAAGTATCAATCGTATGCGGACAATCAGAAACAGCTATAATCTGGTTTGTCTTTGCGTCCATAATATCCCCATATATATTCATTGTGAACAGCATTTCTGCACCCTTAGAATCAATTACAGCCACATAAGCATCACCACGAACTTCATACCGCACACCCGTAAACTGCGTGTCCAGGTATCTTATAACCCATTCTTGTGCCCTCGTCATATAAATTACCCTCTCTTTCTATAAAATTCCTTAAAGTCATTTCTTATTTTCCCCCATGAAATAACCTTTCTCTTTTGTCCAGCTTCGTGACTTCAAATATTCTTTTATAACTATCGTACCAGAATCACATAGTACCCTAAACCAGTCGAATCTTTCATTTCGACAATATGTTAAAAGCTCCGAATAGCTCACAATATCATACTCTTCACAATAATCCATCATCTCTCCAATGGCTTTATATTTGTCTGTTACAAGCCCAATGGAATGCATATAATCAGCCCCACAAAGTGCCCTAACATCTTCTTGCTTATACTGTGCTTTTTCAGGATTATCAAGGTGGCATAAATACCTAGCATATCCCCGAACACTATTAACCACTTCACAACCTACACCACTAATTTTATCAAAAATTTCTTTCGCTTGATCTATTGTCTTCACACCCTCAAACATAAGCATAACATGATAATGTGCCTTTTTAGGCTCTCCAGTCGGATTTATATCTTTATCATGTAACGGACTTATAAAAGCCGGTATGAATTGTCCTGCTAAAATTTCCTGCCAATTTTCCGGGGCACTGTCTGTATATACAATCGTAGCAAAATTACGTGTACGCCCTCTTCCGCTTGTACTTTTCTTTTCAGCCATGTTATAATACTCCTGTTAAATAAATTCTTGTTATATGCCCTTTTCGGTCTCCAAACTGTAAGGGCATATTTTTTATTTTGAGCCATCTGCACACTCTTTCCTTGCTCTTGCAATCCATGAACGCACAGTGGATTCTTTCACGCCGTATTGTTCAGCAATTTCTCTTGCCGTCTTATCTAGATAAAGTCTTTGTAATTCATCAAGAGGTGGTCTATTAGACGGTCTACCGCCCTTTTTCTTCTTAAACTCCATATAAAATCTCCTTTCAGTATTTACAAACTATTATGCCACACAATGCAACGGTTTGCAACGATTTTTATAGGTTTTATATGGTTGTGAACAATGAACAATGAACGCTAGGGGGAGTGTCGTAGTGACTCCCCCTCCCGCTCCGCCAGCCAGCCAGTTCCCGGAGGTGGCTTCGCCCCCTCCAGACCACCCCCACAAGGGACTAGTCCCTTGACCCAATATCGGGCTTCGCCCGATCCCATCCTCGCCGGAAGGCAGAAAAAGGGCGCAGTTGCCCCCCTTTTCTGCTGGATAGGATAATCCGAGAACTTTATGTCAATAGACTTTCGCTGCATATCCTCGCAGTCGGCAAAGCCGTCTGTTCCGGTATTCCACGGTTCTATTGACAACAGTTCCGCTCCGATGCGGCAGTACCATTTTTCTGTATGTTCAGAATGGTCTGTTGTCCAAGAAAGATCAGAAGCTGCCACTTGCCAGGCATATTGTCGGCACCCTGAAGCATTTCTACTTCATTGAGGACTTTATAGCCTGCATGCTTATGTGGACGCAGGAAGTTATAGTAAGCGACCCAGAGTGCCAGATCATAGTTGGCACCGTCGATGTTGTCGAACCCATTTGTATGGCGGTAAGAGGCTTTATAAGTACGGTTCAGTCGTTCAACCATCTGTTTGAATGGACGATGTTCTGTAGAAACAGCATCGTCGTTGGTAAGTCCAATGACCTGAGTGACGGAAAAAGTGAAATCTTTGCCGAATTTCTTTGCGAATTCCATAGCGGCAAGGGGATAAGCACTGTATCCGTCAGCAATAAATTTAAAGTTTTCCGGAAGCTTTTTGAGATTCTGGAAGGCCATACGCATAGCAAGGATGCAGGGCCCGACACCACGGTTATCAGATACCTGATAGCCAAGGATAGAGCGGGTAGCAGCATTCATGATCAGCCAGACATAGGTTTTGATACCACGGATCTTGATGTAGGTTTCATCAGCAGTGAAGACCTCATTCTTTTCGTAGGGGTACTGATCCACGAAAGGCTTAATGCAGATGGCTGCAGTCTTACAGTAGTTGGCGATCTGTTGGTGGGAGATGCTGATGTTATACAGGTCTTTTAAAGCCTGTGATGTCTTGCGCAGGGAAAGTCCCAGATTGACGTGCAGCGTCAGGCACAAGGACATGACGTGGGCATTGTGCTTACTGAATTTAAGGGAAGAAGCATTTTTAGGCAGGGTATTTAAGTCCATGCTGAAAAAATCCATCGTGAACTCACGGTAGATGTAATGGAGTTTGTATTTATTCTTGCCATAGTCTTCTTTCAGATCTGCCTTATCTACCTTTTTTAGATTGTGCAGATAGTATGAGCACTTGGGATTCACACATTTGTGGACAATGAAATGTTTTCTGTCTTTTTTAGGAACCAGAGTGTTGCCGCAGTGGGGACAGCGTAGTTTTACAGCGGAAAATCTGCTTTCATCAGGTGAGAACCTGGCATCGCAGATCTTGCATAGGAGCTGACCTTTGGATCCGTTGTTCTTGTAGAGAAATGGTTTAGGGGCATCGCAGCGGGGACAGGTGCAGGAGTCTGGGATATCACACTCTGAGCGTCGGCTGATCGGGCGGATCTTCTTACCATAACGTTTTTCGTAGTAAGGGATGAGCTCTTTATAAGTCCAGTCCTGACGGAAGTCCGTGATCAGAGGGAGTTCGTCAACTTTGAACTTTTGATATTTTGGAGAATGGGAAACATCGAAAGCCCACTGCTTGAGGGGAATATATCTGCAGATAAAATTTAAAAGCCAGCAGATTTGTTTATGTTGGTATTGAATTAATTGTAATAAATAAAGTATAATGTTCACGAGCAATTAAATCCTTTCGTATTTTGTTTGTTGTGGTGACTACATTATACCGAAAAAAGGAGGTAATTGCTCTTTTTATTTGCAAACCTCCGATAAATCAAGGTTTTAAAGGATTTAGAACAATAAAAAACAGGTAGTTTTTGACACTACCGGAAGGCGTAAGGAGGCATAGAAAATGAAGAAAGAACATTCTTCGCGCTGGAGAAAGCTGGACAACGCGGCACAGGCATTTCCGGCGGCCACCGGAAAAAAGGATACGAGAGTCTTCCGGTTTTACTGCCAACTGAAAGAGGACATCCAGGCGGATCTGCTGCAGAAAGCGCTGGAGGAGACAATGGAGCATTACCCGGTGTTTTCCATGGTACTGCGGAAAGGTCTTTTCTGGTTCTATCTGGAGCAGCGCGATCTGCCAGCAAAAGTAGAAGAGGAAAAGCGTCCGCCGTGCAGTGAGATTTACGTACCCGACCACAAAACGCTTCTTTTCCAGGTTTCTTACTATAAAACCCGAATCAATTTCGAAGTATTCCATGCCCTGACAGACGGCACCGGAGCGATGCTGTTTCTGAAAGAACTGGTGAGCAATTATCTGATCCTGCGCCATCCAGAGGAAACATTTTCCAAGGTCAGCGAAGATATGCTGACGGAAACGGACTTCGAGGAGGACAGCTTTTCCCAGTATTACACCGGAAAGAAAAGTGAAAAAGAAAAGAGCCGCCCGGCATACCAGATCAAAGGCGAATATCTGGAGCAGGAGAAGATGGAAATTACCGAGATTCTGCTTTCTGCGGAAGCAGTTCATAAGTGCGCAAAAGCACATGGCGTGTCGGTAACGGCGTACCTTGCGGCGGCGTTGGTATATGCGGTATATGAAGAAATCCCGAAAAGCAGGCTGAAAAAGCCGGTTTCTCTGATGGTTCCAGCCAACTTGCGTAACTTTTTCCCATCTGCATCGATGACGAATTTCTGGAGCTGGATCGAGATTGCCTGTGATCTTGGGCCGGAGGCATCGTTTGAGGATGCCCTGCAGATCACGGGAGCCGCGATGCAGAAAGAGGCGCTGAAGCAGGAGATTTCCACACGTATGAACGATCTGGTGCGGATTGAGCGGAATCCGGTGCTGCGCGCCGTGCCGCTGGAAATCAAAAATCTGGCGCTGATGGCGGGCACGACGCGCGGCGGACGAAGCATTACGACCGTCTATTCCAATATCGGCCGGATTCAGATGCCGCCGGAGTATGAAACATATATTGAGCGGTTCGGATTTTTCACCAGCACAGACAAAGTACAGATGTGTTCCTGCTCCTACGGGGACAGCATGGTGCTTGGAATCACATCTAAAATCGCCGATTCCAATATTGAACGGAACCTGATGCATCTGCTGCAGAAAGAGGGCATTGTCTGTGAACAGGAGGAAAATGATTTTCCGGGACAGAAAGAACAGCCGCACGGGACGGCCAAACTGGGATTGAAAATTTTTTCTTTCACCTGCATCGCGGCTGTCGTACTCTGCTGGATGATGAATTTCCTTGCAACGCCGCAGATGTGGTGGGCAGGTTATGCGACAGCGGGTGTGTTCTGCGCCTGGCTTCTGATCCGGGTGGGATATCAGAAACGGAAAAATCCACTCAAAAACAGTATGTGGCAATTGATCTTTATTATGATCGGTGCGATTCTGTGGGATTATGCGACGGGCTGGATCGGCTGGTCTGTCGATTTCGCAATTCCGCTCGCCGTTCTTCTGAATGGCGCGACGATGCAGATTCTGGCAAGAGCGTACAAAATGGAGGTCAGTGAATATCTTTTTTATCTGATGCAGTCCGGAGCAGCAGGAATCGTTCCGGCGATTTTGTGGCTGACAGGAACTGTCCGCATTACCTGGCCGTCCGTGATCTGCGTGGGCCTCAGTGTGCTGTATCTGATCGGGCTGTTTTTTTTCCGCGGAAAAGATTTTATGCGGGAAATGCAGAAAAAATTCCGGGTATGAAGGGAAAAGGTGATAGAAAAAATAAGAAGAGCAGGTAAGAAAAGTGGATGTTGGTCCCTTTTCTTACCTGCTCTTTTGAAACTTGTGTGTGTCTGCGGCGGAAAAGCCTGGAGAGAAATCTACTGCGCCTTCTCCTCACAGCTGCAGGAATCCCACGACGGCATTTCATCCCCATTCTTAATCGCATCGCGAACCGCACTGTAATACCGCACTTTCTGTTGAATATGCTCCAGATCGGATTCCATGCGCTCGATTTTTTCGCGTATATTCTGCTCATGTTCTTCGAGAATGGCAACCATCTGGTCAATATTTCCCGGGATATCATCCTCAAGCCGGAAAAACTCCTGAATCCCCGCAATCGGAAGACCGGTGCGCTTGAAGCAGAGAATTGCGGTCATGCAGTCAATGTGCTGCTGGGTGTAAATTCGTTTCTTACTTTCGGTATGAATGACATCCGTCAAAAGCCCGATCTCCTCATAATAACGAAGCGTAGAGGCCGGAAGTCCAAAACGCTCGGACATTTCACGAATGGTGTAGGTCTGCTGTTCCATGGAAAAACCTCCTTGAAATAATGAAAAATCAACTGCTTCAAGTATACTTTAGGAAGACAAGTTTGTAAAGTGTAAAACATGATTTCTGAAAAACACAGACCATAAAAAAGAGAAAATCAGAGCAACTTGTGACTGGACGGAACAGCAATTGGTTGTTAAAATGGTATTAATGAGGTTTCGTTTTGTGAAAAACGTTTAAAAACGAATGTGCAGATGGGGGATGGAGAAAAAATGGGGAAGTCAAAAAAGAGAAAAGAATATTCCCTGAAGAAAATTGTTTTAATGGTATTTGCATGCAGCAGTCTGCTCTGTCTTCTGCTGATTATTTTTGTCACGCGGATTTCCATGAAAGCCATGCGGGAATCAAAAATGGAAACATCGCTGAAAGCAACACTGGAGGAAGTGAATCAGGGCTTTGAGTCAGAGTACAATGTGCTGCTGCGTCTGTCACAGACGATGACATCGAATGGACTGGTCGGGGAAAAATATGATGCTTATCGAACGGCAGAAGAGCAGTACGATAAAATTCTGGAGTATCAGGACTTTTATCAGACCCTGAATGTCGCAACCTGGGAGATGGAAGATGTTATGCTGGGCGCTTATCTGATTCAGGGGGAGAGCCGGGAAATGACACCGGAGATTCTGTTTTCCACGTACAGCACAAAGAAGGAGACATTCCAGCCGGAAACACTGTCGAAGCTGGTTGATACGGGAGAAGTTACATATCATTCCATTCATCAAAGCTACAACAGTGTGAGAAATGATAATGTTGTTTCGATGGGACGCAGAACATCATTTTCAGATGGCACAGATGCCTGGATTTATTTAGAAGCAAAATCAGATGAAGCACTGATGCTGCAGAAACGTTCCGAATTAGAAAAAATACCATATGTGCTGCTACAGCTGAATCCGGAAAAGAAAGTAGAGTATTCCAGCGAGAAAACATTTGCAAAAGGAGATATCCTTGAACTGGATGAGGATGGCAGAATAGAGCAGAACGGATATGAGGGAGTTGCCAAAAAGAATATCTATGGATTTTATACGGTTTTGTTGCTTCCAACTTATGAATACCAGAGCGAAATTTATCAATGGACCCTGCTGACAGGAAGCGTGATTTTTATTTCACTGGCCATTCTTGCCGTAGTCGCAATTTCACAGATCTGGCTGGTATCGCATCCGATCAAAGTACTGGAAAAAGAAATGCGCCATTTTGGAAAAGGAGATTTTTCTGAGGCAGAGACACCGGTTCAGCTTGCGGAATACAATCAGCTTTTTGCAACGTTCAATCAGATGAAAGCGCAGATTCAGGAGCTGATTGAGAGTGAGCAGCGGAAGGAAAAAGAAAAAGCAGATCTGGAGCTGGGAAAGCTGATGTATCAGATCAATCCGCATTTTCTGATGAATGCGCTGAATTCTATTCATTGGATGGCGCTGACAAATCATCAGAAAGAGATCGATGATTACGTGAAGCATCTCGGCTTTATTTTGAGTTATTCCCTCGGGAAGGCGGAGCAGAACACGACACTGCGTACCGAATTGAAATACCTGCAGTATTATCTGGAACTGCAGCAGATGACGCATGATTTTTCCAGTGAATTTGATATTGCGGAGGGAGAGTACCTGAATACGCGGTGTGCCCGCTTTCTGCTGCAGCCGATTGCAGAAAATGCGGTCTGCCATAATATGGACGAATTTGGAACCCTGTGGGTAGAAGCGTCGGAACAGGATGGGATAATTACCATTCGAATCCGGGACGATGGAAAGGGCTTTGAAATATCGGAGAAGATGGAGCAGAATGCAAAAGACGAACGAAAGGGGATCGGTCTGCGTTATGTGCAGATGACACTGAAATCATTCTATGGAGAAGAAGCAGAGATGAAAATAGAGAGTGAACTGGGAAAAGGAACGGAGGTTACCCTGCATTTTCCGGTGCTTCCGGCATAAAAAAAGAACTACGAGAAGGAAAAGAGAAAAAGATAAAATGGGGTGGAACAAATGTATCAGGTATTGGTGATTGATGATGATAAGCTGGCAAGAAAGGGACTGATTTCACTGATTCCGTGGGAAAAATACGGAATGGAGGTCGCCGGAGATGTGGCGAACGGAGCGTTAGCACTGCAGTTTATTGAAACACATCCGGTGGATCTGGCCGTGGTGGATCTGACGATGCCGGTGCTCTCCGGGTTGGAGTTTATCTGCGAGTGCAGGGCGCGGGAAATTTCCATGGACTATATTGTGCTTTCCGCACATGAGGATTTTACGTATGTGCAGAAAGCATTGCGGCTCGGGGTAATTGATTATATTTCGAAGCTTCAGCTTGAACCGGAAGAATGCGGCGAGGTGTTCCTGCGTGCGGCGGAGCATATTCGAAAACGGAAAGAAAAAGAGCAGCAGATGCAGGCGGGGGGAAGAATAAATCGGAAAAAGACAGAGACTGTGGCAGATCAGGAAGAGAAGGAACAGTGGAGAAAACTCTGGGAGGAGACGGCTTCGCTGACCTGGATTTATAATATAGAGGAAACACAAAAACTCTGTAATCTCTGGAAGGCAATTCCGACCAGTCAGAAACAGGAATACCGGTACACAATGCAGACATTGCAGGAAATTCAGAATGCCTTTGGCATTTTCATGGAGGAGCAGGAATATGAAAATCTGCAGGAGCCGGAAAAACTGACAGAAAAAATACGACAGGATCTGTGGCAACGGGTACAGAACGGAGAAGGACAGGCTGTTACGGAGATATTGATTTTAAAAGCGGTACTTTTTATCGAAGATCATCTGGTGGATTCTGAAGTGAAAGCGGAGCAGATTGCAGATGCTGTTGGAATGTCGAGAAGTTATTTTTCCGTCTGTTTCAAGAAATGCACAGGCTATTCGGTCAACAGTTATATCCGAAAAGAACGGATTGCGCTGGCCTGCCGTCTGCTGCGGGAAAATCCGCAGATTTCGGCAGAACAGATGGCGGATGCTGTCGGGTATCATGATGAAAAATATTTTGTAAAACTGTTTCAGCAGAGTATGGGTATTGGCTTTGCCGAATATAAAAAACAGTTAAAACGGCAGGAGTTTTAGCAGAATGCCGGAGTATGGGAATGAAAAAGCAGACATTTGTTTGAAGGACAGAGAACAAATGTCTGCTTTTTGGATGAAATGGATCCTGGTTTTGTATAAATGTTCTCAAAAAGTAGAACACGAGGCTGTTTTAATTCGTTAAAATGTATCATAAAATAGACTTACAAGAAAACGAAAGAAACAAAATGACGAACGAGGAAAGGGGAAAACACATGAAAAGGAAAAAACTTGTTGCAATCTTACTCACAGCAGCGATGACCGCAGGTATGCTGGCCGGATGTGCAGGAAAAGGAGAAGAGAAAGAAACAGAGAAAAAAGAGGGAACAACTGAAACAAAAAAGAAAACAACAAGAAAACCAAAACAAAAAAGTATTGATGAAAAAATCTCAGAGGAGGAAAAATGATTAGAAGTATGACAGGCTATGGCAAGCAAAGCCTAAGCATAGATGGAAGAGAATATCAAATAGAAATAAAAAGTGTAAACCATAGATATTTAGATATAAATATAAAAATGCCAAAAACACTAAGTTATTTAGAAGACACAATAAAAAAAGAAATATCTGCAAAAATAAAAAGAGGAAAAATTGATGTATTTATAACATTTGAAAATAATAGTCAAGAAGGAAAAAATATAACAATAAACAAAGAATTAGCTAAATTATATATAGAACAATTAAAAGAGTTAGCACAAGAAGAAAAAATATTAAACAATATAGAGGTAATGGATATTGCAAAATTACCAGATATTTTAATAGTAAAAAATGATGAAGAAGACGAGAAAATACAAAATGAACTTATAGAAGTTGTTCAAGGCGCTATAAGCAAAATTATTGAAATGAAAAATATAGAGGGAAATAAAATAGAACAGGACTTATTGCAAAGAATAGATAAAATAGAAAATAAAATAGTGGAAATATCTGCAAAATCTACTGGACTTATTGAAGAATATGTAGTAAAATTAGAAAAGAGAATAAAAGAAATACTAAAAACAGAAGAACTTGATAAATCAAGGTTAGCTCAAGAAGTTGTAATATATGCTGATAAATGTTCAATAGAAGAGGAAGTAACAAGATTAAAAAGTCACATTTATCAATTTAGAAATTTAATATCTAATAACAATGAAACTATAGGAAAAAAATTAGATTTTTTGATTCAAGAAATGAATAGGGAAACAAACACAATAGGTTCAAAAGCAAATAATCTAGAAATAACAAATGGAGTTATTGATATAAAAACAGAATTAGAAGACATAAGAGAACAAATACAAAACATAGAATAAAATGAAAGGATGGAGTATTATGCAATTAATAAATATAGGATTTGGAAACATAGTTTCAGCAGATAGAATAGTTGCAATAGTAAGCCCAGAGTCAGCACCAATAAAAAGAATGGTGCAAGAAGCAAAAGATAATAAAATAGCAGTAGATGCAACATGTGGAAGGAGAACAAGAGCTGTAATAATAACAGACTCAGGACATATTATTTTATCAGCAGTACAACCAGAAACAGTTGCTGGAAGATTAGATAAAGATATAACAACAACATCAGCACAATTACAAGAAGAAGACTAAAATATATAGATGGTACCATTAAGCCCAATTAAAATAATGGAGAAAGGTAAATATAATTAATTTTAATTATATAGGTGAAGAAAAATGATAGTAAAACCAACAGTTACAGAATTATTAAAAAAAGCTAAAAACAGATATGAATTAGTAATAGCAACATCAAGAAGAGCAAGACAAATTGCTATGGGAGACGAACCTTTAACAAAAGTTAAAGAAGAATCACCAGTAACATTAGCTGCAAATGAAATTGCAGAAGGAAAAGTAGAAATAGTTGAACCAGCTGAAGAAAAAGAAGATAGAATAGAAAGAGGAGAAGAATAAGTGCTAGTAATATTATCAGGAGTATCAGGAGCTGGAAAAGATACAATAAAAAAAGAACTATTAAAAAGAATACCTAATGCAGTAACACTTCCATCATTCACATCAAGAGATATGAGACCTGGAGAAGTAGAAGGTGATCATTATCATTTTATTAGTAAAGAAGAATTTGAAGAAAAAATCCGTAAAGGAGACTTCTATGAATATGATTTGCACCATGGAAACTATTATGGAACATCAAGAGAACTTATGAATAACAAAATTAAAGAAGGAAAAATAATAGTAAAAGATATTGAAGTAAATGGAACAGAAAATCTTCTAAAAATTTTAGGAAATGATACAAGAATTGTTACAATATTTTTAAAAGTTGGAAAAGAAGAATTAAAAAGACGTCTAATTGAAAGAGGAGATAATATTCAAGATATTGAAGTAAGACTTGGCAGATTAGAATATGAAGAAGATAAAATTAAACTTTATGATTATGTAATAAAAAATGATGATTTTGAAAAAACAGTACAAGTTATAATGACAATAATTGAAAATGAAAAAAGAATAGAAGATGAACGTGTATAAAAATATGATAAAAAGACTTGACAATTTACATAATACATGATATACTAAAAAAGTACGTAATTAGTAAAGGCACTAATATTCATATTAGCATTAAGTGAATTTAAAGTGCCGCACATTAAGTGATCACCAGAAAGGATGACTTCCCTTGAAAAAGAAAGAAAACAATTTTAAGACTAGAGTCGAGATTTGTTTAATTGCATTGCTGTTTGGAATTTTCATCATTGGGCTTGGCATGATGTTCTATTCAGTTAGCCTGAGTAACATGGAGGGTGCAGAAATTATGAAGAATGGATGCGTTATTTCTTGTATGTCATTGAGTATGGCTACTAGTGTAACTCTCAGTTTTGCAGGATATAATGATGGTGCTTATGGCTTTGGATTTATCTTTTTGGCATTGGCTTTTGGGTATTTGACAATGATGAAAATTATGGCAGGTGCTTATAGCTTGCTGAATATTGCTTCAGGTGCATCATTGATTTTGGGAGTTGTGCTTGTGCTGAAGGAACTTGCTAATGAGGCATTTAGCTTGCATATTAATGGTAACAAATAACTTTATGTGGAAAGGAGGCAGACTTATAAAGTCTGCCTCCTTTTATATTAATAAAAAATGTAGAAAAAAAAGAAAAATATGTTATAATGTAATCATCGTAAAAAGGAGAAAACATATGATAGCAGAAATAATAATAAACAGATCAGCCAAAAGACTAAATAGAACATTTGATTATAACATACCCAAAGAGTTAGAAGAACTAATAATGATAGGAAGCACAGTAATAGTACCATTTGGAAAAAGTGCAGAAGGAAAAGAAATGAACTTAGCAGAAGGATATGTTGTAGGAATAAAAGAAAACACAACATATGAAGTAAAAGATATAGTAAAAATAAAACACAATCTAACAGAAAAGCAAATTGAATTAGCACAATGGATGGCAAAAAGATATTTTTGTAATGTATCTGATTGCATAAAACAAATGTTAACACCAGGAACAAAAGCAAAAGACGAAAACAAAAATGTTCAAGATAAAACAATAAATGCAGTATATCTAAAAAAAGACATAGAAGAAATTGAATTTGATATAGAAATGCAAAAAATAAAATCAGAAAAACAGAAAAAAGTTTTACAATTTTTAAAAGATAATGAAGGAGTAACAATACCTGAAATTGAAGCATATACAGGTGGAACAAGAGCAATTGTAAAAACATTAGAAAAAAATGGATATGTAGAAATAATCGAAAAGAAAATAGAAAGAGATCCACTTGCAAGCAAAAAGATAGAAAAAACAAAAAATTTAAAACTTACACTTGAACAACAAATGGCATTTGACGAAATATCAGAAAAAATGGATCAAGAACAATATGAAAGATTTTTAATATATGGAGTAACAGGCTCTGGAAAAACAGAAATATATTTACAACTAATAGGAAAAGCAATGAAACAAAATAAAACTTCAATAGTATTAGTACCAGAAATATCATTAACACCACAAATGATAGACAGATTTATAAGCCGTTTTGGAAAAGATGAGATAGCAGTATTA
>ENA-OPBG01001768-OPBG01001768.1-human-gut-metagenome-genome-assembly--contig:-NODE-1768-length-13976-cov-4.125781_pt1 | contig 13976 bp, 10 predicted proteins | sample MGYA00241065_ERZ501446 | MGnify/ENA primary metagenome ERZ501446 (study PRJEB25962, sample SAMEA2042632) | human gut metagenome | biome: human gut; feature: human-associated habitat; material: faeces...
AAAAATAACACAAAAGGATGTGCCAAGGTAATGGAGAAGTTACCGTAGTGCATCCTTTTTGTGTTATTTTCCGGAAAGATAACTTGTATTTTAAGGACAATAGTTAAAGTTTGTGGATGTTGTGACAAACCTTATATATTGATTATTTCTTTTTTCTTACTTGCGTACTATGAACTTAAGAAAAAAATGTTGACGGAAAGCAGGAAGATATAATTTGGAAGGGAGATTATGATATACTGTAAACAAGATATAGTGCAAAACGTAACAGAAAGGAGTATGCACAGTGTCAGAGAAAAAGAAGTTTACAGTATACGTCGGAAGTGTGGCACTATGCGTAGGTGTGGCTGTTCTGCTACATTATGTGTCATTTACCAATCCTTATCTGCAATCTGTTTGTCATCTTTTAAGGCCTTTTATTTATATAGGACTTTATCTAGTATGGGCGGTTTCTTTTCAAAAAAGGATTATCCAAAAGGAAGCCAGGCGTTGTTTAATAATGATTGCAGCGATGATAGTTTTTTGGATGCTCATTCGTATGTGTAAATTTGAAATACCGTATGAGATGCCGACAGCATTGCGCTATGCCTGGTATCTTTATTATATTCCTATGGTGTTGCTGCCCACGGTCAGTCTTTATCTGGCATTTTATATACGGCAGCCGGAGAATTATAAATTACCGGAAAGACGATGTCTGCTGTTTTGTCCGGCATTGTTTCTGATAGGGATTGTATTAACGAATGATCTGCACCAGTTAGTTTTTACTTTCCCGGAGGGGAGACTGGGGGAAGCAGCTTCCTATGAAGTAGGCGTCTATGGATATGGAGCAATGTATTATGCTATAGTCGCCTGGGATCTTGGCTGTCTGCTGGCAGCACTCTTGATTATTCTATTAAGATGCAGAAAAATTAAAAACAGGAAAATGCTTTGGATGCCTTTTGGTGCTTATGGACTGTCGGTTGTCTATGGCATTGCCTATTATCTGAATCTGCCCTTTTGGAAAATATTTTCAAGCGATATGACGGCTGCATTATGCCTTTTGTTTGCTTTGATCATTGAAAGCTGCATCCAGTGCGGATTGATCCCTTCCAATACAGGATACGCACAATTATTTGCAGCATCTACAATTTCAGCACAGATTACAGATCAGAGTGGAAAATACATTTATCAATCGCAGGATTCGGAATATATTGCGCCGGAAATCGTAAGACAGGTAGTTCAAAGCCCGATCATGTTGGAAAATGGGATCAGACTGTCGGGAAAACCAATTTTGGGAGGCTATGTCTTGTGGAAGGAAAACCTGTCGGAATTACAGGAAATCGTAAGAGAGCTTGAAGACAGGAAGGAAGAATTAAAGGATGCGAATCTGATTGAGGAAGAAAATCTGAGAACAAAAAGAGAAGTAGAAAAACTTTCTGTGAAGAATCAGCTTTATGATAAAATACAGAAACAGACGGCAAGGCAGAGTGCACTTTTGACGGAATTCATTGAAGCATATTCTATGGAAGAAGATGAGAACGAAAGGAAAAAAATATTAGGGAAGATAGTTGTGATCGGAGCCTATATAAAAAGGCGTAGTAATCTTATTTTTATTGCGGAGCAGACCGTAAAAATTCCGATAAGAGAGTTGGAGTTATGTTTCAGGGAAACGATAAAGAATCTGGAATGGAACCATGTTGAGGCAGGTTTTTCCACCGCTTTAGATGAAATACGAAGTGAAGATGCTATGCAGATTTATGATTTTTTTGAAGCAGTCATTGAGGAATCTTTGGAAGATCTGTCGGCATTTACTGTAAATCTGAAACGTAGAGAGGAGCGGATCGTCATGTCTATGAGTGTGGAATGTAAAACAGATCTGCGGGAAATTGCCGGACGATATGGAGCTTATGCGGAGCAGGATTTTGACGGAGCATGGCTGCTTTCTCTGATTCCGGGAGGAGGTAGCGGCAAATGATAAAAACATTTGAAAATTGTTCGCCGGAGTATCAGATCACGATCATTTGCTTTTTTATTTTTTTGACTTTGCTGTATATGATTCTGGTTATTTATGAAGGAACAGGAAAAAGACAAAGAAAGATGTTGCTGCTGGACAGTGCATTGCTTATAGTTATTTTCCTTATAACATCCGGCTTGTGTGCGCGGCAACGGATGTTTAAAATACCATATGTGATTTTAATTGTTATGGGAATTTGTGGTTTTTTATATGTAGGAATGAAGATCTTTGGAATTCATAAGTACCGCAAGAACTGCCTGAGGGAAAATGCAGTTCAGGAGAGTCTGGACAATTTGCCGAGCGGAATTGTTTTTTTTGATGGGAACGGAATGCCTAAACTGATGAATCGGAAAATGTATCAAATTTGTCAGGATCTGGCGGGAAGAGATATACAGAATATTACAGAACTGAAGGAAGCACTGGAACATCCTCTGAAAGAAAATGTATTTTATGATGTTGATTTGAAAGTATACTGCTTTGCGGATGGAAGTGTGTGGAAATTTTCAGAGAAAGAGATTACTACGACAGCCGGAGATCGATTCTTTCAGTTTCTTGCTTCTGAAGTGTCGGAATTATATCGGAACAAAGTATTGCTGAAGGAAGAAAATCAGAAACTTCAGGAAATGTCTGTGGCTATGAAAGAACTTTCTAAGAATGTAATAACTCTGACCAGAGAAGAAGAAATGTTATCTATGAAAATGAGAGTGCATGATAATCTAGGATATAGTGTCCTGGCGGCACAGCGGATGTTGATACGGGAATCAGAAGCAGACCGGGATATTTTCCGTTCGCAATGGAAGCAGACATTAGATTTGCTGAATAAAGATAACGAGTCTGTGGAAGGTGAACAACTGCACAGGCAGGTGCAGGAAAGAGCGAAGACTTTGGGTGTGAAAATTATTTATACAGGAGAAAAAGTCTGGGAATCTCATATTTCCGAACTGATGGATACAATACTTTTGGAGGCGCTTTCCAATTGTGTCCGCCATGCCGGGGCAAGCGAACTGTATGTAAAATCCGGCAGTGAGGAACAAGAGTGGATTATAGTAATCACAGATAATGGACAAAAAACGGAGAAGAATGTCAAAGAAGGAGGAGGATTATCCGGTATACGAAAAAGGGTGGAGCAATGTGGAGGTACATTGAGAATCTGTGCGGAGTCAAAATTTTCGATAATCGTTAAGATACCAAAGGAGGTGCGGAGATGATACGGGTATTAATCGTGGAAGACCAGCGTATGGCTCGGGAAGATATGGAAAATTATATCCAGTCCAGTGGGAGATATTGTCTGGCAGCATCTATCACAAACGCAGCTATGGCAGAAACCGTATGCAGGCAGAGCAAATGTGAACTTGTCTTGATGGATGTCTGTACGGAGAATGATGAGAGTGGTCTTGTGGCAGCAGAGAAGATTAAAAGGACAATGCCTCAGATAAAAATAATTATCGTGACTTCTTTAGTAGAGTGCAGTTTTATTGACAGGGCGCGCAAAGCGGGAGTAGAAAGCTTCTGGTATAAAGATGCCGGTAAAGAGGAACTGTTGGAGGTTATGGATCGCACGATGAAAGGGGAGAGCGTGTATCCGGATGCTCCGCCGGTTGTGATGATCGGAACAGCGAAAAGCTGTGATTTTACACCGGGGGAATTAGCAGTTCTGCGATTAGTGGTGGAAGGAGAATCCTATAAAAAAATTGCAGAAAGTTTGTGTATATCACCGGAGACTGTAAAATGGCATATCAAGAATATGCTGCAGAAAACGAATTTTGATTCCAAAACGAAATTGGCGGTAGCTGTTACAAAGAAAAATCTGATTATAAACGGATTTTAAAAACAGCATTTTACTACCCACATGGGGAGTGCTTAAATCGCTGAAAACCGTTATCATATACTGTGTAAAAGTGTCTTAATCCTAAGATCTTATTTTGGTTGAGATGTCAGATGCTTTATAAGATACTGTCTGGAAGGGAGAAAAATAATATGAGATATATTATGAGAAAAATCTGCCTGTTCCCGGTAATGATTGCGGTCATAGTTTTTACAGGGTGTGGGCAGAAGAAAAACGAAGATCCGGTAACCGTTACATTATGGCATGTATATGGCGGACAGACAGAATCGCCATTAAACGATCTGATTGATGAATTTAATGAAACGATTGGAAAAGAGAAAAATATCCGGGTACAGGTTGGCAGTGTTACAAATACGAATACGATACATGAAAATGTGCTGGCATCCGCATTTGGAGACCCGGGGGCTTCCAAACTGCCGGATATGTTTGTTTCCTATCCCAAAACAGTTCTGGCGATGCCGGATGATACGGAGCTTGTAGATTATTATGATTATTTTACAGAAGAAGAACTGAACGAATTTATTCCGGCCTTTTTGGAAGAGGGTGTCATTCATGAAAGACTTTCCATTTTGCCGGTAGCAAAATCAATGGAAGTTATGTTTATCAATAAAACAGCATTTGATCGTTTTGCAAAAGAAACAGGAGCGAAGATAGAAGATTTAAAAACATGGGAAGGACTCTTCGCAATGGCAGAACAATATGCTGCATGGACAGACAACCAGACGCCGGACGTTCCTGGTGATGGAAAGAATTTTTTCGTTCATGATTATCATTTTAACTATTTTCAGGTAGGTGTAGAATCCCTGGGTGAAAATTTCTTTAAAGGAGAAAATCTGGCTTTCGGACCGGAATTTCAAACAGTGTGGGAACCTTATGCAAAAGCGGCACTGTCCGGAGGAGTATGGCTTCGCGGCGGTTATGCGACGGAACCTTTGCGAACGGGAGATTCGATTGTATCGGTGGCCTCGTCAGCCAGCGTGTTGTATTATTCAGACGAAGTTACGTATGCGGATAATACATCGGAAAAAGTAGAGATTGTTTCCATGCCATGTCCCGTATTTGCCAGGGGAGAAACGATGGTCATGCAGCGGGGTGCCGGTATTTGTACGGTAAAATCTACACCGGAAAAAGAAAAAGCCTGTATTACGTTTCTTAAATGGCTGACAGAGGCCCAAAAGAATGTGGAATTTGTGACCAGTCTTGGATATATGCCGGTAAAGCAGGAAGCTTTCGATGTTTACCTTCCGGAGGCGATCGAGAAGTTAAGTGATCCGATGTATGTATCCCTGTATCAGGCTTTTTTAAAGACGCAGGAGAACTATACATTTTATACTGCTCCGAAATTGGATTCCTATCTGGATCTGGAAACAAAGTTTGAAGAACTTATCAGGCAAACCCTGTCAGTAAAGCGGTTGGAGTGGCAGGAACATCCGGAAAATATGGATAAACTTGTTTCAGAGACATTAGAGGATTTCAAAGCAGCATACACACAATAATGTCTGCCGGATCGGCAAAAGAGGTGGCTGACATATGGGAGAAAAGAGAATAAATTTCCGGAAGATTATAAAAGGAATAAAGAGACAAGGCATCCGTATGCAGCAAAGACTGATTGTTTATTGGTGCGTGGTGATTTTAACACTTTTTTTAGCGACGGTTCTGTTACTGAGTATTATTGGAGTTCTTCCGGGAATGGATTTTAAAGTACGGGAAATGTTGTCTGCCCAGCAGAAGAATACGTTGTCAGCGATGACAGAGCAGACCGACATTATGATGGCGAGAAGTATTTCTTTATCGGAAGATATTACAAAAGAATTGAATCAATGCCTGACAGCCAACGGAAAGACATTTTCAGATTTGAATGATAATCCTCAGCTGATCATGGATTTAGAGTCTGCGCTGTATCCCTCCTTGAAATCTGCATTGGATGTGAAGTATTGCAGTGGAGTTTTTGTTGTATTGGATGCAACGGTAAATACGAAGACGGAATATGCAGATACATCACGCATGGGAATCTACCTGCGCCTGTCTGATTTAAAGGCAGTAAATACAAGCAAACAGCACGTAGTTTTTTTCAGGGGAAATGCTGATATTGCAAGAGCAGAGCAGGTACAGCTCCATAACCGTTGGAATTTAGAATTTGATACGTCCGCACTGCCGGGTTATGAACAGATTATGCAGTTTGATGGGAACCGGCTGGTAGAGAGCTGCCTGTGGACAGACCGGCTGGAGCTGAGTGACACATGGGAGGATGTGCAGCTTTTATATGTCCCGGTTTTAGACAGTACCGGAAAAGTACGCGGTTTGTGCGGTATGGAGATGAGTAATCTGTATTTCAGGCTGTCTTATCCTATGGTGGAAGGTTCCTGTGGGAATATAGTGACAGTACTGGCTCCTATGGACAAAAAAGGAAACATCTATCTGGATAAGGCGATGTTCGGAGATACAAAAGAAACGTATCTTTCACCATCAGGAACGATGACAGTGAAGAAAGGAAAGTATTATAATACATATTCTACCGCTTTCGGGAATTATATAGGCAGGCATGAACTGCTTGAATTGAAGAGTTGTAATGGGATGCCGCTTGCGGTACTGACATTGATATCAGAAGCGAATTATGAAAAATTAACAGCGGACAATCGAAGGGACTGGATCATCGGTACGTTGTTATTCCTGATTTTATTATTGGTTGTTTCTGTCAGTATGTCCCGTCGTTTTGTGAAGCCGATTCTTCGCAGTTTAAAAGCACTGCAGGAGGATACGCTGACAGATGAAAATTTATCAGGAATTTCAGAAGTGGATGCACTGGTTGATTTTATGCAGAAAAAAAGAAATACGGAGAAACTGGAAAATGGAGGCATTCCTCCGAATATAGAAGAAATGCTCAAGGCGTTTGCTTTGCGCGTGGAAACTCTGACTCCGTCAGAGAGGATGGTTCTTCAGTATTATGTTGATGGATATACGATACAGGAGATTGCTTCATTGCTTTATATCAGTATTGGAACAGCTAGAAAGCATAATACAAATATGAATCGAAAACTGGGAATAACTGTCAGAGAGGAATTAATGCTGTATATTGAGTTGTTTCGAAAATGCGATCAGTTAGATAAGCTGACATATAATAGAACTGAGTAAAAGAAAAAGAGTCTGTACAGGCTCTTTTTTAGTTTGACCGACAGATATCGTTTACATTTTTACAAAAAGAAATTACGTATATATAGTAGACGGATAAAAAAGAAACGCTATATATAGTATACTAATCGTTCGTATTTTGGAAAATAAGCAAAATATACGAATGGTGACCATAGTATTTGCTTTCCGTATCTGTTACGCTTTCATTACGAAATGGTGGCCGCCCGATAAAAAAAATAAAGGAAATGGATAAGGAGGGAGAACTAAAGAATGGGATGGTGATAGAGCAAGGAGGTTAACAAGGAGGTTGAAATGTGGAATATATTACGAAAAAGGATTTAATAGATTGTTCTACACCGGATGAGTTTTGCTTTTCACTATGCTGCATGGAATGTAAAACAGTATGGAAAAGCACACCAATTCGTTTTTCCAAAGCGGGGAAAAAACCGGAAAATGAAAATCGGAAGATTATTTATGATACGCTTTATGACCGGGAAAAGAATTTAGCATTTCAAAAAGCAGTGAATCAGGCGAAAGAAATCTTTAATATTTGTCCGATATGTAAGCGTCTTGTATGTGACCATTGCTTTTTGATCTGTGATGATTTGGATATGTGTGTGCAATGTGCCGCAAAACTTAATGAAAAAGGTACTGTTGTAGGATGAAAACGAAAAAAGAAAAACGAAAAAGAAAGGAGAACTTTACTATGAAAAAATATGAGATTTTAGGAGGAAATTTACCAGTTGTCGTATGTGAATTAGCAGCAGGAGAATCTATGATCACAGAAAGTGGAAGTATGAGCTGGATGAGCCCGAACATGAAAATGGAGACGGTTTCCGGTGGCGGAATGAAGAAAATGTTCGGCAGAATGATGTCTGGTGATTCTGCGTTTCAAAACAGATATACCGCAGAAGGTACAGACGGAATGATTGCATTTGCATCAAGTTTTCCGGGAGCAATCAAAGCGCTGGAGATTAGCAGCGGTCACTCCATGATCGTACAGAAAAGTGCATTCCTTGCTTCAGAAGAAGGCGTGGAACTGTCCATGCATTTCCAGAAAAAATTAGGAAAAGGCATATTTGGCGGAGAAGGTTTCATTATGCAGAGATTGAGCGGAAATGGAACTGCATTTGTAGAAATTGACGGACATGCAGTGGAATATGATCTGAGTGCCGGACAGGAAATATTGATCAGTACCGGGTACTTAGCGGCAATGGAAGAAACCTGTACGATGGATATTGTAACCGTAAAAGGAGTAAAAAATATGCTGATCGGAGGAGAGGGCATTTTTAATACTGTTGTTAAAGGACCGGGAAAGGTGATCTTACAGACAATGCCAATCAGCAAGGTGGCAGAATTGCTGACTCCGTTTTTTGCAGATAAGAAGTAGTTAAAAGGGGAGAGGCTTATGAGAAAAAAGTTGAATTTGTTATTAGGATTAGTGTTTATCATCAGTATGGCAGCACTGACCGGGTGTGGAGGCTCCGGAAAAGCAGGAGAGAAGAATCCATATGAAGGAAAATGGGTAGCGGTCTCCGCTCAAATGATGGGAATATCCGTCAGTGTAGATGAAACTTTCGGTGGTGATTTTGAATTTGAAGTGAAAAATGGCGGAAAAGTATCCTTTTCAGTCGGAGACACTACCGGAAATGGAAAATGGTCTGTCGAAGATGATCAGTTTACCTTGAGCATCGAAGGAGAAAAAATGGTGGGAACCATCGGAAAAGATATCATTTCTTTTGACGACATGCTGGAGATGGGAGTAAAGGTGATTTTTGCAAAGGATGGAACCGATGCAATGGATCCTTCGCTCTATCTGACAGAGGAGGAAAGTGCAGTCATAGGTAAGTGGGCTTCTGAAAGCGTAGAAGAACTTTTAGGAGACGGACCGCAGACTTCTATGGAAGGAGTAGACAACATCAATGATGCACTGCGTCTTGATTTCAAAAATGACCGTAATGTAACAGTTATTTATAAAGGAGAAGAGATAGGGACATTCCCATGGTCAGTTGCACTGGGGTATTGTGCGATTGAATCAGATAACCCATCTCTCTCAGTGGCGATAAATGACGATGGCACGTTGAAAGTAGATTACAGTAATGACGAAGACTACTACACATTTCATTGTGTGAAAAGTGACGGTGAATAGCTGAAACAGATTTGGAAAGCGTGAAGGGAGGGAAGATACCATGAAAAAGAAATTGTGGTGTGTGCTGTGTATCATGGCATGCATGATGATGATAGCGGCATGTGGACAAAAAAAGGCTCCGGAGAAGAAAAAAACAGAGCAGGCAGAAACAAAATTTAAGGACAGGGAAAATCTTAAATTAAATTTATTTACAGTGTATTATCCGAAAGCATGGAACTATGATAAAGAAAATATGAAGAAAGATAAAGACTACGCTCGCGTTAGATTTTTTGATGGAGATACAGCAGATGAATCCGAGAATGTCATTTATATAGAAGCAACAAAGGAGGATTCCTATAAATATCGAAATAGTTTAGTTGACTTCGGCGTGGATTTAGAGACATATGCAAAAGGGAAAATGGACACTGTAACAATAGGAAATGCAGAATATACAGCAATGCCGGAAAGTAATTCCGTAGAGAAAACGTATATGTATCGCCATGAAAAGTCTGGTACATCCTATGATATCAGAGTAAAGGGACAGGAAATAGATGATTCTGACAAAGAACTGCTGGAAGGAATTGTGCTGAAATTAGAGGATGAAGGAAATAAAGACGCACCATGGCCATGGGAGGGAGAACCTCTTGAACCTGTATTGGCAGAGCAGATGATAGGTTCTTATACAATCGTTCCGGAATATATCCCATTTAAAGAAGCACAGGGCGTTATGCAGATTATGGATCATCAGTTTGTAAAACAGGGCAATCAGGTATTCCATTTGCTGGAGAACAAACTGGATACTTATGAATATTCAGAAAGTGGACTCGAATTCGTATCTTCGATGGAGTTAGACGATGATTTTGAATATTTGTCTGGGGACAGCAGTGGAATGTTATATCTTTCGCCTGGAATTGGAGATGTAATTGGTGTAAAAGATGGGAAAAAGGCACTTCAGACAACAGTAGACGGAGATCTGAATATGCATCCATCCGGAGAATGGGGAATCAGTTTCTGGGTGAACAGTGATACTCAGAAGATTGCGAATCAAGGCGGTAACCTGACAGCAGAACCGTGGATACTGACCGGATTAAATAAAGATGAAGAGCGCAAGGGACTATTTTCCATGATAGATGATGTACAGATCACGAATAGTCATATTATGGTTGCCGGTTCCATGGCTGCGGAAAACGAAGGCACAAAAATAGTTGTCTATGATTATGATGGCAATCAGCTTTTGAAATTAGGTGGAGAAGATATCAGTTCTCCGGACCGGCTCGGATCCATTACAGGTATGGCGGAAACAGAAAATGGTTTTGTGGCAGCAGATGGAAATATGCGGGAAATACAATTCTGGGCAAAAGATGGAACGCATATAGGCGCAATTTCTACAGATGACATATTTGGTGTCGGTTATCCATGGCTGGAAGATATGCAGCTGTTAGATGACGGTTCTCTTTTAATCCTGCTGACACAGAAGCGAAATGATGAGTCGGCAAATGAATTGATGTTCTTCAGATTGACAGGATTCTAATCCAGACATATTACTCACGAAAATATCAAATCAATAAGTTTGAAGGGGCTGTCGCACTAAGTAATTAGTGCGCAGCCTCTTTTTGGTATGGACTTTAGGATAAGTATATAAATTGTATGAAATATACAAAAAAACATTTTTTAAAAAGGAATATATGTTGAAAACACCCTATAAAAGTGATAGAATGTTGCTAGAAAAAATGTTATACAGTAACATTAACGGTAACATTGATAGAATAGTGAAAAGAATTTAAGGAGGCTAATATGAAAAAAATCAGAAGGAGAGGACGGAAGATACTTAGTATATTGTTGAGTATGACAATGGCAGCAGGTATGATGCTTACGGGAATCACTCCGGGAACAAATGAAGTAAAGGCAGCATCTTCGTTAACTTCGGCAGACTTTTTGAAAACGAATGGAACATCCATAAGAAAGAACTACGGAAACGGAGAAAAAGTATATTTGAGAGGAACTAATGCAGGAGGCTGGCTGGTGCAGGAGAATTGGATGAATCCTACAAATGCACCGGATCAGAGGACAATGATGGACACTCTGGCAAACAGATTTGGTACATCAACAAGAGATTCATTAGTAGCTGCGTATGAAGATAATTATTGGACCACACAGGATTTTGATAATTGTGCAGCAATGGGAATGAGCGTTATAAGACTTCCGTTTACTTATATGAATCTTTGTGATGATAACGGAAATCTCAAATCAAACGCATGGAGAAGACTTGACTGGTTTGTAAGTAACTGTAGCTCAAGAGGTATGTATGTAATTCTTGATATGCATGGAGCATTCGGCTCTCAGAACGGAATGGATCATTCCGGTGAAGTAAATGACGGAAAACAGCTTTATTACAATCAGGGAAATAAAAACAAAACATTAAATTTGTGGGCAAAGATAGCAGAACATTTTAAAGGAAACCCGGCAGTTGCAGCTTATGATATTTTAAATGAGCCAGGTATTAAGGCGGCAGCAACATATAGTCTGCATTGGGATTTTTATAATGAAATTTATAAAACAATAAGAAGTAAAGATTCAAATCATATTATTATTATGGAATCATGTTGGGATGCTGATAATCTTCCAAGACCGTCAGCATACGGATGGACAAATGTAGCATATGAATATCATTACTATCCATGGAATTACATTTCAAATTCGTCAGGTCAGGCTTCTTACACAGCAGGCAAGGTGAGAGATATTGCAAATCATAACTACGGAGTTCCTACATTCGTAGGTGAGTTTACATGTTTCGACCAGGAAGATGCGTGGAGAAATACAATGTCTACATATAATCAGCAGGGATGGCATTGGACAACATGGGCATATAAAGTTACAGGAAACAGCTCATGGGGTATTTATAATCACAACCCTGAAAAAGTTGATATTTATAACGACTCAGCTGACACAATTAAAAATAAATGGTCAGCTGTAGGTACAGCAAACGGATGGAAAAATGACAAGATTTACAATTTGGTAAAGCCATATCTTTCGGGAACAGTAACATCTACAGGTGGAAGCACAACAGATGATAGTGATAACAACAGTACATCAGGTGTGGCAACATTTTATGAACATTCAAATTATGGTGGATGGGCAGTTTCATTGGAAGAAGGTTCATATGACTACAAAGATATTTTAGCAAAAGGAATTGTTAATGATCAGATTTCATCACTTAGAGTAAGTGACGGATACAAAGTTACAATATATGATGACGAAGGATTTAAAGGAAAATCAAAAGAATTTACCAGTGATGCGTCATATGTTGGAGATGAAATGAATGACAAAACTTCATCAATTAAAATTGAAAAGATTAACAATCAGACATCAACTACAACATCATATAACACAGTCAAATTGCCAAATGGAAAATACAGCATCAAATCTGTTGTAAATGAAAAATATGTTGTGGCAGAAAATGGTGGAAGTGATCCGATAGTAGCAAACAGAGACAACTATAGCGGTTCATGGGAGACATTCTATATTGTTAATAATGATGATGGAACAGTAAGTATAAAAGCAGATGCAAATAACAAATATGTGTGTGCAGTTTTAGATGAAGAAAATCAACTGACACCTAGAAGTGACAGCATTAGTACATGGGAAAAATTTAAGATTTACAAAATAAATGACAGTGAATACGGCATTAGAAGTGCAGAAAACGGAAAATATGTAAAAGCTGACTTGGATAACGGAGGCAAATTAATAGCCGGAAGTGATTCAAGAGCTGGAGCCTGGGAAGCTTTTAACATTGAAAAAGTCGGTGATACAACAACAAATGATAATGTAGCAACATTCTATGAAAATTCAAACTATAGTGGATGGTCAGTTTCATTACCGGAAGGTACATATGATTATAGTGATATCATTGCAAAAGGTATTAAAAATGATGCAATATCATCACTGAAAGTAAGTTCTGGTTACAAGGTTACATTGTATGATAATGAAGGATTTAAAGGAACATCAAAGGAATTTACAGGTGATGCATCATATGTAGGAAATGAGATAAATGACAAAACATCATCCATTAAAATTGAAAAGTGGGATGGTTCATCAAGTGTTACATATAATACTGTTAAATTATCAAATGGAAAATACAGTATCAAATCTGTTGCAAATGAAAAATATGTTGTAGCAGAAAATGGTGGAAGTGATTCAATAGTAGCAAACAGAGACAGTTACGGCGGTTCATGGGAAACATTTTATCTGATAAATAATGATGACGGAACAGTAAGTTTAAAAGCAGATGCAAATAACAAATATGTATGTGCAGTATTAGATGAAGAAAATCAACTTGTTCCAAGAAGCGAAAGCGTAGGAACATGGGAGAAATTCCAAATCTACAAAATAAGCGATACAGAATACGGTCTTAAGAGTGCAGAAAACGGAAAATATGTAAAGGCCGACTTGGATAATGGAGGCAAATTAATAGCAGGAAGTGATTCCATAGCAGGAGCTTGGGAAGCATTAGAAGAACTAAAAAATGAAATATCTTATATGCCATTAATAAGAATTGTTGAAAGTATGCAAGCAGCAGTTGAAAAGATACCTATAAAAGATGCTTTTGACGAATTAGATTCAGAAAGAGAATATTATAGAGACAAAAGAAAAGAGTCAAACGAAAGATTAATAAAAAGAAAAGGTATGATAGGAAAAGTAATAGGTTTTGCACCAATGGTATGTATGTTTGTAGGATACTTAATTGTTCCATTAGTATTTATAGGACTTACAAGTATGTCTTCAACATTCAGCAGTATGTCATCAACGAGCTTCTAGAAAGGAGAAAACTTTATGGAAAACGCATCAAAAGCCTTGCTAATGGCAGGTGGAATTTTAACTGCACT
>ENA-OPBG01001770-OPBG01001770.1-human-gut-metagenome-genome-assembly--contig:-NODE-1770-length-13965-cov-12.221999_pt1 | contig 13965 bp, 16 predicted proteins | sample MGYA00241065_ERZ501446 | MGnify/ENA primary metagenome ERZ501446 (study PRJEB25962, sample SAMEA2042632) | human gut metagenome | biome: human gut; feature: human-associated habitat; material: faeces...
TTTAATGTTAAATAAAACTAATTTTAAACGTTTCGTAAATTTGATACGATTGTAGGTTGTACCGAATAAATGAGCTAATACCGCATGAATTACAGTATGAAAAGCCTTAACAATGAACTTTTTAAGAGAAAAATAATTGTTTTTATTTTCTTTTTTGTAATTTTGTGCGCTAAAATGTTCAAATACTAATTTGAGGGAATAATAAAAAAATAAAGGCATATAATTTAACAATAAAAATAATGGAGGTTTATTATGCAAGAAAAGAATATAAAAAAGCCAAAAATTGTAGAGATTTCAATTTTTATTACTATTGTTTTATTTGTTTTTGCAATAACAGCTATATATAATGAAAAAACAGTAAAAACAAATATGAGAAGGAGAACAAAAACATGTTAGAACAGATCAAAAAAATGGTAGCAGACAACTTAGGAGTAGAGGAAAGCAAGATCACAGAAAATGCATCATTCAAAGATGACCTCGGAGCAGATTCCCTGGATCTTTTTGAACTGACAATGGCACTGGAAGATGAATACGGAATCGAGATTCCATCCGAAGATCTGGAAAAGATCGTAACAGTAGGTGATGTTGTAGAGTACGTAAATGCTCACAAAGAGTAAGAAATACAGGACAGTAACATAAAAATGAGATTATAAAAAGACAGGGAGTATAGAGATTATGCAGACAGAAGTAACCAGATTATTAGGAATTGAATACCCGATCATCCAGGGCGGTATGGCCTGGGTAGCAGAATATCATCTGGCAGCAGGTGTATCTGAAGCCGGCGGACTGGGACTCATCGGTGCAGCAAGTGCTCCGGCAGACTGGGTAAGAGATCAGGTACGCAAGGCAAAAGAACTGACAGACAAACCGTTCGGTGTCAACATCATGCTGATGAGTCCTTATGCAGATGAGGTTGCAAAGGTAATCGTTGAAGAAGGTGTAAAAGTTGTGACCACCGGTGCAGGTAATCCGGAGAAATACATGAAGATGTGGAAAGAAGCCGGAGTAAAGGTTATTCCTGTTGTTGCTTCTGTAGCCCTGGCGAAGAGAATGGAACGCTGCGGGGCAGATGCCCTGGTAGCAGAAGGATGTGAAGCCGGCGGACATATCGGCGAGAGTACAACGATGGTGCTTGTTCCGCAAATCGTGGATGCAGTCAATATTCCGGTTATTGCTGCCGGAGGAATTGCAGACGGAAGAGGAATCGCCGCCGCATTTATGCTGGGAGCAAAAGGTGTTCAGATGGGAACACATTTTGTCGTTACAGATGAATCCCAGGTACATGAGAATTACAAAGAAAGAATCATCAAAGCGAAGGATATTGATTCCAAAGTAACAGGAAGAACCACAGGACATCCGGTCAGAGCCCTTCGCAATGATATGACGAGAAAATATCTGGAACTGGAGAACGCCGGAGCCGGATTTGAAGAATTAGAAAAGCTTACACTTGGCGGACTTAGAAAAGCAGTTGTAGAAGGCGATGTGAAGAACGGAAGTGTAATGGCAGGACAGATTGCAGGTATGGTAAAAGAAAGAATGTCATGTAAAGAGCTGGTTCAGAAACTGGTGAATGAGACAGATGCATTGATCGGAGGAAAAGGATTCTATGAGTAAGACTGCATTTATTTATCCCGGACAGGGAGCTCAGAAAGCCGGCATGGGAGCCGACTTTTATGAGAACAGTGAGATCGCAAGATACATATTCGATCAGGCAGGTGAGGAGCTTGGTCTGGATATGAAAGCACTCTGCTTTGAAGAAAATGACAAACTGGATCTGACGGAATATACGCAGGCAGCGATGGTTACCACTTGTCTTGCGATGACAAGAGTTGCAGAGAATAAAGGGTTGAAAGCAGATGTTACGGCAGGATTAAGTCTCGGTGAATATCCGGCGATCGCAATTGCCGGCGGGATGAATGATATGGATGCGATCCGTCTGGTGAGAAAAAGAGGAATTCTGATGCAGAATACGGTGCCGACAGGAGAAGGTGCTATGTGTGCGGTCATCTCCATGGATGCAGAGAAAATCGAAGAAGTGATCGAACCGATCGCAGATGTATCAGTTGCAAATTATAATTGTCCGGGACAGATTGTTATCACCGGCAAGACGAAGGCTGTGGAAGAAGCAGCCGGAAAATTAAAAGAAGCAGGTGCAAGACGGACAATTATGTTAAATGTCAGCGGGCCGTTCCATTCGAAGATGCTGGTTCCGGCGGGAGAGAAGTTGGCAGAAGAGCTGGAGAATACCAGATTTCATGAATTGAAGATTCCGTATGTGACAAACGTATCGGCAGAAGAAGTAACGGATATCAGAGAAACTCCGGGACTTCTTACGACACAGATCAGTTCACCGGTGCGCTGGATGCAGAGCATGGAGCGCATGATCGCAGATGGTGTGGATACATTCGTCGAAATCGGACCGGGCAGGACACTGGAAGGATTCTTAAGAAAAATCAATCGAAATGTGAAAGTATTCCACATTTCCCAGTGGGAGGATGTGGATAAAGTCTGCACCGAACTTGCAGATAGTGGAAAGATGATGGAGGAAGCTTAAAGATGAGTCAGACAATGGAAGGAAAAGTTGCAGTTGTAACCGGAGCGTCCAGAGGAATCGGAAAAGCAATCGCTGTAAAGCTTGCATCAAAAGGAGCAACAGTTGTGATCAATTATAACGGTTCCAGAGAAAGAGCCGAAGAAGTAAAGAATGAAGTTGAGTCTGCAGGCGGTAAAGCGGTGATCATACAATGTAATGTGGCCGATTTTGATGCCTGTAAAGAATTCATCGAGACGGTGATCAAGGAGCAGGGAAGAATTGATATTCTGGTTAATAATGCAGGAATCACAAAGGATGGACTCCTTATGAAGATGTCAGAAGAAGATTTTGATAAGGTATTGGATACAAACTTGAAGGGAACATTTCATACAATAAGAGCTGCGCTCCGCCAGATGATCCGCCAGAGAAGCGGACGCATCATAAATATGGCATCTGTTGTAGGTGTCAGCGGTAATGCAGGACAGGCAAATTATGCGGCGTCCAAAGCAGGTGTGATCGGACTGACCAAAACAGCAGCCAGAGAAGTGGCATCCAGAGGAATCACGGTCAATGCAGTTGCACCGGGATTTATCGAGACCGACATGACAGAAGTACTTCCGGAAAAGATAAAAGAAGCGTCTGCCGCACAGATTCCGCTTGGAAAATTCGGAAAAGCAGAAGATGTGGCGAATGCGGTTGCATTTCTTGCGTCAGAGGATGCGGGATATATTACCGGACAGGTATTGCATGTAGACGGCGGTATGGTGATGTAAAGGAGATTAAGATATATGAAGAGAAGGGTTGTAGTGACAGGACTTGGAGCAGTGACTCCGATCGGAAATACCGTAGAGGAGTTCTGGGACGGTATCAAAGAAGGTAAAGTAGGAATCGGAGAGATCACAAAATTCGACACTACGGAATATAAGGTGAAAATTGCGGCCGAGGTAAAAGATTTTCAGGCAAAAGACAGAATGGATTTTAAGGCAGCAAGAAGAATGGAGCCATTTTCCCAGTATGCGGTAGCGGCGGCGAAAGAAGCATTCGAGGATTCCGGACTTGATATGTCAAAAGAAGATCCGTTCCGTGTCGGTGTGATTGTAGGTTCCGGTATCGGAAGCCTTCAGGCAGTAGAAAAAGAATATGAAAAGATCCGGACCAAAGGACCGGGAAGAGTCAATCCATTGCTGGTTCCGATGATGATCTCGAACATGGCAGCAGGTAATATTTCCATCCAGCTTGGGCTGAAAGGAAAATGCACGAATGTTGTCACAGCATGTGCCAGTGGAACAAACTGCATCGGTGATGCATTCCGTGCGATCCAGTATGGTGACGCAGAAGTGATGCTGGCGGGTGGAGCAGAAGGATGTATCTGTGAGACCGGAGTCGCAGGATTCACAAGTCTGACAGCACTTTCGACTTCTACAGATCTGATGAAGGCATCCAGACCATTTGATAAAGACAGGGATGGATTCGTTCTCGGAGAAGGTGCAGGTGTAGTTGTTCTGGAAGAACTGGAACATGCAAAACAACGTGGTGCAGTCATCTATGCCGAACTTGTCGGATACGGTTCTACGGGAGATGCATATCACATTACTTCTCCGGCAGAAGACGGAAGCGGAGCAGCCAAAGCAATGGAACTTGCAATGGAAGAAGGCGGGATCGAACCTTCTCAGGTAGATTATATCAATGCACATGGAACCAGTACACATCATAATGACCTGTTCGAGACACGTGCAATTAAGCTGGCACTCGGCGAAGCGGCAAAGGATGTTGTGATCAATTCTACAAAATCTATGATCGGACATCTGCTTGGCGCAGCAGGAGGTGTAGAGTTTATTACCTGTGTGAAGACAATTCAGGATAACTTCATTCATCAGACTGTCGGAACAGAAAACGCAGATGAAGAATGTGACCTGAATTATGCAATTGGTGCGCCGATTGAGAAGAAAGTGGATTATGTACTGACCAACTCGCTTGGATTCGGAGGGCATAATGCAGTGTTATTGTTGAAGCGGTATGAAGGCTAGCGGAGAATCACAGGAGGGACAAAGAGCATATGGAAATGGAGAAAATGATCGAACTCATAGATGCCGTGTCAAAGTCAGATCTGACAGGATTTAAATATGAGGAAGAAGGAATCAAATTGCATTTGAGCAAGAAAGAAAATACATGCTATGTGACGGAAAATCTGTCTGCACCGGTGAATGCGGTAACAACTTCTGCTGCTGAGATAAAAAAAGCAGCAGAAGGAGATCAGATATCGGGAACGTTTGCCGAAGAAACACCTGTCGGGAATGTGGTGGAATCCCCGTTGGTAGGAACATTCTATGCGGCACCTGCGGAAGATGCGGAAAGTTTCGTAAAAGTCGGTGACAGAGTAGAAAAAGGACAGACACTCGGAATTGTAGAAGCAATGAAGCTGATGAATGAGATTGAAAGCGATTACAGCGGAACAGTCGCAGAGATTCTGGTAAATAATCAGGAAGGTGTGGAATATGGACAGCCATTGTTCCGCATCGTGTAGGAGGACAGTATGAATCATTTGGATATCAATCAGATAAAAGAAATCATCCCGCACCGCCACCCATTTCTTCTGTTGGATTACATTGAGGATTATGTACCGGGAGAATACGCAGTGGGATATAAATGTGTGTCTTACAGAGAAGAATTCTTCGCAGGACATTTTCCGGAAGAACCGGTGATGCCGGGAGTACTGACTGTGGAAGCGCTGGCGCAGACCGGTGCGGTTGCAATTTTAAGTCTGGAAGAAAACAAAGGAAAGATTGCATATTTCGGCGGAATCAATAAATGTAAATTCAAAGGTAAGATCATTCCGGGAGACAAGGTACGTCTGGAGACGAAGATCATCCGGCGAAAAGGGCCTGTCGGTGTCGGCGAGGCAGTCGCAAGTGTGGATGGAAAGGTAGTAGTCAGTGCAGAACTGACATTCATGGTTGGATAAACAAAAAGCAACATAGGAGTGTAAGGAAAGATGATTAAAAAAGTATTGATCGCAAACAGGGGAGAGATTGCAGTGCGTATCATCCGCGCCTGCCGTGAGATGGGAATAGAGACTGTGGCGGTCTATTCCGAGGCAGATAAAGAAGCATTGCACACGAAGCTTGCAGATGAAGCAATCTGCATAGGTCCTGCTCCGTCAAAAGACAGCTATCTCAGTATGGAAAATATCATCAGTGCAACGATCATCAGTGGTGCAGATGCAATTCATCCCGGATTCGGATTCCTGTCTGAGAACAGTAAATTTGCAGAATTATGTGAGCAATGCAATATTACATTCATCGGACCGGATTCCAAAGTCATTGCAAGTCTTGGTAATAAACAGGTTGCGAGAAATACAATGATGTCAGCAGGCGTTCCGGTCATACCCGGAAGTAAAGAACCGGTCTACGATGCAAAGACAGGTGCTGCGTTGGCACAGGAGATCGGCTATCCGGTTATTATAAAAGCTGCCCTTGGCGGCGGAGGGAAAGGCATGCGTACTGCATGGACACCGGAAGAGTTTGAATCTGCATTTCAGACGGCGCAGAAAGAGACCGAGATGGCATTTGCCGATTCGACGATGTACATTGAACACTTTGTAGAAAATCCAAGACATATTGAGTTCCAGATTCTGGCAGATAAATATGGCAATGTGATCCATCTGGGAGAAAGAGACTGTTCCATCCAGCGTAATCACCAGAAATTGATTGAAGAATCCCCATCTGTTGCATTGTCAGATGAACTGAGAAAAAAGATGGGAGATGCGGCGGTGAAAGCCGCCAAAGCAGCAGGGTATGAGAATGCCGGAACGATCGAGTTCTTATTAGAAAAATCCGGGAACTTTTATTTCATGGAAATGAATACCAGGATCCAGGTGGAGCATCCGGTAACGGAATGGGTAACCGGTGTAGATCTTGTAAAGGAACAGATCCGTATCGCATCCGGACAGAAGCTGTCCTATACACAGGAAGACATTAAACTGACCGGACATGCGATCGAGTGCAGGATCAATGCAGAGAATCCGGAGAAAGGATTCCGCCCGTCTCCGGGAACGATCACGGATATGTATCTTCCGGGAGGAAAGGGAATCCGCATCGATTCTGCAATATACAGTGGTTATACGATTCCGCCATATTATGATTCCATGGTGGCAAAACTGATCGTATGGGCGAAGAACCGTCAGGAAGCAATCCACAAGATGCAGAGTGCGCTGGGTGAGGTCATTATAGAAGGAATTGACACGAATGTGGATTATCAGTATGGAATTGTGAATCATCCGGATTACATTGAGGGAAATATAGATATTGAATTTATTGAAAGACTGTAGAGGTGACTGCTGATGAAGCTGGACAACGTATTTAAGAAAACCAGAATTGCTGTCGGAAGAAAGAATTATATTACATTTACCAGACGACCGGAAGTACCGGAGGGATTACTCCGCAAATGTAACAAGTGTGGAGGAGCAATTATTGCAGAGGATGTAAAGAAAGATCATTACATCTGTCCGAAGTGCGGGGGATATTTCCGCGTGCATGCGAGACGAAGGATCGAGATGGTCACAGATGAAGGTTCTTTTGAAGAGTGGGATTCTGATCTTCAGGGAGGGAATCCTCTGGAATACAAAGGATACGAAGAAAAACTGGAAAAATTGCAGGAAAAGACAGGGCTTTCAGAAGCAGTCATAACAGGAAAAGCAAAGATTGACGGCCGTGAGACGGCTATCGGAGTCTGTGATGGGAGATTTTTGATGGCCAGCATGGGAGAAGCAGTTGGAGAGAAGATAGCAAGGGCAGTAGAACGGGCAACAGAAGAAAGACTTCCGGTCATCTTATTTGCCTGCTCCGGAGGGGCCCGCATGCAGGAGGGAATCGTCTCTCTGATGCAGATGGCAAAGACATCCGCAGCACTGAAGCACCACAGTGATGCCGGACTTCTTTACATCAGCGTACTGACCGATCCCACGACTGGCGGAGTAACCGCAAGCTTTGCGATGCTCGGGGATGTGATCCTGGCAGAGCCAAAAGCTCTGATCGGGTTCGCAGGCCCAAGAGTGATCGAGCAGACCATCGGCCAAAAGCTTCCGGAGGGATTCCAAAGAGCAGAGTTCTTACTGGAACATGGGTTCCTGGATGCCATTGTAGAACGTCCGCAGATGAAAGCAGTACTTTCTAAAATCCTTGCACTTCATGAGAATGGAAAAGGAACAGATTTTAATAGAAAAGAATGTGCTCAGGATCTGGTGGCAGACGGAAGGAAAGAAGAAAAATTAACGGCATGGCAGAGAGTAGAACTTTCCAGACGAAAAGACCGTCCGGTAGGAAGTGATTACATTGATGCGCTCTTTACAGACTTTGTAGAATTCCATGGTGACAGATATTTTGCGGATGACAAAGCAATCATTGGCGGTGTGGCAAGGTTCCATGGTATGCCGGTAACGGTGATCGCACAGGCAAAGGGAAGAAATACGAAAGAAAATATCGAAAGAAACTTCGGCATGCCGGAACCGGAAGGTTATCGAAAAGCATTAAGACTGATGAAACAGGCAGAAAAATTTGCCAGACCTGTCATTTGTCTGGTCGATACACCGGGAGCGTTCTGCGGACTGGAAGCAGAAGAGCGCGGACAGGGAGAAGCGATTGCCAGAAATATCTATGAGATGTCCGGATTAAAGGTTCCGGTCGTATCTATCATTATCGGTGAAGGCGGAAGCGGTGGAGCACTTGCGATGGCAACTGCGGATGAAGTGTGGATGCTGGAGAATTCTATCTATTCGATTCTTTCGCCGGAAGGATTCGCAAGCATTCTATGGAAAGACAGTTCTAAAGCAAAAGAAGCCGCAGAAGTGATGAAGCTGACAGCAGAGAATTTGAAAGCACAGGGAATCGTAGAGCGTGTTTTCGCAGAACCGGAAACATATACGGTTCAGAATATGGATTCTGTGATCATGCAGATAAATGAAGCAATAGAAGAGTTTCTGATGAGATATGGAAGCATGTCAGAACAGGAATTGATAAGACATAGATACGAGCGCTTCAGAAATATGTAATAGGTATGAACACATAGATTCTATAATATGACGAGGAAAAAGATATGGAAATACAACCATTGAAAATAGGAACAAAGATGGCAAAAGTTCCGGTTATCCAGGGTGGTATGGGAGTAGGGATCAGCCTTGGAAATCTTGCCGGAGCAGTTGCAAAAGAGGGCGGCATAGGGATTATCTCTGCCGCTCAACCCGGCTTTAAAGAAAAAGATTTTGAAAAGAATCCATTAGAAGCAAACTTAAGAGCGGTGAAATCGGAATATGAAAAAGCAAGAAAACTGGCACCGAATGGAATCATAGGATTTAATCTGATGGTTGCCATGGAGCATTATGAAGAATATGTGCATGCGGTGGTAGAAGCAGGCGCAGATCTGATCGTATCGGGAGCGGGACTTCCGACGGAACTTCCGAAATATGTAGGGGATTCGGACATTTTGCTTGCACCGATCGTATCTACTGCAAAGTCGGCGAATGTCATATTAAAGTACTGGGATAAAAAATATCAAAGAATACCGGATCTGGTAGTGATCGAAGGACCGCTTGCCGGGGGACATTTGGGATTTCGTGAAGATCAGCTGGATGAATATGAAGGACAGGCAATATACGATCAGGAGATTCAGAAAATCAAAGAAATCATACAGAACTATTCGGATAAATACGAAAAGAAGATTCCGATAGCAATCGGTGGAGGAATTCATGACAGCGAAAGCGCTGCACATGCATTTTCCCTTGGAGCAGATGCGATACAAGTGGCAACCAGATTCGTTACAACGGAAGAATGTGACGCAGACATCCGCTATAAAGAAGCATATCTGAATGCCGGAAAAGAAGATATTGTGATCGTAAAAAGTCCTGTGGGAATGCCGGGACGTGCGATTCTGAATCCCTTTATGAAAAAAGTAAAAGAACAGGGCAGGATCGCTCCCGCACATTGTTACCGCTGTCTGAAACACTGTAATCCGGGAACGACACCATATTGTATTACGCAGGCACTGATCAATGCCGCAAAGGGAAATGTCGATGATGCATTGCTTTTCTGCGGGGCATATGCATACAGAGCAGATCATCTGGAAACTGTGAAAGAAGTTATTGATTCTCTGATGCCAGAAAGGGTATAATAAAAGACAAGAGTAAAGAATGAAGAGTTAAAGTGAAGGAAATTACAGAAGATGGGAATGGATGACGCATATAAGATGATCAATCAGACACTGGTCAGTCTGATCAATGAAATATGGGAGCTGGAAGAAAAGGCGATTATTACGGACGAGTTCAAGGATCTTACAAATAATGATATGCATGTAATAGAAGCAATCGGACTCGGAGAAGGAAATAATATGTCTTCCATCGCCAGAAAGCTGAATATTACGGTAGGATCCCTTACGACTGCCATGAACAGTCTGGTGAATAAAAGATATGTGGAGCGTCATCGCAGTGAAGAAGACAGAAGAGTCGTTCTTGTCAAGCTGACAGAAAAAGGTGTAAAGGCTTACCATCATCACGAAGATTACCACAGACAGATGACACAGGCTATTCTGGACAAACTGGATGATACCGAACTTCCGGTACTTGTGAAGACACTGGATGCATTATCTGAATTCTTTACCGGGTATAGTGAGAATAAGGAATGATGGAGTTATCTTCCAAATCTGCATGAAGTAGCTGCATGGATCGAGAAAGAGAATAACAAATAAGAAGATAGAAAGTGACTGTCATGCAGCCTTTACAGGTTGTTGGCAGTTTTTTCTGCATATGTCAGAAATACAAAATAAAATTCATAGAATTCAGGAGGAATAGCGATGTACGAAAAAGAAGCAGAACAATTACAGACAATTATTGATGACAGTGAAAGAATTGTATTTTTCGGAGGTGCAGGTGTCTCTACAGAGAGTGATATTCCGGATTTTCGAAGTGCGGATGGATTATACCGGCAGAAGTATAAGTATTCACCGGAACAGATTGTAAGCCACAGTTTCTTCGTGCAGAACCCGGAAGGATTCTATGAATTCTATAAGGAGAAGATGATGTTCCTGGATGCGAAACCGAATGCTGCACATCGTAAGCTTGCAGAATTAGAAGCAGCCGGCAAATTAACTACTGTTATCACGCAGAATATTGACGGACTTCATCAGGCGGCAGGAAGCAAAAATGTACTGGAACTGCACGGAAGTATTCATCGCAATTACTGCATGAAATGCCATAAATTCTACGATGCGGCTTATGTAAAACATGCAGACGGAATCCCGAGATGCAGCTGCGGAGGAATGCTCAAACCGGATGTTGTACTTTATGAGGAAGGTCTTGATTCTAATGTGATCAATAAGAGTGTGAAGGCAATAAGTGAAGCAGATACGCTGATCATAGGTGGTACGTCCCTGATCGTTTATCCGGCAGCAGGATTTATTGATTATTTCAGAGGAAAACATCTGGTGGTGATCAATAAGTGTGCAACAGCCAGAGAAGTTGGTGCGGAGTTGACGATTGCGGCACCGATCGGGGAGATACTGGGACAGATAAAGGTACAATAAAGACTGAATAAAAGAGACTGTAATTAATTCTGTGTAAACTCTAAAAGAGCTATATATCCTCTTGGATTGATGTTAAAATAAATATCAATTCAGGAGGATTTTTTTATGGCACGAAGAAGAAAAATGGATCCAGAACGCAAAGCGTTCATCAACAGCTTGTTGGAACACTATCAACCAAAGGATGCTCAGGATATCCAGGACATGCTGAAAGACCTGTTAGGCGAAACGCTGCAAGGTATGTTAGAAGCTGAAATGGATGATCACCTTGGATATTCCAAGTATGACTACAAGAACAAAGAGACAGACGATAGCCGTAATGGTTATAGTCCTAAAACTGTCACCTCTTCAATGGGAACGATCGATCTGGATATACCACGAGATCGAAAGGGAGATTTTGAACCGCAGATTGTGAAAAAGAATCAGACAGATATCTCAAACATTGAAGATCAGGTACTTTCTATGTATGCAAAAGGAATGACGACAAGAGATATCTCCGCTCATCTCAAAGATGTTTACGGTGTGGATGCATCAGCAGAAATGATATCACATATGACAGATCGAATCCTTCCTATCGCAAAAGAATGGCAAAACCGGCCGCTGGAAAGAAAATATGCCATTGTTTTTATGGATGCGGTACATTTCCATGTTCGGGAGGACAATCGAACGGTAAAAAAGGCAGTTTACGTTGCTATAGGTGTTAAACTGAACGGAAAACGTGAGGTCCTCGGCATGTGGGTAGGAGGAAATGAAAGTGCAAAATACTGGTTGTCCGTACTCAACGAGATAAAAAACCGAGGTGTAGAGGATATCATGATCGTATCTGTGGATGGATTGACCGGATTCGGGGATGCGATTCATGCAGTATTCCCGCAGGCAGAGATCCAGAGGTGTATTGTACATCAGATTCGTTATTCAACAAAGTTTATTTCTTACAAAGATCTAAGACCATTTATGGCAGATTTAAAGCTGGTTTACAAAGCAGATACAGAGGATCTTGCACTCACAGCCCTGGATGATCTGGAAGAAAAATGGGGTAAAAAGTACCCTGCTTCCATTGGATCCTGGAGAAATAACTGGACACAATTATCCACATATTTTAAATATCCATCTGAGATACGTAAATTAATATATACTACAAATTCCATCGAAAATTTTAACCGCCAGCTACGCAAGGTTACAAAATCCAAGACTATTTTTCCGACAGATGATGCCCTTTTCAAGATGCTCTATCTGGCAATGATGGATGTCACAAAAAAATGGACCGGAAAGGCTTGGGACTGGGGTCTGACACTGGATCAGTTATGCATCTATTTTGGGGATCGGATCCAGCCGATGGATATCGACTAAGCATAGTTCCAATCACATATCAAGGGTAAATAAACACCCGATTTTATCGGGTGCCCTTGACATACAATAGAATCCATGCTACTAAATAGACAACGGGCTGAACAGCAAGAGATGCCATTCAGCCCATCACATTATATTTTAGTATTCTATAAACCTACGATTTTATCATCAATCTGAGAGGTTTACACAGAATAATTTACACTACCGGAATATAACCCCAGCAATTTTCCAAATTTTTTTGCTACGCCTATTCTTAATTGCCATCTGTTCACTGATTTTTGCAAGTTGTTCTGCGATGACATCATTATCATCTTCATCAGGTATTGTTCCTCCAAGCAATACAAATTAACATTATAGTTGCATTACTCTTATATTGATGTAAAACTTAATATTCTATTGTTCCCAATATCACATAGAACCGAATTTACTACCACTATCTTATTTAAAAATGAAAATATCTTCTATCGGTGCATTGAGAACCCGTGAAATATCAATCGCCAGTTTTAGAGATGGATTGTATTGTGCTTTTTCCAACCTCATAATTGTTTCTCTACGAACCCCGACTTTTTCTGCCAGTTGTTCTTGTGTTAAACCTTGTGCTACACGATATACCTTTAAGTTGCACATGAAATCTTCTACCATGACTTATTCTCCTTTTTCGTAGCGGTATAATAAATAGTTGCTAAGAAAAATGACTAAAGCATAGATAAGTGAAACAGAAATGAGCATAAAAATTGCACACCATTCCACATTACGAGAAAACATTCCTATTGCCATAAGCCAAATGACTATAAAGAGAAGTTTAAATCCTACTTTATAGGCGTTTATTTCTGCTTTTCTTTTATTTTCTAAAAAAAGTTCATCTTCTAAAGTGTGAGAAAGTTTTCCTTCAAAGAAAAAGCCGAAAAAGCCAAAAAATATAAAGAATACAAAAGGATATATTTTCCCATATTCAAAATAAGTCCAAAAACCGCTAAAACCTAGAAATCCAAATATTCCACACAGTCCCCAATATGAAGATACTGTTCTTGAATAGTTTTTGTCTTTAAAATTTTTAGAAAAGGCGTTTTTAAAGAAGATAACTGTTACATATAAGACATAAATAGCTATCAAAGCACCGACTATCAACATTGGTATATCCTTTATGGAAAATACATAATTAGACATATCCATGTTTTTAACCCAGCGTGCGTCGTTAAATAATAAAGAGTAAATTATCCCTGCAATCAGTAATATTACACACCCTACTCCCATAAAGATAACTTGTTTCATTTGTTTTTTTGTCATAATCATCCCTCTTTTCAATGTGATGTTTTTGTATCTTTATAAGACAAATATATCACTTAATATAAATGGTGTCAACAAGAAAATGATACAAATACATCTCATATCGTTTTTATATAATTTACTACAAATCAGATTTTGTCCCTTTCTTCCTCTTGTCTGCCACAAACAGTAAAGGAAAAGCCCTGTCAAGAGCCTTGCCACCATTGGTGGTGCTTTGCACTCTTTACTGG
>ENA-OPBG01001771-OPBG01001771.1-human-gut-metagenome-genome-assembly--contig:-NODE-1771-length-13963-cov-3.296089_pt1 | contig 13963 bp, 13 predicted proteins | sample MGYA00241065_ERZ501446 | MGnify/ENA primary metagenome ERZ501446 (study PRJEB25962, sample SAMEA2042632) | human gut metagenome | biome: human gut; feature: human-associated habitat; material: faeces...
AATGCGGAAGTCGACCGCCTTAAGGGTGAGCTGAAGGTGTTCCAGGACAAAGCGGAGGCGGATGATGCCGCCGCGCGCAAGCAGTCCCTCTGGATGGGCGGCATCATGGCACTCATGATGGTGTGGTTCGGTTGGTCGTGCCCTGCCGCGGTCCTTCTCTACTACGTCACGTCCTCCCTGTGGGGTGTCGTGCAACAGCGCGTCATCACCAAGCGCGTGATGGAGAAGGCCAAGGCCGAGGCTGAGGAGGCCGCCGCCAACCGCCCGATCGAGGTTGACGTGGTGCGTCGCGAGAAGAAGCCCCGTCCGCACAAGAAGAACTAGGACAGGATTTCTGTTCTGCGCATCTGCTTTGTTACCAATTAAGATAATTATTTGTTCGGGAGGGTCTGATGAGTGAGGAAGTTACTATGGAGACCGAGGAGAACCTGGTCCCAGAGGCTGCTGCTCAGGATGACTTTGCCTCCGTTCGCGAGCACTACGAGACCACGGGCGAGCTGACCGAGGAGGAGACGGATAGAATCGCCGATGTGGCCGTTGGGTACCTCAAGGGCATCCTTGCCCTCTTTGGGGAGACAAACTCCTCCATCGATGAGTATGACGGCGAGAATGGTGAGCTGATTCTGGACGTCAACGGTGGTGACCTCGCTGTGCTCATCGGTCGTCATGGTCGCACGCTCGACGCCCTCCAGATGGTGCTGACCTCTCTCATGAGCAGCCGCATCAAGTTCTACTATCCCATCGTCGTTGATATTGAGAGCTACAAGAGCCGGCGCAAGAAGAAGCTTGTTGACATGGCTCGCAGCTCTGCTGCGCGTGCCAAGGAGCGTGGAGGCAAGGTGACGCTCTCTCCGATGAACGCCTATGAGCGTCGCATCATTCACCTTGCTCTCGTGAACGATGAGGGTGTTGTGACGCACTCTGAGGGCGAGGAGCCTGAGCGTCGCGTGGTCATCACTGCAGTTCGCTAAGACAGTTCCTGATAGACTGACAGGGGAGGGTGCTTCGGTACCCTCCCCTTTTTCTATGACAGAATCTTTTGACTCGTGGTTTTTTGTCATGACAAGGAGTCATACATGACTTTGAGTGAACAGACACAAGCTGAGTTGATCCAAGGGCTTCTCAAAGACTATGGGATAGATTGCACCGAGGAACAGAGTCTTCTGCTTGCTCACCACCTTGCTCTTGTCATCGAGAAGAACAAGGTGTTGAACCTCACTCGTATCATTGACGTTGACGAGGCGCTGGTACTCCATGTGCTTGATTCTCTTCTGTTGTTTGCCTGCAATGGTGTCACGATGGACCCCTCCACTCGTTTTGTTGACATGGGAACAGGTGCTGGCTTCCCTGGGATCCCTCTTGGTGTTCTTAGTGGGGCACACGGTGTTCTCGTTGACTCTGTTGGAAAAAAAGTCAGTGCAGTAAATGAGTTCATCACCGAGCTTGGGCTCAAGAACCTTGTTGCAGAGCACTCCCGTGTTGAGGATCTTGCTCTGAGGATGCGTGGGACTCAGGACTATGTTGCTGCTCGTGCTCTTGCTCGAACTAACATCCTGATTGAGTATGCTGCTCCATTCCTCAAGATGGGTGGCTCTTTGTTAGTTGCTAAAGCAAGGCCGGATGAGGATGAACTCAAGGAAGCTCAACAGGCAGCTAAAATCTGCGGCCTGTCCCATGTTTCACGTGAAACAAAATCCGCCCTCCTGTGGAACAAAAGTGTTTCACGTGAAACATCAGCTTTTTGCGTGCGGAATATTGATTGTCAGCGTAATTCCATCCTCGTTTTCCTGCCGGTCTACGGTTGCACCGATTCCGGCGTCCACCATTACGCCGACCGCCCGATTGAGCGTATTCAGGAAAAAACGCACATCCTTAATAAGCCGCACAACATTATCCTTATGCGGCGGCTCGGTCAACTCCGGATGCTTTTTCTGCTCCAGCAGGTTCTCGATATACTCCTCCGATCGGCTGACGTTTAATTCGTTCTCGATAATATAGTGTGTGGCGTTCATCCGTTCCTCGTCATCACGCAGACGCAGCAGACAGCGCGCGTGCCGCTCTGTAAGGTTCGCACTGCGAATCAATTCCATATTTTGCGGAGAAAGCCGCAGCAGACGCAGCTTATTCGCCACCGCAGACTGTGTTTTCCCCACTTTGCGCGCGGCTTCCTCCTGCGTCAGTCCGTACTGATCAATCAGACGCTTGAAGCCATAGGCTTCCTCGAAAAAATCCAGATCACGCCTTTGCAGGTTCTCCACAAGCGCAATCGCCGAGGAATCTTCGTTATCCGCCGCAATCAGCAGACACGGTACATCGTTAAGCCCCGCAACACGCGCCGCGCGCAGCCTTCTCTCCCCTGCCACAAGCTCATAACCGCCTCCGGGAGCGCGCCGTACGGTCAGCGGATTGAGTACGCCATACTGCCGGATACTCTCTGCCAGCTGCGCGATTGCCTCCGGATCAAAGTATTTCCTCGGCTGATTGGGATTGCGCGCAATCTCACTCACGCGAATACGCCGCAGCGTGCGATCCTCTTTGCCAGAAACCAGTGTTAATACAGACATCATGGTCAACCACTCTCCAATTCGTCTTATTCGTTCATTTCATTCGCGCTTATCTCTGCCGCACCACCAGCAGAAATGTCGCCCTTGGTAATAGATTACCATATAATTACATATTGACAAGTAAAATCGACCGCGCAATCTGCAAAATTCGACGAAAACATGACAAATTCTACCTGATATCTATATTTTCCCCTATTTTTGGACAAAAAATACCCTCTGTAATTTTCCGTACAGAGGGGTACTTTCCGTATATTTCTCGCCTGATTTACAGCGGCGAAGTCTGTATTTTCTTGAAGCGGCGCGGATACTTTTCCGGTGTTTCCTGCGTTTTCTGCAGGCGCACGATGGCGCGGGAAACCTCATCGAACGGCACAGTGTAGTGCAGCACTTCAGCGTCCGACGCACCGAGAACCGTGCGAGCGTTTGCCGCTGTTTCAACTTCCTCTGTGCAGTCTTCGGCCTTCATGGCGAGGAACGCACCGCCGACCTTGACCATCGGCAGCGCCAGTTCACTCAGTACACGCAGATCGGCTACCGCACGCGACACCGCAAGATCAAACGTGCCGCGGTTGTCTCTGGCGTAATCCTCCGCACGGGCATGCACCGCCGTGACGTTGGTCAGACCCAGCTCGGCGATGACTTCATTTAGAAAATCAATGCGCTTGCGCAGTGCATCGAGCAGCACAAACTCGGTCTGCGGGCACAGAATTGCCAGCGGCATGCCCGGAAAACCGGCTCCTGTTCCCACATCGAGCACGCGTCCATCCTGCGGCATATACGGTGCAAGTGCCGCGCAATCGAGAAAATGCCGGGTCACGATTTCGGTCGGATCGGTAATGGCAGTCAGATTCATAACCTTGTTTTTCTCGCGCAGAATCTCGGAATAGCGCAGTAAGTTGTCCGCTGCAGACGGACACTCTGCGACGCCCAGCTCGCGCAGACCGGCGGTCAAAAGTTCGCGTTCGGTCATGCCTTTTCCTCCTTTTTATGGGTCTCGATGTAGATCATCAGTGCCGTGATATCCGCCGGTGAAACGCCCGAAATACGAGCCGCCTGACCGAAATTCAGCGGCTTGACTGCGTTCAGTTTCTGACGTGCTTCCAGTCGCAGCGAGTCCACCTCGTTGTAGTCCAGATCGAGCGGCAACGGGCGGCTCTGCAGCTTGCGGTACTGCTCCACATCGCGCATCTGGCGCTCGATATAACCCGCGTATTTGACGCGGATTTCCACCTGCTCACGGATAACAGCGGGCAGCTCCGGACGCTCAGGATCGAACATTGCAAGATCCGCATAGCTGAGTTCCGGACGGCGCAGCAGGTCGATCAGCTTGCAGCCCGCCTTGAGCGGTGTAGAGTTTTTACCCGCAAGAAAGCCGTTCAATTTATCGGTCGGCGCTACGCCGACCGAGGCTGTGCGGTCGATCTCCGCCTGCACTGCTTCGTACTTTTTACGCACCTTTTCGCCGCGTTCCGGCGGATTTAAGCCAACTCGAACACCAATCGGCACCAGACGCTCATCTGCGTTATCCTGCCGCAGAAGCAGGCGGTATTCCGAGCGTGAGGTCATCATGCGGTAGGGTTCGCTCGTGCCGCGCGTCACCAGATCGTCGATCAGCGTACCGATGTAGCCGTCCGCACGGTCGAGTACAAGCGGCTCCTCGCCCTTGATTTTGAGCGCGGCGTTGATGCCCGCAACCAGTCCCTGCGCCGCCGCCTCCTCATAGCCGGACGAGCCGCAGAACTGGCCTGCGCCGTACAGTCCGGGCACCTTTTTAGTCTCGAGCGTCGGCCGCAGCTCCAACGGGTCGATGCAGTCATACTCGATGGCGTACGCCGGCCGCATAATCTCCGCGTTCTCCAATCCCTTGACCGAGCGCAGCATCTCGCGCTGCACGTCGAACGGCATGGACGACGAGAAGCCCTGCACATAGACCTCCTCGGTGTCCAGACCCATCGGCTCAAGAAACAGCTGATGGCGCGGCTTATCCGCAAAGCGCACCACTTTGTCCTCGATAGACGGACAATAGCGCGGTCCTACGCCCTCAATCTGGCCGCCGTACAGCGGCGAACGGCTCAGATTTGCGCGGATGATTTCATGTGTTTTCGCGGTCGTGTAGGTCAGATAACACACCGCGCGGTTGTCCGGCGGGTGGTCGGTCTCAAACGAAAACGAGATGATCTCATCCTCACCGGCCTGCTCCGCCAGATCGGTATAATTGATTGAACGGCGATTGATGCGCGGCGGCGTACCCGTCTTAAACCGCTGCAGCCGCAGTCCCAGACCGCGCAGCGACTCGGTGAGCGGCTTGGCTGCCGCCATGCCGTCCGGACCGGATTCACGGGTGTACTCGCCGATGATCACACGTCCGCCGAGGAATGTGCCGGACGCAATGACAGCCGCCTTGACCGGATGTCGTGCGCCGATGGCAGTAACAACCGCGGAAACGGCACCGTTCTCCACCTCAACGGACACGATCTCGTCCTGCATGAGAAACAGATTTTCCTGCCGCTCAAGCGTGTGCTTCATATACTCTCTGTATTTAATGCGGTCGGCCTGTGCACGCAGCGAGTGCACTGCCGGTCCCTTGCCGCGGTTGAGCATGCGGTACTGGATGCAGGCCGCGTCAGCCGCACGCGCCATCTCACCGCCGAGTGCATCTATCTCGCGTACAAGGTGTCCCTTAGCTGTGCCGCCGATCGCCGGATTGCACGGCATATTGCCTACGGCGTCCAAATTGATCGAAAAACACGCTGTTTTTGCACCCAAACGTGCTGCAGCCAGCGCCGCCTCAATACCGGCATGACCGGCGCCGATCACCGCTACATCAAAGCTCTCTGCCGAAAAAACCGTCATTGGCGCTCTCTCCCCTTTCAAAAAATTCCTGTGATTTCGGTTGTGTGAAACCTGTGCGTAACTGTTGATAACTCTGTGGATACTGTTGATAACTTGTGAGTTTTTGACCATATTTTTATACGAACAGTTTTATTTCCATTTTATTATTACAATAAGTAGTTGAATATAGGGCAATTTTCTGGGTTATCCACTATATCTCGTATACCGCTGGATAGAAGTTGTGCACAAGTGGTTTTTACCTCATTTTTACCTGCGGACATACAGTATATATCATACACGATTTCAGCGCAAAATAAAAGAGGACGTTTGCACAGATTGCAAACGTCCTCTCTGAATTTTAAGTGCAATTTCTCTTAATAACAGCTGCAGCAGCATCACTTTCCGACGCAGAAGTCGCTGAAAATGCGGGTGACAACGGCATCGGTCACGGTTTCGCCGGTGATCTCGCCCAGTGCGGTAATCGCGCCCTCGGCGTCCATCACGACCGCGTCCGGCGTCATACCGGATTGCGCCGCATACAGCGCTGCTTCACAGCGTTCGGCAGCACGCGCCAGCGCCGCCGCCTGTCTTGCGTTAGTGATGAGCGCACCGTCAAACGCACCGTCGCCCAGACCCACGGTTCGCGGGATAAGATTGAGCAGCTTATCCAGTCCGTCACCGGTTTTCGCAGAAAGCGGCACGATGTGCAGGAAGTGCTTTTTCAGCAGCTTTTCATCCAGCTGCTGCGGCAGATCGACCTTGTTCACAACCGCGATCGCGCGGTGGCCTGCCGAGCGTGCCAGCACGAGCATATCCTCGTCGCTGATGGGCTTGGAGCCATCAAACACAGCCAGGATGAGCGAGGAAGCCGAAGCCTCCGCCATCGCCCGGTCAATGCCCGCCTGCTCCACCGGATCGTCCGTGTTGCGCAGACCGGCGGTGTCGGTCACGCGAAGCAGAATCTGTCCGACCTTGACATTCTCCTCGATGAGATCGCGGGTCGTGCCCGGAATATCGGTCACGATCGCCCGCTCGCGGCCGAGCAGCGTGTTCAGCAGTGTGGACTTGCCGGCGTTCGGCCTTCCGAGGATAACGCACGGTACGCCTTCTCTAAGAATACGGCCGCGCTCATAGCTTTCTGCCATGCTGTACAGACGGCTTGTCGTGCGGTGCAGCAGCGCCGCGGCATCCTCGAACAGCACCGGATCAATGTCCTCGTCCGGGAAATCCACGACCGCGTGGAAATGCGCCACCATGCCGAGCAGCTCATCGCGCATCTGCTGCACGGGAGAGCCAACCGCGCCCATGACCTGTGCCGCCGCATTCTGCGCCGCCTCTGCGGTGCGCGCGGTGATCAGATCATGCACGGCTTCAGCCTCAGAAAGGCCCATTTTGCCGTTTAAGAAGGCGCGGCGGGTAAATTCACCTGCCTCTGCCTGCCGCACGCCCTGCGCGAACAGAGCGTCCAGGCCGGCACACAGCACGGCTGTCGAGCCGTGGCACTGCAGCTCCGCCATCGTTTCACCCGTATAGGTGTGCGGTGCGTGCAGCGCGACAGCGTAGCAGCAGTCGATCACATTGCCGGACTTGTCCGTCAGTGTGCCGTAAACCAGCTTCTGCGAGGGTGCTTCCGTAAGCGGCTTGCCGTTCTTCGCCTGAAAAACGGCATTTATCGCTTCGATTGCGCGTTCACCCGACACGCGGATCAAACCGATCGGTCCGCCGGAGGAGGAAATTGCGGCAATCGTATCGTTCATAACGAATACCCCGATTTAACCGCGGTCGCGGTTGCGATAGCTGTTATCCGGCGCAATAACAACGCGGCGACCCGGCTCGGTGCCGGTCGAATAGGTGGTCACACCGTTGAAGTCCTGCAGCGCAGCATGGATGATGCGACGCTCATACGGGTTCATCGGCTCAAGCGTCATGGAGCGATGCGCCTTAACGACCTTCATCGCCATCTTGCGGGCCAGACGCTCCAGGCTTTCCGCGCGCTTCTCGCGGTAGTTTTCGGTATCGACAGACAGACGAACGTGTTCATCCAATGCATTATTCAGCACCAGAGAGCCAAGGTACTGGATGGCATCCAGCGTGTCGCCGCGGCGGCCGATGATCGGGCCCATATCCGGACCGGAAATCTCCAGACGGAGCTGGTCGCACTCTACCTGAGGCAGGGTCTTAACCTGACCCTCAACGCCCATCTTTGCCAGCAGACCGGTTACAAAATCGGTAGCCAGCTTTTCCGCCTGCTGCATGCCTGCTTCGGAAACCGGGATCAGCTCACGCTCCTTGGGAACGGACGGCGTGATCGGACGGTCCTCACGCGGGCGGCGCGGACGGCGGTCACGGCCATTGCGGTCGCCGCGGTCACGGCGCGGACGGTCGCTGCGCTCACGGCGCGGCGGACGCTCAAACTCCAGCTTTTCCGGTACAAAGTCTGCCGGAGCAGCCTTTACCAGACGAGGCGTGTTATCATCCGTGGTGATGGACAGCTTCTGCGGCTTCTCAGCGGGTTTCTCTTGCTTCGGAGCCGGCTTTTCTGCCTTGACAGCAGGCTTCTCCTGCTTCGGCTCAGCCTTGGGAGCGGGCTTGCGCTCCTCACGCTTTACCTCCGGCTTTGCCGCCGGAATATCCGGTGCTTCATAGGTTACGCGCACGCGTGCCGGCGTTGCGCCGAGACCCAGAAAGCCCTTTTTGCCGATCTCGAGTACCTCTACCGATACATCGTCGCGCTCCAGACCGAGCTGCTTGAGGGCATTCTCGACTGCTGCGTCACGGTTTTCACCGGTAGCCTCTAAAAACTTCTGCATGATTTACTTGTCCCCCTTTTTGTTCTTTGCGTTCTGGGACTGCTGCTTCTGTGCAGCCTTGTGTGCTTCACGCTTGGCCTGCTTCTCTGCCTCGATGCGGGCAGCCTCAGCAGCCTGCTTGGCCTCCTGCTTGCCGCGGAGCGTCTTGGTGAGGATGATCTCCTGTACGCAGGTAAATACGTTGTTGAAGATCCAGTAGATGCCGATCGCACCCGGAAGGATGAACGCAAAGTACAGCGACATCAGCGGCATCATAAAGTTGAGCATCTTCATCTGACCTGCTGCCGCAGAGTTCTGCGTGCCCTGCATCTTCTGCATGATGTAGGAGGACAGAAATGCGGTCAGACCGGACAGGATCGGGATGATCCAGATAATGCTCAGATGAGAGATAGACGGCGTATCAGCCAGATTCAGACCAAAGAAGTGGAAATCCAGCGGGAAAATGGTCTCGCCGCTCTGCAGGCAGTTGGTAACAGCATCCGAGAAATGGCCGCTTCCGTCCACGAAAGCGTTCAGCTTCTCGGCGATCTTGATCTGAACGGTGTAGTTTGCGCCCGCAAACTGATCCAGACCGATCATCTGCGCCAATGCGATAACTGTCTCGCGGCTCAGGCCGACGATGTACTGCAGCGGCTGCTGAACCGCGTAGTACAGGCCCATCATGATCGGCAGCGGGATAAGGTTGGGCAGACATCCGCTCATCGGGCTGACGCCGTGCTTCTCATACAGCTTCTGCATCTCTTCGTTCAGCTTGACGCGGTTGTTCGCGTACTTCTTCTGCAGCTGCTGGAGCTCGGCGTTCATCGCGCTCATGGCGAGCATACTCTTCTTGCTCTTGATGGTCAGCGGGATGCAGACCAGCTTTACCAGCAGCGCGAACAGGATAACGGCGATACCGTAGTTCTGCACGATGCTGTACAGCCACTGCAGCAGCAGGCCGAACGGTCGAACAATCAAAATACCGAACAGTTTCGGATCTTTGACCAGGTTAGAAAGTTGATCCAGGGTCATAAAAACCTCCATGTTAAATTGTAAAACGACACAGTGAAAAGGATTTTGCAAAGCAAAATCCTCACTTTACCGCCGTAAGGCAGTATAAAACATGATCCCGTTCCTATTATGGAACCGGATCATAGGGTCCTCTCTTAGAGAAAGGATTGCAGCGGCAGATGCGCTTAAACGCCAGCCAGCCGCCCTTAATCGCGCCGTATTTCTCGATGGCCTCGATCGCATACTGCGAGCAGGTCGGGATATACCGGCAGCAGGGCGGTTTGTTTGGAGAAATATACCGGCGATAAAACCGGATCATCGCCAGCAGCAGCCGCTTCATGTCCGAGCTGCCGCAACCTTGTTGTCCTTCAAGGCGCGCAGCAGCGATTTTTCGATTTCCTGATAGCTTGCGCCTACGGCCCGTACCCGTGCGACCAGCACAAGGTCGATGCCGTCGGCAAATTTGTCCTCGTTGAGACGGTACGCCTCACGAAACAAACGCTTGATGCGGTTTCTTTTCACCGCACACGCCAGCTTGGCGCTGACGGTGAGTCCCAGCCGGTTGTAGCCGAGCTTGTTCCTGCGGCAGTAGATCACAACGTGTTTTCCTGCCGTGGACACACCACGATGATACAATCGGCGGAATTCGTGGTTTTCCTTTAAGGATACTGTTTTTTTCATCTTCTGATGCTCCCGTTTTTTCCTGATGCCCTCGAAAAAAACGTATTTTTTCTTTGCATCTGATGGTTTGCAAAGCTGATTTTACTATTTCGTTCGTTTCGGTCAGTAAAATCCGAACCTTGATACCGTATTTTCGCTGCATGGACTGCACCCTAAACAGGGTGACACCGCTCCAGACAGCGATTGCTTGAGTGGTGTTGCCCGTAAACGAAAAAACGAGCCGCACGAATGCGGCTCGTTACGAACTCTTTTGCGCCGCTGGCGCGAATTTTCAGGAAGTCTGAATACTTCCTTTATAGGCTGTCATTAAGCAGACAGCTTAGCGCGACCCTTAGCGCGACGGCGTGCAAGTACCTTGCGGCCGTTGGACGTGGACATACGCTTACGGAAGCCGTGCTCCTTGGAGCGCTGACGCTTCTTCGGCTGGAACGTTCTCTTCATAACTTTGTGCACCTCCCTGTTCTAAAATTTACAGATGGGCACCGGCATAGGTCCGGCGCAAGACGCGGGCATATGCCGCTGCCTGTCTGCATAATACGATACGATATTTATTATCCTATATAGGTTCGATTTTGTCAAGCATTTTTTCCGACCCTCGGAACGAATTTCAGCAGTTTGCACAGGTTGTCAACATGTTGTGGATAAGTAGAAGCATCTGCTCAATGTCTTGCGTAATCACGGTTTTCGGCAATCTGTGGATTTTCGGATTTTCGCGAAAAATCCGCCAATTTTCGATGAATTTTTGCATAAATTCCGCAGTTTTCATAAAAAACGCCGTGCATTTTTTCCAACCGGCTTTAATTTTCGATGATTTCGACGCAAAAAACGCCGATTTTTTTAAATTCTGCGAAGTAAATAAACCGGTTCGGCTGTTCAAAATCATGCTGCCGCGCGGCACGCTGCCGGACAGTTATCCACATCGACGCATTGAACTTGTGGATAAAATATGCTATTATAAAATAGAATTATTATCGACAGGAGGCGCCCTATGGCAAACAATATATTGGAGATGGCGCTCGAGCAGCTGGACTTCCCTCCTTCCACCATTTCCGCTTGGTTTGACGACGTAACGGTCGTTTCCTTTGGGGATAATCGGCTGGTGCTGCACTCTCCGGTACCCTTTAAGAAAGAATTTATCGAGTCCAAATTTATCGCTCCTCTGCAGGAGGTGCTGCACAACCTGACCGGCGACCCGATCACGATCGTTGTAGTGACCGGCGAATACACCGCGCCGAGCACGAGCACTTCTCCGTATGACGACTACACATTTGAGCGTTTTATTGTCGGTTCGAGCAATAAATTCGCGCATGCGGCTGCACTTGCGGTTTCGCAGCGCCCGGCGGCAGAGAACAACCCGCTTTTCATCTACGGCAACTCGGGTCTGGGTAAAACGCATCTAATGTACGCGATCGCAAACGTGCTGCGCCGCACCCATCCGGAATACCGCATTATATATGTAAAGGGTGAGGATTTCACCAACGAGCTGATCACCGCCATCCAGGAAGGCAACGTACAGGCATTTCGCAACAAGTACCGCATGGTTGACCTGCTGCTGCTGGACGACGTGCAGTTCATCGCCGGCAAGGAGCGCACGCAGGAGGAATTTTTCCATACCTTTAACGCGCTTTATGAGGCAAAAAAGCAGATCGTGCTCACTTCTGACCGTCCGCCGAAGGAAATCAACACGCTCGAGGACCGCATGAAGACCCGTTTTGAATGGGGTCTGCTGGCTGATATTCAGCCGCCTGATTTTGAGACCAGAATCGCCATTATCCGCGATAAAGCGGTCAAAATGGGCGTTGAACTGCCCGATGACGTATCCAACTACATTGCAGAGAATATCCAGGCAAATATCCGCCAGCTCGAAGGCGCGGTCAAAAAGATCAAGGCCATGCACGAGCTGATGGGCGAACGCATCACGGTTTCGCTTGCAGAAAACGCGATCGACGCGCTGCGCACCGAGAATCCGGGCCTCAATCCGACACCGGAGCGCATTATGGAAGCGGTAGCGAACTACTTCTATATCCCGGTCGAGCAGATGATCTCGCAGAATCGCTCCAAGGATGTAGCCTACCCGCGGCAGATGGCGATGTACATGATCCGGCAGGAGCTTGAATACTCCTTCCCCGATATTGCAAAGATATTCAAACGCGACCATACCACCGTCATGCACGCCTGCAACAAGATCGAGGAGGAGCGCAAGAACTCCCGCGAGACCGAGGACGTCATCAAAAAGCTGCATAATAATATCCGCGGCGACGGCTGATCTTTGCCGTGCATTCGTGCAAAACGGCTTTTCCACAGTCTAAAAATGCACAGTTTAGTTATCCCCAACCACCCTGTGGATTCCACATGGATAACTCTGTGGATAAATAACAGGGTTATTCTCGCTGTGTATCGTTTATTTTTCATCCACAACCTCCTGTGTACGACATTTCCCGCGCCATACCTGAGGATTTTCGGGTTTTCCCCAATTTCCCCAGGTACTACTACGAATACTATATCCTATCCTTCTGTTATGTGTGATCTTTCGAGTCTCTGGCGACGCAGGCCAGAAGCTGTTCGCCCACTGCGGACATGGTCATTAGATGGTGTGTGCAATCGCACAGTATTTGCTGGCGTATATTTATAAATATGCAAACACTGCATAAACCGACTCTTTGTTTTATTTCCAGTTTTGAGAGGAGCAACTATGAAGTTTTCCTGTGAAAAAGAAACCCTGCTGAATCTGCTCAACATCGCCTCCCGCGCAGTAACCGGCAAAAGCTCGATGCCGCTGCTCGAAGGTCTGCTGTTGGCAGCCGATGCAGATACCCTGACCATCACCGGCTACGACCTGTCCATGGGCATTCGCACGACCGCTCAGGTCGATGTGGTAGAACCCGGCAGAATCGTACTGAATTCCCGTCTGTTCTGCGAAATTGTGCGCAAGCTGCCGCAGGACGTAGTCTACCTTGAGACCGACGACAAGCTGATGACCACCATCAAGTGCGGCCGTTCGGTGTTCAACCTGATGGCCAGCGAGGCCGACGAGTATCCGGCTCTGGCTGATGTGGCCAGCGACAAGGGCCTTTCTCTGCCGCAGCCCATTCTCAAGAGCATGATCGCGCAGACCATTTTCTCGGTTTCGGACAACGAATCCAAGCCCATCCATACCGGCTGCCTGTTTGAAATCGAAGGCAGCCGTCTGAACGTCGTGGCCGTTGACGGCTACCGCCTGTCTGTACGCCGCGAGACCGTCGAGGGCGTTCCCGGTGATATGAAGTTTGTTGTGCCGGGCGCGTCCCTGCGCGAGATCGAACGAATTCTGGGCGATGATGACGATATTGTCGAGATTTTTCCGGATTCCAAGAACATTTTGTTCCGCATCGGCGGCACGACACTAATCACCCGTCTGATTGACGGCGAATTTCTCAATTACCGCGCGGCAATTCCGTCGGAATTTGAATATGTCGTCAAGGCCGACCGGCATGAACTGATTACCTGCATCGAGCGCGTCTCGCTGATTGTTTCCGAAAAGCTGAAAAATCCGGTCAGGTTCCATTTCGACGGCTCGTATGTACAGATGTCGTGCATCACGGCCGTCGGCAAGAGCTACGACGAATGCGCGTTTGAGGGCACGATTGACGATTTGGAAATCGGCTTTAACAATCGTTATATTCTGGACGCGCTGCGCGCCGCCGGAGACGACACCGTAAAAATTCAGCTCAAGGGCGCGCTCAATCCGATTGTCATTTCACCGCTGGAAGGCGATAAATACACCTATCTGGTGCTGCCGGTGAGGTTAAAAGCCAATGACTGAAATCAAAATCGAAACGGAATTCATTAAACTGGATGCGCTGTTAAAATTTGCTAATTTAGTCAGCTCGGGCGGAGAAGCGAAAATCCGCATCGCGGAGGGGGAAGTGCAGGTCAACGGCGAAACCTGCCTGATGCGCGGCAAAAAGCTGCGCCCGGGGGACACCGTCACTCTTGACGGGCAGACGGTGGCCATCCGATGAACGAACACAGGGAAGAAGGTGTGAAGATGCAGGGAACGACGCTGGAATATCAAATGGATGCTGCACTATGGAAGGAATATTTTGC
>ENA-OPBG01001774-OPBG01001774.1-human-gut-metagenome-genome-assembly--contig:-NODE-1774-length-13943-cov-4.751224_pt1 | contig 13943 bp, 16 predicted proteins | sample MGYA00241065_ERZ501446 | MGnify/ENA primary metagenome ERZ501446 (study PRJEB25962, sample SAMEA2042632) | human gut metagenome | biome: human gut; feature: human-associated habitat; material: faeces...
CCATTGAGCCGCACCCCATCCGGCAGCTGACCATTGAACTGGAGATCAACCGCCACCACGGCGACGAAGAACGTGCAGCCGATGCAGCGGGCAAGGCGGCGCTGCGGCAGCAGGTGGCCCGCGAGATCTGGGCACAGCGCTGTGCCCAGGCTGAGCAGCGGGCACGCAAGGAGCTGGTATGGCAGCTGGGCGATGCAGTGAAAGGCCCGCTGCCAAAGCAGCTGGTGGGCGGTAACTATTTTGCCGAGCAGCGCCAGTTCAACCTGAGCCTGCAGGCCAATGGCATCAACTTTGACCAGTTCCTTAAAGTGCGCGGCCAGACGGTGGAAGAGTTCCGTGCATGGCTCCACGGGCAGGCAGAGCGCAAGCTGCGCAGCTGGCTGGGGCTTCTGCTGGTGGCAGAAAAGGAGGGCCTTGCACCCACGGACGCCGAGGTGGAAGCAGCCGCTGCCCACTGGGATGCCAAGCTGGACGGCGAGCGCACCTTCCCCGCCAACGATGCACGCAAGGTGCGCCAGCGTCTGGCCCGGGAGAGGGCGGAGCAGTTCATTGTGGAGCACTCTACCCTCACGCCGCCGCCCGATGAACCCATCGTGCAGAAAGTTGAAAGCAAATAATAACAAAAAGGAGCGATGCAGCGCATCGCTCCTTTTTGTTATTATTATCAGGAACTCTCAGGTCTCCACGCCCTCGAACTGGCTGTTGTAGAGCTTGGCGTAGAAGCCGTTTGCAGCAAGCAGCTCGTCGTGGCTGCCCTGCTCCACAATGTGGCCGTCCTTCATCACAAGGATCACGTCCGCCTCGCGGATGGTGGAAAGGCGGTGCGCCACAATAAAGCTGGTACGGCCCTGCATCATGCGGGCAAAGGCTTTCTGGATGCGCACCTCGGTGCGGGTATCAATGGAGGATGTTGCTTCGTCCAGAATCATAACGGGAGGATCTGCCACCGCCGCACGGGCAATGGAGATGAGCTGCCGCTGACCCTGAGACAAACCGGAACCGTCACCGGAAAGGATGGTGTTATATCCGTTGGGCAGCATCCGAATGAAGCTGTCGGCATTGGCAAGCTTTGCCGCCGCAATACATTCTTCATCAGTAGCATCCAGTTTTCCGTAACGAATGTTATCCATTACGGTGCCTGTAAACAGGTTGACATCCTGCAATACAATCCCTAAGGAATGACGCAGATCTTCTTTTTTGATCTTGTTGATGTTGATGCCGTCGTAACGGATTTTACCGTCGGCAATATCATAAAAACGGTTGATCAGGTTGGTGATAGTGGTCTTGCCAGCACCAGTTGCGCCAACGAAAGCCACTTTCTGACCGGGTTTTGCATACAGACTGATGTTGTGGAGGACGATTTTTTCTTCTGTGTAACCAAAGTCCACATCAAAGAATCGTACATCCCCTGTAAGCTGGGTATAAGTGATGGTGCCATCTTCATGAGGATGTTTCCATGCCCACAGACCTGTATGTTCGGGGCATTCCACCAGTTCGCCGTTATCGTCATATTTTGCGTTTACCAGTGTTACATAACCGTCATCGGCTTCTTCTTCTTCATCCAGCAGTTCAAAAATACGTTTCGCACCTGCCAGCGCCATAACAACAGAGTTGATCTGCTGAGAAACCTGGCTGATGGGAGCAGAAAAGCTCTTAGAAAGCTGCAGGAAAGAAGCGATGGCACCCAGTGTCAGACCGCCGATGCCGTTTACTGCCAGCGCACCGCCGACAATGGCAATGAGCACATACTGCAAGTTCCCCAGGTTCATCATGATAGGCATGAGGATATTGGCATACTGGTTGGCTTTGGTAGCGTTTTCGCACAAAGCCGCATTCTTTTCACGGAAAATTTCTTTTGCTTTTTCTTCATGACAGAAAACTTTCACAACTTTCTGCCCGTTAATCATTTCTTCAATATAACCATTCACATCGCCCAGTGTTTCCTGCTGTTTGATGAAGTACTTCCCACTGTGGCTGGCAATGAATTTGAATACCTTCATAATGAAGAATACCACAATGGCTACCAGAATGGTCAGATATACGCTGGTGTAAAGCATTGCGCAGACAACTGCCACAATGGTAACGATGGAAGAAAACATCTGAGGTACGCTCATGGAAAGCATCTGACGCAGGGTATCTGTATCATTGGTGTAACGGCTCATGACATCCCCATGGGTATGGGTATCAAAGTACCGGATAGGCAGCCGCTGCATGTGGGAGAACATCTGGTCACGGATTTTCTTCAAAATCCCCTGGGAGATGGAAACCATGGTACGGTTGTAAAAAAGTGTTGCCAGAATACCAATGAGGTAAATGGCAGCCATGGTCAGCACCGCCTGGAACAGTCCCGCAAAATCAGGAGAAGCTGTTTTCAGCAGTGGTGTGATATAATCGTCAATAACTACCTGCAGGAACAGGGAACCTGCAACGCCTGCCACCGCACTGATCAGAATACAGATCAAAACAACGGTAAAACGCAGTTTATACTCTTTCAGATAGCTGAGCAAACGGTTCATGGTGACTTTGTCCATTTTTGCCCGTCCGATGGGTACGCCACGTCCGGGACCTCTCATATGTCCACTCATTCTTCCAGTCCCCCTTTCTGCTGAGATTCATATACTTCACGATAGATTTCATTATTGGCAAGGAGTTCCTCATGGGTGCCCATGCCGTTGATTTTACCGTCATCCAATACCAAAATCAGGTCTGCGTCTTCTACAGAAGAAATACGCTGTGCAATGATAATTTTTGTAGTGTTGGGGATTTCTTCCCGGAATGCCATACGGATGAGGGCATCTGTTTTGGTATCTACGGCACTGGTGGAGTCGTCCAGAATCAGGATTTTCGGTTTTTTCAGCAGCGCTCTGGCAATACACAGACGCTGTTTCTGACCACCGGAAACGTTGGTACCGCCCTGTTCGATATAGGTATCATAACCGTCAGGGAAGGTCTGGATAAATTCATCCGCCTGTGCCAGCTGGCAGACGTGACGCATTTCCTCGTCGGTTGCGTCCTCTTTGCCCCAACGCAGGTTGTCTTTGATGGTGCCGGAGAACAGTACGTTTTTCTGCAGTACCATGGCAACTTCTTCTCTGAGGGATTCGATATCGTATTCTCTGACATCTCTGCCGCCGACTTTGACAGCACCTTCTGTGGCGTCATACAGACGGGGAATCAGCTGTACCAATGTACTCTTGGAACTGCCGGTACCGCCGATGATACCTACTGTCGCACCGGAAGGGATTTTCAGATTTACATTATCCAGACAAAGTTTGTCGGCATTTTTGCCATATACGAAATTGACATGGTCAAATTCGATGCTGCCGTCTTTAACTTCATAAACAGGGTTTTCCGGGTTATGCAGGTCGCTTTTTTCGTCCAGAATTTCTTCCGCTCTTTCCATAGACGCGTAAGAAATGGTAATCATAACGAATACCATGGAGAACATCATCAAACTCATAAGGATCTGCATGGTGTAAGAGAACATACTGGTCAAGTCCCCTGTGGTCATGCCCACAGCGGGGTTGTTACCGGAAGCCACAATGAGTTTTGCACCCAGCCAAGAAATCAGCAGCATACATCCATATGCGCAGAACTGCATCAAAGGCGCGTTGAACGCCAGAATTTTTTCTGCTTTGGAGAAGTCCTGATAAATTTCTTTGGAAACGGAACAGAATTTTTCTGTTTCATGGTCTTCACGTACAAAAGATTTTACTACGCGGATGCCGTGCAGGTTTTCCTGTACAACGTTGTTCAATTTATCGTATGTGCGGAATATCCGTTCAAAGATACGTTTCGCATTGGAAATGATAATTACCAGACCAACTGCCAAAATGGGGATGGCAATAACGAATATGGGTGCCAGATGGGAATTGATCTGGAAAGCCATAAACAAAGCAAAAATCAACATGATAGGACAACGTACCGCTACACGGATGGACATCATGTACGCGTTCTGGATATTGGTAATATCTGTTGTCAGACGCGTTACGATACTTGCGGTAGAGAACTTATCAATGTTGGAGAAAGAATATTCCTGTACCTTGTTGTACATATCTTCACGCAGGTTCTTTGCAAAGCCCGCAGAAGCCACTGCCGCGTATTTCCCGGACAGTGCGCCAAAGGTAAGAGAAACAATACAGAAGATGACCAATGCAAGACCCATTTTCAGGATGTACTGCATGTTACCTGCCTCAATCCCAAAGTCGATGAGGTTTGCCATCAACATGGGAATGATAACTTCCAAAATGACCTCACAGGTCACGAACAGCGGCGCCAGTAAGGAACTGGTTTTATATTCCCTGACGCTGCGAAGCAACTTTCTAACCATTCCAAAACCTCCTTTTTTGTTCGAAAGCATATTGGGTTCTTAACATAAAGTTTCCTTTTCTGTTTCTTCCATATTATGCTCCAGTTTTTTCAAAAGAAGCAGCAATGTATCCATTTCTTCTTCTGTGAAATTGCGATACAGCTTTTCTTCCAGCATATTCGCATGATGGACGGCTGCTCCATGGATTCTGCGTCCATAATCTGTCAAAACAATCTGTTTCAGACGAGCATCATCATGAACAGAAAGGCGTTCAATCATGCCTTTTTCTTCCATCAAACGCAGCACTTTTGAAACCGTGGAACGACGTACAAAAAAATGATTTTCCAAATCACGCTGATAAACAGGTTCTTCATGCTTAGTCAAATATTCAATGACGATCATGTTGTGCCCCGAAATGGGTTCCTGCAGCTTTTCTGTATTCATCGCATCCAGTTCACGGAAAAACAGATTGATTACTTTTTTCATCAACAATACCGGCTTATCCTGCATCATATTTTTCCTCCTTTTTAATTTGTTAGCCGTCGAACTGTTTTACATGAAACATTATACTGGTTTTCTGATAAATGTCAACGACCTTTCTTTGTTCTAATGAAATTCTCATTTTTCTCAAAAATCATCTTTTCTTAAGGCAAACTGCGACAATTATCTGCCAAAAAGCAATCTTCACTCAAAAAAATAGCCGGAACCCTTTCTGGTTCAAGGATTCCAGCTGTATCGTTTTCTTATGGATTTTCTTCTTTTTCTGGTTCTGCTTCTTCTTTCGGAATCAAACGCCAAAGCCCAAACAGAAAATAAAGTCTGGCACAGAACATCATAACGCCCGCAAGGATGAACATTGGTCTTACATTCAGCGTCATACCGCAGGCTACAATGGAAATGGCATACAACATCAATAATATTTTCCGCCGGATCCATAGACCTTCTTTTTCCTGCAGCTGCAAAATGCCTGTAGCCAAGCCGCAAAACAGCAGCATTTCCATGGTCCAGAAAATACCACTGAACAGCCAAGTCAGCAAAGCATTGTCTGTTTGGAAAAAGAAAAATACAATCTGCAAAACAGCAACGCAGATGCCAAGCGCTGCCGTCAACCCGCCTTTCTCTGCCATCATCTTTTTGGCGCAGTATGCCAAAATCAGATAAGCTGCCCAATTGGGCAACAGATTGACGATACCAATATGCACATCAAAGAAAAGAAGCACCATGGCAAAAAGCATCCAATTTCTGATGTTTTTCATTTACATGTCTCCTTTCATTTGCAGAATACGGTAAATCTCCAGTATATTCATATCCGGCGTATATTTCATGCTGTCATACAGATAGGCACATACTTTTTCTCCTGTGGCTGTTTCCATTTCCAGCACAGGCACCACATCAATGACCATATGGGCACGGTTGTCCTTCTCCGTCAGAGATAATTCTGTTTCCAAAGAAAGGGTATCCCCCTGCTGATAGGACGCTGGAAACGTCATGGGCTGTCCTTCCCCGTCTTTTACCATCAGCAGATCAGAAAAATGATTTTCCATGGGCATACGAATGCCTGTTACCGTCAAATCTTCCGGTACCTCCATGGAATAAGAAGCATCTGTATCCCCTGCGCCCATCCCTGACCATGACAAAGCCTGTTCTTCCTGCGCCGCCAGAAAACGTACCTCTCCGATGTCCACAGGCGTTTCTGTCCCGTCAGACCACTTGACCTGCATCTGAGTCAGCATCACATTGCTCAAATCTCCTACACGGTCTGGAACGTCGAAATCCACCCACATTTCATTCCAGGTATACATGCCATGCCCCTGCCATTGCTCAGTATCTATGACTTCAAAAATCTCATCCTCCCCCAGTTCCGGGCAGGTAATTTCCAATGGCTGGCGTTTTTCGTCTGCATTGGTGATGTAATAAAATCCCATACGGGAAGACTCCTCTGCCGTAAAAGCATAAGCGTGGGTCAAAAAAATCGGTTCCTGTAAATAAGCCAGGCGAAAAACAAAAAAGTTCAGTACAAAAACCAGTACAATGACTCCCAGAATCATTGTCAGCTCTTTTTGTTTCTTCATGTACTTTTTTGCCCCTTTCCTCTTTGTTTCTATCTATTTTTCAGAATATCAGAAATCAGATCAAAAAAATACTGATTTTTCAGGATTTCATGAAATTGTATGTAAAAAAATACAAATAAAAACCATAGGATGGGATTTATATGTACGAAAAAAAATCCCGAAGACCCATAGGATCTTCGGGAACAAGTGAAAAAAAACATCTCTAAATTTTGCGATATTGTCCTCTTCCTAAGAATTGAATAAATCCTTTTTTACGTAAAATTTGCAATTTCTGTCTGATTTTTGCCTCTATATTATGATTGTCTTTATGCTTTGCCTGCAAAATATCTTTATATTGATACATTTCCTGAAGAGAAAAATCCGTTGTTGGAATTGCATTGACACATGACAGCACATCCAAAAGCCATCCGCGGCTTTCAAGGCTCCCTGTTTGTAATTCTTTTGCTTTTGCATATTTTTCCATGACCAATTGCTGATCAGCAAGGATTTGATCTTTGATGATGGTTATCTTTCCTTGTTCTGGAATTTCTGAATATAAAATATTGCATCCCGTCCAACCAGCTCTATGGGCTGTTTCTGAAAGGGGTTTCCGTTTTTCGATAATGGCAGGCACAAAGAAATATCTGGGAACCAAAATCAAATTCAAAACCTGTAAATCGTCAGAATACTCCATCAAAAACAAATCCGGACTATTTTCACTTGTGATACGCTCCATCATGGTGGCGTAGGCACCAGCTACAATTTTATTGCCAATCCTGCCTTTTTTGCTCTTTAATTCATAAATTGCACCACAGACATCACATTTGAAATCAGAAACCGGCATATTATTGGGCAAATTGGAAATATGTGCATTGCCGCAGATTGGACAAAAAATATTATAAGCTACCCAAGATTCACTCATGACTCTGATTTTTTGTGAATTGCTTCGATAACCCACAGCCAAATCTTGATTTAAGTTAAAATTTATTCCCATAGACGTATGCACCCTCTTTGTTTCATCAGATAAGATTAGCATCTTCCACCACTATACCTGTTTTTTCCTATGCCATCCAAAATTCCTCTGAAAAATGTTCTTTCCGGTTGGTGGTATTATAAGTCAAATTCTGCATTCGTTCAATATCACTTTTATAATCTATCAGCATCACAGCCATACATAAAACTTCCATGTCATCCTTTTCATCCATGAATAATTTAAAGCGAAAAAAATCCCGAAGACCCATAAGATCTTCGGGATGATGTTCCCAGATAAATGATTATCTCTTGGAGAACTGAGGAGCACGTCTTGCTGCTTTGAGACCGTATTTCTTTCTTTCTTTCATACGAGGGTCTCTTGTCAGGAAGCCAGCTTTTTTCAGAGCGGGTCTGAAATCGCCGTCAGCCTGCAACAGAGCTCTGGAGATGCCGTGTCTGATAGCACCTGCCTGACCTGTGAAGCCACCGCCGTGTACGTTCACCAGAACGTCGAATTTCGCTGTTGTTGCTGTCAGTTCCAGGGGCTGACGAACAATAACTTTCAGTGTTTCCAGACCGAAATATTCATCAATGTCTCTTTTGTTGATTGTGATTTTGCCGTTACCGGGTACCAGGTAAACTCTAGCTACAGAAGATTTTCTTCTGCCTGTGCCGTAATATCTAGCTGCTGCCATGATGCTTTCCTCCTTCGATTAAAATTTCAGTTCCAGTACTTCAGGTTTCTGCGCTGCATGGGGATGTTCTGCGCCAGCATATACATGCAGTTTGCCGAACATTTTTCTGCCCAGAGCGTTTTTAGGAAGCATACCTTTTACAGCATGTTCGATTACTCTTTCAGGGTGTGTTTCCAGCATTTTGTCCAGTCTTACTGTTTTCAGACCACCGATGTAGCCTGTGTGGTGGTGATACAGTTTCTGTGTCAGTTTTTTACCTGTCACAGCTACCTTTTCTGCGTTGATAACGATTACATAGTCGCCCATGTCAACGTTGGGTGCATACTGGGGTTTGTTTTTACCTCTTAAGATGTTTGCGATTTCGGAAGCCAGACGGCCCAGTGTCAGGTCTGTTGCGTCAACAACGTACCATTTTTTTGTTACATCTGCTTCTTTCGCAATGTAAGTAGTTCTCATGGTTCTTTTACCTCCCTTATCATATTTTCCTTTGACTCTTTGACTTTACGAACGATACGGGAATACCGCCGTAATCTCCATTATGTGGCTTTCCACATAACTTATTGAGTCCCACCTTGAGAAACATATATTCAAAGCGTGAAACACGCTTCAAAATCAAAATAACAGCTTTATTATTATAATACCTGAAAATGCCGCTGTCAAGGGCTTTCTAAGGCAAATCGTAATAAATTTCCCGTAAAGTCAGGCCCTGCGGCTCTGCGGTCTGTCCTGCCTGTCTGCGGTCTTTGCCTGCGATGATTTCTGCCACCTTTTCTGCCGGAATTTTCCCCTGTCCCACAGCAATGAGGGTACCAGCCAGAATCCGTACCATATTATACAAAAAGCCATCCCCAGTGACCAAAATGCGGATATGCGGGCCTTCCTGCTCCACATGGCAATCAAAAATAGTACGAACTGTTGTGGAAACAGAACTGCCTGCGGCACAGAATGCCGCAAAATCGTGGGTTCCCACAAAAGCCTTTGCCCCTTCGTTCATTTTTTCCAAATCCAGCGGACTATATACAAATGTGCTGTAAAGCCGCTCCTTGGGATTTTTATAAGGGCTCTGATAAATATGATATTCGTAAGTTTTTTTGACGCAGTCGTACCGAGGATGGAAATCCCCCGGCACTTCCCTTGCCGCTGTCACCACAATATCCTCCGGCAAAAAGGGACGGATTGCCAGCGGAATTTTTTCCGGCGGCATGGTGGTTTCTACGTCAATGACCGCCCTTTGTCCCAGTGCGTGAACCCCTCTGTCTGTGCGGCTGGCACCGATACATTCCAGCTCTGGATTGCGAAAGAGTGTCCGCAGGGCTTTTTCCACTTCTCCTTCCACCGTCAGCACTTCCGGTGATTTCTGTTTCTGCCACCCACTGTAACGGGTGCCATCATAAGCGATTGTCAATAAGATTCTCATGGGTTTTGTTTCCCCTTTCTCTGTTTCCAATACCATGCCAAAAGCCCCACCACGACCGTCATGCCATAACAGCAGACTGCCCGCAGCAAAAGCCCTTTGGCAGGACCCACACCAAAGCGGTTCAAAAAGGCATCCTGCACATAATACAGGAAAATACCATGGTACAAATACAAATAAAAACTCATGCGGTCAATGCCCTGTACAACTTTCCATGCCATCACACGGTCTGCCACCTTTTTCCCAATCCAGAACAAAAACAAAATAGCACAGAACACATAAAGGGTATGGACATCCTCCAGAAAAGATACCCGGAAAAAACCACGGTTATTGGCGTAACTCAAAAGCCCGTCAGCCAGCACAAAAACCACAAAGCCTGTCAGCAGTACGCCCTGATTTTTCCGAATACCTTCCAGAAATCTGTCGTAATATTTCCCGGCGTAACAGCCCAATACCCAATAAGCAAGATAAGATGTAAACACACGGTCATTATAGATAAATTCCGTTCCGGGAGAAAGAATCCCAATCATGGCAGGCAATCCTCCGTGGAACAGGCGCATAAGCATCACAGATGCCAACGCCGCTACCCAGAAATCTACTTTTTCCGTCATTTTCCGCCACAAGGGCATCAGGAGATAAAACTGGAAAATGATGATGATAAAGTAAAAAGGCGCAATCATATTCCCCAAGAGCAGAGATTCTCCCAGAAATCCTGCATCAAAGGTATAATACCCTAAATCAATAAGTCCCAAATAGGAAATGATAACGGCAATGACATAAGGTACACCGATTTTCCGTATTCTGCCCCAAAGAAAAGAGCCATAGGAAAAAGCACCTTCCTTTCGGAAATACTTCAGGGCAGACAGTAAGATAAATCCCTGCACCACAAAGGCAGACAGCCGCCAAGGCACATATACTCCAAAAAAGGAGATATTCTCCTTAGGCAGTCCCGTTACCGCCACAGAACAAATATGAATCCACATGACCAACAGGCAAAGCACCACATTGACAAATGAAATTTCCCGATTTCGCATGTTTTCCCCTCCCGAAAACAAAAGGCATTGACTTCATAAAAAAATAGCCGAAATCCTTAGAACAAAAGGGCTTCCGGCTATCTTCTTTTTACTTAAATGATATAAGGAATGTTTTTTGAATGGAAACCAACTTTTGCCAACACCCTTTTTCTCAAATCATAAATGGCAGATAATTCCCTGCAATGCGCAGTGCCACCACAAACACCAGATACACCGCTGTCATCACAACCGCCCGATAATCCCGGCTTTCCATGTGCATGACGTTCATGCGTGTTCTGTGTTCATCCCCATGGTAACATCTGGCTTCCATAGCCATGGCAAGTTCTTCTGCCCGGCGGAACGCGGAAATGAACAGAGGTACCAGAATGGGAATCATGCTCTTTGCTTTCTGCATCAGGTTCCCGGTGTCAAAGTCTGCACCTCTTGCCTGCTGTGCTTTGATGATCTTGTCTGTTTCATCCAGCAATGTGGGAATGAAACGCAGTGCAATGGTCATCATCATCGCGATTTCATGGGCAGGCACACCAATGCGTTTCAGAGGACGCAGAATGTACTCAATGCCATCTGTGAGCTGGATGGGTGTTGTGGTCAGTGTCAGTACAGAGGAGCCCACAATGAGCAGTACCAGACGCACACACATTTTCACAGCCATGTAAATGCCTTCCCATGTGAGATGCAGGAAGCCAAATTCCCAAATCACCTGTTCCCCTTGGGTCAAAAAGAGGTTGATGACCGCTGTAAAGAGGATGATGATGACAATGCTTTTCAAGCCTTTCAGCATAAATTTCAAAGGCACTTTGGATACTTTGATCACTGCGCCCAAAATCGCTGTTACGCAGACATACCCAATGAAAGTATTGACCACGAACAGTGAAATGATAAACAAAAATGTTACGACAATTTTGACTCTGGCATCCAGCCGATGAATCGGCGATTCTGCCGGATAATATTGTCCGATGGTTATATCCCGAATCATGATTTCACCTGCTTTACCAGTTTTAATAATACTTCTTTTGCTTCCTTGACGGTATATACGTCTGTGGGCACATCATAGCCCCGTTTTTTCAGCTCTGCGAACACATAGCTTACCTGAGGCGCAGCCAGACCCATCTGTTCCAGTTCTTCCACATGGGAGAAAATTTCCTTGGGTGTGCCCTGCATAGCCGCTTTGCCGCGATGCATTACAATGATGCGATCCACCAGTTTTGCCACGTCCTCCATGCTGTGGCTTACCAGAATAACGGTAATGCCCCGTTTGTCATGAAGGTCTTTGATTGCCTGCAGGATTTCGTCACGACCTCTAGGGTCCAGACCCGCAGTCGGCTCGTCCAGAATGAGAACTTCAGGATTCATAGCAAGTACCCCTGCGATGGCTACACGGCGTTTCTGACCGCCGGAAAGCTCAAAGGGAGACTTTTCGTAAATCTCCTCGGAAATACCAACGGTTTCCAGCGCGGAAACCACATTGTGATGGATTTCTTCTTCTGTCAGCTTCAGGTTTGTAGGGCCAAAAGCTACATCTTTATATACTGTCATTTCAAAAAGCTGGTATTCGGGATACTGGAAGGCCAGACCAATACGGCGGCGCACTTCCTTCAGCTTTGTTTTGTCTTTGTGAATGTTTTCCCCGTCCAGCAGAATTTCCCCAGATGTGGGAGAAATGATGCCGTTAAGATGCTGGATCAATGTAGATTTGCCGGAGCCTGTATGACCGATGAGACCAATGAACTCCCCTTTCTGGATTTCCAGTGTCACATCATCCAGCGCAACTTTTTCGAATGCCGTACCGGGATTGTAAACATGGGTCAAGTGGTTGATTTTAATTGACATATCACACCTACCATTTCTTCAATCGTTAATATATCCGCAGGCAGTTCAACGCCTTCCTTTCGCAGCAAATAAGCCACTTCTGTCACCTGCGGCACGTCCAGACCGTATTTCTGCAAAGTTTCCACCTGTGAGAAAATCTCTTTGGGTGTACCCTGCATTACCAGATCCCCGTCGTCAATGACAAAGACCTTGTCTGCCCGTACGGCTTCATCCATATAATGGGTAATCAGAATCATGGTGATTCCTTCTTCCCGATTCAGTCGTTCGATGGTTTCCATGACATCTCTGCGTCCCACAGGGTCCAGCATGGCTGTAGGCTCGTCCAGTACGATGCACTGGGGCTTCATAGCCAACACCCCAGCAATGGCAATCCGCTGTTTCTGACCGCCGGAGAGCTTAGAAGGTGTATGAGTAGCATATTCACTCATGCGTACCGTCGCCAAAGCTTCATCCACGCGTTTGCGGATTTCCTTTGGCTCCACGCCCATATTCTCAGGACCGAAAGCAATGTCTTCTTCTACCACCGTTGCTACCAGCTGGTTATCGGGATTCTGGAATACCATCCCCGCTGTCTGGCGGATTTCCCAAACCAGTTCGTCATTTTTTGTATCCATATCATCCACCCATAGGGTACCGTCAGTGGGCTGCACCAAGGCGTTAATATGTTTCGCAAAGGTAGATTTGCCGGAGCCGTTATGTCCCAGTACTGCCACAAAATCACCTTTGTTGATTTCGATGTTTACATTTTTCAAGGCCGCAACCTTTTCTTCTTTTGTGCCATGATCCGTTTCCAAAACCCTTACATATTCGTAAGTCAGATCTTTGGTCTTTACCATTTTCATCGCTTCTTTGTTCACCTTTTTCCTCCGTGAAAATCATATTTTTCACACTTAAAGTCTATGGTAAAAAATACTTACAGCTATCAATAAGATACCTTTTTTCCGCCAAAAAGTCAAGAAAAAACGGCGTTTCGCCTTTTCTTTCTATGCTTTACAGAGATGTGACAAACGGACATTTGTCTTAAAAAATTCTTCTGTTTTCTGAGATATTCCTGTAACACAAGTGCAAACAAGCTGTAACGGTAACTTTACCTTCCTGTAACCTACGATTGATTTTTCTGTGGTATGATATCACCATAAAAAGAAAAAATTCGACAAAGGAGGTTTTCCAGTATGAACATGAAAAAATTAATGATTGCAGCAGCCGTAGTATTCTCCCTGTCTTTTGCCACAGGTATGACATATTCTTTCCAGGCATCCAACGCATTGGAAAACGCTCCTGTAGCAGAAACAACCACCACAGAAGAACCCGTGGCACTGGTTTCTGCAAGCACATCCATTCGCTAAATAACATTCATTGTATATCTCCTAACCTAATAAAAAAGTCGGAATCTATGCAGATTTCGGCTTTTTTATGTTGTCAGAAAACCATGCTTTGGCATAAAAAAAAGACATACACAGAGCAACTTTCCCTTAAGAAAGCATTGGTTTTCCTTCATTTCTTAAGGGAAAGTGCGACAGCTGTCTTCAGAAGAAAATATACCAAATAAAATCCCAGTAAAAAAAATAAGCTGGAACCCTTTCTTGAACTGAACCCAAAAAGTTAGACAATATTTTCAAATTAAAATTGTTTAAGAAG
>ENA-OPBG01001777-OPBG01001777.1-human-gut-metagenome-genome-assembly--contig:-NODE-1777-length-13933-cov-3.133449_pt1 | contig 13933 bp, 9 predicted proteins | sample MGYA00241065_ERZ501446 | MGnify/ENA primary metagenome ERZ501446 (study PRJEB25962, sample SAMEA2042632) | human gut metagenome | biome: human gut; feature: human-associated habitat; material: faeces...
CTGCGTATAGCAGTAGTTGGGCGTGCCGAGCATGACCGAGCCGTACGGGTTGAAGGTGCCGCCCTCGCGGCCGGTACCGGTAAAGCACACGCAGCTCTCACGGCCGTACTGCTTGGTGATGCGGTCGTAGTTCTCCTTGATGATGGCCACGGCCTCGTCCCAGGTGCAGCGCTCCCATGCATCGGCATCGCCGCGCTTGGACGGATCGCGCTTCATCGGATAGATGATACGCGCGGGGTTGTACATGTAGTCCATGAGCGTGAGGCAGCGCACGCAGAGGCGCCCTTGCGTAACCGGATGGTTCTCGTCGCCCTCGACCTTGACGACGCGATCCTCACCATCAGTGTAAACCTTCAATCCGCAGCCCGTGGGATGGCATCCCGGAGCTGACCACGGGGACAAGCGAGTAACGGTGAGTCCGTCCTCCTCGAAGCGCCAGGGCTTTCCGATGTCGTTGACGTCGGAGAGCGTATCCAGTTTCACGACTGGGGCAGCTTTCATCTCTTCCATGAATGACCGCCTTTCTCCTTCTCTCAGTTGATTTTGGAACCGGCAGGCTGACGAGTGCCCACCGACACAGAGAGTCTAGAAAGCGCTCGTGGGGTGGTCATGCCCCCGCGGGCATGGACTTGGGGGTGAGAGGAGGGGGTGAGAAGTAGCCCTCATCAAATGGGACAAATTCCAACCCGGTGGCATTTGTCTCACCATTCGCCGGTCCCCGCGGATAATGAGACAGTTGCTCTGAGACGTTGTCTCGTCTTGCCGGAACTCGACGCGACACATACACTTGCCTCATCCAAATCCAAGGAGGATGACGATGCGCGTATTGGTCGTGAATGCCGGAAGCTCCAGCCTGAAATGCCAGCTCATCGAGACGGACGGCAAGATTTCGCTCATGAGGTGCCTTGCGGAGAAGGTAGGCACGCCCGAGGCGTTCATGAACGTCTCGTTTGTCCCTGACTTCGATAAGACCACCTATAACGTCGCCAAGCTTACCGTTCCCCAATGCCTCGCCAAGCTGCTCGACATCCTCGTCGAGAACCCCGACAGTCCCATCAGCGGGCTCGACCAGATAGATGCGATCGGCAACCGCGTCGTAGCCGGAGGCGAGTACTTCAGCAAGGCGACGCTCATCGATGATGACGTGCGCGAAAAGCTCACGAGCATCGAGGAACTGGCGCCGCTGCACAACCCACCTGCCGATGCCTGCATCGACATGATGCGCAAGCTCATGCCCGACACACCAGAGGTCGCCGTCTTCGACACCGCATTTCACACGACGATGCCGCCCAAGGCGTACATGTACCCACTTCCCATGCGCTATTACGAGGACTATCGCATTCGCCGCTATGGTGCGCACGGCACGAGCCACCGCTACGCGGCCCAGCAGGCCGCGAACCTGCTCGGACGCCCGCTCAGGGACCTCGGCCTCATCACCTGTCATCTGGGCAACGGCGGATCCATCACGGCCGTGAACCACGGCAAGTCCATCGACACGACGATGGGCTTCACGCCGCTCGAGGGCCTGATGATGGGTACGCGTTCCGGCTCCATCGATCCGGCCATTATCACCTACATCATGCGTCGCGAGGGCATCAGTTTCGACGAGATGGACTCCATCCTCAACCGCGAAAGCGGCGTGCTCGGCGTGTCTGGCATCTCGGCCGACATGCGCGACGTGCTCGATGCCGCGCGTGACGGCAATGAGCATGCCGAGCTTGCCATCGACATGTACGTGTATCGCATCCAGAAGGCCATCGGCGGTTTCTACGCCGCGATGACACGCACGGATGCCGTCGTCATGACGGCGGGCATCGGCGAGAACTCGGCCGAGCTGCGCGAGCGCATCTTCGATGGCCTGGCGCACATGGGCATGATCCTCGACAAGGAGCGCAACGACGTGACCGGCCAAATCGGCGTCAACCGCATCATCTCGATCGACGACAGTCCCATCAAGATCTGCGTCGTGACCACCGACGAGGAGATGCGCATCGCCCGCGAGACCGATGACCTGGTGGAGCAGCTGAGACTCTAGCCGATACCGCCGTAGAAAATGCCCAGGATGATGACGAGCGCGGTCACGAAGACGAACACGTAGCACGTGAAGAAGTCGAACCACCTGCCCAGCGGCCTCTTGCGCCCGAGCTCGGCCTGCCCCTTCGCAAATCCGCGCGGACACACCCAGAAGAACATGATTGCGGCGAGAAACGCGCCCACCGGGATGACGTAGATGGAGATGACATCCATCCAGTCACTTACGGTGCTTCCGCCCTCGATGAACAAGCCCACGCCCACCGCAATCACAGCGATGATGAGCACCGAGACCGTACGCGAGAGCCCGAGTTGCTCCTGGAGCGCTTCGACGGGCGCCTCGAAAAGGTTCATGAGGCTGGTGATGGCCGCGAACACGACCGCGACGAAGAGAATGACGGCGAAGATGTCGCCGAAGGGCATTTGCTGGAACACTTGCGCAAGCGTGATGAAGAGCAGCGGCGGACCGGAGGAGACATCGAGCCCGAAGGCAAATACGGCGGGGACGACAACGCATGCGGCCACGAGACTCGCAATCGTGTCGAAAATGGCGACGTTGCGCGCAGCGGACACCACATCGACATCCTTCTTGAGATAGCTGCCATAGACGAGCGTGCCGCAACCGGCAAGCGAGAGGCTGAAGAACGCCTGGCCAAGCGCGTACACCCAGGTGGTCGGATTGAGCAGCGCCTCCCAGCGCGGCACGAGCAGGTATAGGTAGCCCTCGGAGGCACCTGACAGCATGGCCACGCGAATGGCAATGACGATGAAGAGAATGAAGAGCAACGGCATGAGCACCTTGTTAACCCGCTCGATACCACGCGACACACCCAGAATCATGATGACGAAGGTGATGACAAGACCGGTGACATGAAAGCCCACATTGCCAAAGTCCGAGGCGATGCCGCCAAAGAACGCACCCATGTCGGACTGCGCCATGAGCTCGCCGGTAAGCGAGGAGAACAGGTAGTGACACGCCCAACCGAGCACCACCGCATAGCCGATGGCCAACGCAAGCGAGCCCAGCGTCGGAACGAGACCGACGATCTTGCCGATGAGGCCACCCTTCCTGACGCCGCGCATCTCCATGGCCTTGCCAAACGCGCCCATAGGGCCGGTGCCCATGGCACGTCCAAACGACATCTCGCCAATCACGCCCGTGAACCCAAGCAGCGCCACGAAGATGAGGTACGGGATGAGAAACGCCGCACCGCCGAGCTGAGCGACACGGTAGGGGAAGAGCCAGATATTGGCCATGCCGACGGCGCTTCCCACGCAGGCAAGGATGAAGCCCGTGCGCGATGCCCAGGAATCGCGCTGGCGTCGTTGCTGCGGCGTGCCGCCCGTCTCCTCGCCGACCTCGATCGCGCGGGCCTCTTCCTCGATGATGTTATCGCTCTTGTTTGCCATGATGTCTCCTCGTCACAGGCTCCCATCATAGCGAAACGCGGGGAATGCGGACGTGTCGATGCGGCAAATACCCCATGTGTTTGCCCTGATTTGCGCCTTGCGAGACTATAATGCCAGTATGCGCCATCGGATATCGAACTGGCTGGAAGGTTTGACATGACCGAAAGCGAAACCAAGCCACGGGAAAAACGCGTTGCAATCGTCACGGGGGCATCATCAGGCCTCGGTCGCGAATTCGCCCGGCAAATCGACCTTCTTCAGCAAGTCGATGAGCTATGGCTCGTCGCCCGCAATCATGATGCCCTGCAAGAGGTCGCCGACCAGTTGAGCTCCCCCGCAGTTCCGGTAGTGGCCAACCTCGGGAGCAAGGCGGACATCGCCGCAATCAGGCAACGCCTCGCGGATTTCAACCCCGACGTCCGCTATCTCGTGAACGCCGCTGGCTTCGGCAAGTTCGGCGATTGGCAGTCCATCTCCGATGAGGACATCGACTCCATGATCGACCTCAACTGCCGCGGACTCGTCGACATGACGCATGCGGTGCTGCCATACATGGGGCGCGGAGCGCATATCGTGCAGGTCGCGTCTGCCGCGGCGTTCGTCCCGCTTCCTCATATGAACGTATATGCAGCCACTAAAGCGTTTGTGCTGCGTTACACACGCGCGCTGCGCTGGGAGTTGCACGGCACAGGCATCACGGCGACCGCCCTTTGCCCCACATGGGTAAAGACGGGCTTCGAGAAGGTCGCCCGCGAATCCGGAGGCGCGCAGGACGTACGTCATCTTCTGGGCGCCCAGAAGGCCTCGACCGTCGTGTCCCGTGCCCTCACCGCAAACAAGCTGCACCTAGCAGTCGCAACGGCAAGCCCGCAATCATGCGCCTTGCGCATCATCGGAAAAATCGTCCCCAACTGCATCAGCATGGCGGGGTGGGAACTCATACGCCGGCTCTAGTGACGAGGTACAAGAACTTCTGTCGTATTTGTCCTAATCCTTGAGAAAGATGCATTCGAGTTCTAGAATATATCTAGGTTAGGCTAATAGAGGATGGTGGTCACAATGGTCGATACACTAGACGAGGATGCCCGCAAGGATCTCGAGCGCATCGAGGAAGAGGCAGCTGCCGACCGCACCGCCGACAGGCAGGTGAATCAGGCGCTTTCCAACGCGGTTGCCGCCGCCGAGACCGCCGCGACGTTCGAAGAGGCAGCCCAGAACAACTAGTCCGCCCGGTAACGCCAGACAGACGACACGGAAGGGGAGGGGCAACCGCCTCTCCCCTTCTTCGTGATTTCGGAATAGGGCGGGACCACAAACCGTCTTGCCTGCGCGCAGATTTGTGCTAGTATACGGATTCGCGCAAACGCGCAGCATGCGGGCGTGGCGGAATGGCAGACGCGCTGGCTTCAGGTGCCAGTGGGCTTCGGCCCGTGAAGGTTCAACTCCTTTCGCCCGCACCAGCACATGAGAGAGGCCGGCCCACGTGGTCGGCCTTTTATGTGAACTTCAGCAGTTTCACCTGCCATTTACCTATAATGTGCTAATGCATCTGTCAAAATGAGCAGAAAACGAGGAGAGGCTAGATGCAGGGCCCATTGATCCTGGACCGATATCGCCCCATAGAAGTCAAAGGCGAAGGTGGCAGCGGCAAAGTAGAGATCTGCTGGGACACGCGCATACAACGTCGTGTCGCAATCAAGCGCATGCCCATTTCCAGCGAGTGGGCCAATGGGAGCATCCCCGGTCTTGCCGAGGCGCGGACGGGTGCAATGCTCAGCCGTCCGTCCATCGTGAGCGTCTACGACTTCGACACCGTCGACAACGAAGCCTTCCTCATCATGGAGGCCATCGAAGGGCCTTCCCTCGCGCAGATCATCGACGACACGCCGCCCGCGACCTTCGATCTCGACATCGCCGCGGCAATCGTCCTCGCCGTCGGCGATGCCATCGAATTCGCACATGAGAACCAGGTCCTGCACCTCGACATCAAACCCGACAACATTCTCGTGAACCGCAACGGGGCCTGCAAGGTCAGCGACTTCGGCGTCTCCGAGCTCGCCGACGCGCAGGGCTTCCGCAAGGCAAGTGGCGGCACTATCGGCTACATGCCTCCCGAGCAGATGAACGGTCACGAGCTCGACGAGCGCACCGACGAGTTTGCCTTGGCCGCCGTGACCTACGAGATCCTCACGGGCAAGCGCCCGTTTGCCGCGCGCAGCCTCGATGCGAGCGCCAAGCTCATCCAGAAGTTCGATATCGCACCCGCCTCCTCGCTGCGCACGGACCTCGATCCCGGCATTGACAGCGTGCTGTTCACGGCGCTTTCGCCCGATCCCGATGATCGGTACGACAGCGTGGAGGAGTTTCTCGCCGCCCTCATGCCCTATTTGGGCAATCCCGCGCGCGGCAGCCGCCGCCTGCGGGAAATCGTCCAGGTGGACGACGAGGTCGTGGAGGAGGAAAGCTACGTCCCTCCCAAACGAAGCATCCTCGATCACGTCTCGCCGCGTCTCAACCTTGTCCTCGGTCGCGTCATCGCCGCCGCGCTCTGCTGGTGGCTCAGCACTTCGGCCCTATTCAACGTCACGATGCTCGATACCAACGTCGCCATGCTCGTTGCGTTGCTTCCGGCGGTCGCCGCGGTAGTCAAACCCCCCTTTGGTGCCCTGCTCGCCATGCTCGTCAACGGCGCCTCCCTTTTCCTATGCTCCGTTCCCATGCCGGCGCTCGGCATTGCCGCAATAGCGGCAGCTGCGGGCTGGGTCATCCTCTTTGGTCGCGAGGGCGTGGCCGACACGAACTGCGCGCTCATCATCTCGCCGCTCGGCCTCGTGGGGTTCGCCCCGTTGGCCCCCATGATCGCCGGCTACTGCCTGCCACCCGTGCGTGCACTGGGAGCCGCCGTCATCCAGGTCATCCTCATGCTCACCGTGGGCAGGAACACGGGACCGGAATTGCTGTTCGGCAGCATCACGAGCATACCGACCTGGATTATGATATGTGCTTGGATTGTCTCCGCAGTGCTCATGTCGCTGCTATGCTCACGTGAGACACGTATACTGTCGATACTCGGTGCGGTTTGCGCGGCGTGCGTTCTGCTCGTGGCTCAGGGCATCGGTATGTGGGTTTTGACCGGCATCTTCACCGGTCCAAGTGGAACATGGACCATCACGACGGTCCTTGCGTGCGTTGCCATGTGTGTCGTCGGCGTCCTAAGGTCGTCGGTACGTCATAAAGGAGAGTAACAATGGGCATCTTTTCGAGGTTCGAGAACAAGGCCGAGGACGTCATAGAGGGATCTGGCGGTCGCGGACGCGGTGGCATCGAGCCCGTCAAACTCGCGAAGCGTGCTTGCAAGGAGATGGAGCACGAAAAGATGATCGGCGTCGGTCACGAGTATGCTCCCACACTCTATAACATCCTCGTATCACCCGAGGACGATGCCGCGATGAGCGGTTACTACCCCTCTCTTGCCGGCGAGATCGAGACGTACCTGACCGGTCAGGGCGCACAGCGCGGCCTGGTCTTCGATTGTCCGCCCCTCGCACGCTTCATCGTCGACGATGGCCTGAGGCGCGGCAAGTTCGACATCATCGCCGAAAGCGTGAGCCCTGCCATCATCGCCGAGCTACGTCACGAGGAAATGGTGCGCTACGGCATCGAGCCCGATTACGACAATCTGGATGACTTCGATTTCGAGCGCTCCCAGGCGCATCCTCCGCGCCCGCGTCCGCACAGCGAGCCCGACTTCCCCGATGACGGTGGTTTCACGGACGAGCAACCCATGGACGACTTTGACGATCCGGCCTTCGGCATGCCGGAGCAGGCGGCGGCTCCGGCACCCATCCCCGGTCCCGAAGACGAGGGTCTTCCCGTTGATGACGCGCCCGCCGACCAGCGCACGATCATCCTCGACGAGCCCATGGCGCAGCAGCCGCAGGCCGTCCTCTACAACCTCAAGACGCAACGCGTGTACCAGCTGCGTGACGACCGCACGGTCATCGGTCGCGACACCAACTGCGACGTCATCATCGGCGATCCGAGCGTCTCGCGCCATCATGCCGAGATCCTGCACAATGAATCCGGCTGGCTCATTCGCGATACGGGTTCCACCAACGGGATAATCGTCAACGGGGTCGCGACGACGCAATCGCGCATCTACGATGGCGATATCATCGACCTCGGCACCACGCAGCTCGAGCTCCAGGAGGGTTAGGCTAACGCATGGTCGATCTTCTTCTCCTGGCTGGCCGCCTCCTGCTCGTTGCCCTGCTCTACCTCTTCCTGTTCTTCGTCGTCAAAACGGGCGTCGGGCTCGTCCGGGGTCAAAACAAGAAAGCCAAGTCCTGGACGCTCAACGTCGAGAAGGGCCCACGCACCCTCAAGGGCGTACGGCTGACCATCGCCGGCCCCATCGTCATCGGCCGAGCCCCCGGTGCCGACATCGTCATCCCCACCGATTACGTCTCGGCACGTCATGCGCGTTTCTCGCTTTCGGGCACGAGCCTTTCGGTCGAAGACCTCAACTCCACCAACGGAACCCTGCTCAACGGACATCCCGTTACCAGCCCCGTCGCCTGCTCTGAGGGCGACATCGTCACCATCGGAAACGTCGACATAAAGATTGGCCGTCAATGAGTTTCAACTTCACCAAGCCCAACACGCCCCGATCGTTCGCCGCGCGCTCGGATGTCGGAAGCGTACGCGAGCACAATGAGGACAGCTACCTGGTAAAAAGCCCGCTCTTCGTCGTCGCAGACGGCATGGGCGGACACGAGGCCGGCGAGGTCGCGAGCAAGATCGCCGTGACCACCATGGAAGCCCATGCTCCCAAGAGCACGAGCCCCGAGGCACTTGGCGCAGCCGTCGTCAAGGCAAACGAGGCCGTCTTGCGCGGTGCCAAGGACGGTACGGGCAAACCCGGCATGGGAACGACCCTCACCGCCGCCTTCGTCTACGAAGACGAGGCCGTCATCGCGCAGGTGGGAGATTCACGTGCGTATCTCCTTCACAACGACCAGCTCCAGCGCATCACGCGCGATCACTCCCTCGTTGCCGACCTCATCGAGCAGGGCCGCCTGACCGAGGCCGAGGCCCGCTTCCATCCGCAGCGTTCCGTCATCACGCGCGCGTTGGGCAGCGACCCCAACATGCAGCCGGACCTCTACACCCTGCACGTCGAGGAAGGCGACCGTCTGGTGCTGTGCTCGGATGGCCTGTGCTCGATGATTTCGGATGGCGAAATCGAGGAGATCCTGCTTGACAACCCCACTCCCGCCCAGGCATGCGATGCCCTGGTCGAGGAGGCCCTCATCGCCGGCGGCCTCGACAACGTCACCGTCATCGTCATCGACCCCCTTGGCGATCCTCCGTCGGACGACGAGGAGGTCACCTATGTCGAGGAGCGCGTCGTCGGCGTTCCCGAGGATACGGAAGCGGAAGTCCCCGACACCACATCCGCCCCAATCGCATCCGCCACGCCCGCGAAGGATAGGGGCGGCAAGCATCACAGGTCCAAACAGAAGGGAAGGATGGCGCCGTTCATCTGGGCGCTCGCCTTCATCCTCATACTCGCCGCCGCGGGCTTCGGCTTCTACGCCTTCGCGCAGAACTCCTACTACATCATCGCCGAAAACGGCATCGTGAGCGTCTATCGCGGCCTGCCTGGCGAGGTGGCCGGCATATCGGTCTCGTGGCTCGAATCGCAGGCCCCGGACATCGACGTGACCAAGCTCACGCCCATGGTGCAGAACAGCCTCAAGACCGGCATATCGGTCGAATCCCTCGATCAGGCAGACGAGCTTATCTCCCAATACCGTCAGCAAAGCACGAAGGGCTAGCCGTGCGTTCGCGCCGGACGACAGAGCTATGGCTTCTCATAGCGGCAACGCCCGTATTGTTGCTGCTGTTCCTGATGCTGCTTGTCAACGCCAACACGCCGTTGACGTTCAACTCCTTTGCCGTACCCATCGCCTTGGTCGTGAGCTTCTTCGTCGCGCACCTGGCGCTGCGACGATTTGCCCCCAACGCCGACCCAGCGATCCTTCCCATCGCGTTTCTGCTCTGCGGCATTGGCATCTGCTTCGTGTTGCGCCTGGCACCGGATACCGCCGGTCGCCAGATCGTGTGGCTCTTCGCCGGTATCGCGCTCATGGTCGCGACCATCATCCTCGTGCCCAGCGTCGAGCGCCTGGGGCGCTACAAGTACACCTGCCTGCTCTTCGGCCTCGTATTGCTGCTGTTGCCGGTTGTCCCGTTCATCGGCGCAGAATACAACGGCTCGCGCATCTGGCTGTCGATTTTCGGCCTTTCGTTCCAGCCGGGAGAAATCGCCAAGATCCTCATCGTCTTGTTCCTCGCCGCATACCTTGCCGATAACCGCGAGCTGTTGAGCGTCATGCGGCGCAGCCGCTCGGGCCTTAAGTATCCTGACTTCCGCGCACTCGTACCGCTGCTTGCCATGTGGATCATCGCCATGCTCATCGTCATCCTCGAGCGCGACCTGGGAAGCGCCTTGTTGTTCTTCGGCATCTTCCTCGTGATGATCTACGTCTGCACCGGTAGGCTCTCCTATGTGCTCATCGGCATTCTGCTCGTCGCCATCGGCGGCGTGGGCCTCTACATGCTGTTTCCCCACGTGCAGACGCGCATCGCGATTTGGCTCGATCCCTTCGCCGATGCGAGCGGCTCGGGCTACCAGCTCGTGCAGTCGCTGTACTCGCTGGCAGACGGCGGGCTCTTTGGTTGTGGCATCGGTCGCGGCATGCCCACTTTCATTCCCGAGGTGCAAAGTGACTTCATCTTCTCGGCCATCGCCGAGGAGATGGGCCTGCTCGGCGCGTCGGGCGTCATATTCCTGTTCATGCTCTTCGCCGTCCGCGGCTTTCTCACGGCGGCGCGTGCCAAGTCCGACATGGCCGCCTTCACGGCCGTCGGCCTCACCACGTCCATCTGCCTGCAGGCCTTCATCATCATCGGCGGCGTCACGGGCTTCATCCCGCTCACCGGCCTGACGCTCCCCTTCATGAGCCAGGGCGGCTCCTCGTTGCTCTCGAGCTTCATCATTGTCGGCTTGCTGCTCTGCGCCGGCAACGAGGGAACCGGCCTGCAAACCGAGATGACGAGCACCACGACGATCAAGACGCCGGGCGAGACGGGCGTCCTGGGCCGCACCGCCCTGGGCAAGCGCCTCACCAGGCTCATCACCGTCTTCGCGTTGCTCTTTGCCGCCCTTATCGCCAACCTCACCTACGTGCAGGTCGTGCAGGCGGACGACCTGCAAAACCGCAGCGGCAACAACCACACGCTCCAGCGCATCGCCGAGCAGCAGCGCGGCGCCATCGTCACCTCCGACAACGTCGTGCTCGCCGAATCCATCCCGCAGTCCGACGGCACCTACGAGCGCGTCTACCCGCAGGGAACGCTCGCGTCCCACGTCATCGGCTACACCTCGCAGCGCTTCGGTAGCACGGGCGTCGAGAACACCATGGGCTCCACGCTCGTGGGCGAGGAGCACTTCGAGACGATCGGCGATGCCATCCGCGCCTACGCAGGCGAGAAGCCCCAGGGCAACGACGTCGTGCTCACCATCAACTCGAAGATCCAGCGGGCGGCAGAAGGCGTACTGAGCGGGCAGAAAGGCGCCTGCGTCGTGCTCGACACCGCAACGGGCGCAGTGCTTGCCGAGGCCTCCACGCCCACCTATGACAACAATAACGTCGAGAGCATCCTGACGGGCGCGAGCTCGTCGAGCTCCGACGGTGCGCTCGTCAACCGCGCCACGCAGACCCTCTACGCGCCGGGCTCGACCTTCAAGATCGTGACGCTTGGTGCCGCGCTCGACACGGGCACGGTCACACCTGACACGGTCTTCAGCGCGCCGAGCTCCATCGATATCGGAAACGCCCCCATTACCAACTACAAGGGCCACTCGTACGGACGCGTCACCGTCACCGAAGCGACGGCGCTCTCGGCCAACACCGCCTTTGCGCAGATCGCCGACGAGCTGGGCGCCAAGAACCTCGTATCGTATGCCGAGAAGTTCGGTTTCAACGACGCCTCGGTGGCGCTCGACTTCGGCCTCGCCACCTCGCTCATGCCCGATCCCAACGAGATGACCCGTTGGGAAACCGCATGGGCCGGTGACGGACAGCCCGTGGGCGAGCACGAGAGTCCGGCGGGGCCCCAGGCGACCGTCATGGAGATGGCCGTCTGCATGGCGGCGATCGCGAACAACGGCGTCGTGCTCCATCCCTACGTCATCTCCAAGGTGGTCTCCGCCTCCGGTGCAACGACCTTCGAGACCAAGCCGCAGATCATGGGCCAGGCAATCTCGGAGGCAACCGCCAGGACCGAGCAGGAAATCCTCGCGGGCGTCGTGGACAGTGGTACGGGCACGCAGGCCCGCGTCGAGGGCGCCGATGTCATCGGCAAGACCGGTACGGCCGAGACGGGCAAGGAGAAGTCCGATGCCTGGTTCGTCGGTACGGCCCAGGTAAACGGGCGTAGCGTGACCGTCGCCATCGTCATCGAGGAAGGTGACAGCGGCGGAGATGTCGCCGCCCCCAAGGCTGCGACCGTGTTCCTGGCAGCGCTGAGGGAACTGGGGGCGCTCTAGATATGCAGGCAAAGCGCTTTTTTCGACATTATGCAATTACGGTATCTGCTTCATTGGTAGAATGCCTGATGGTATGCGAACGCTCGCATTCGCATCACAAGCGACAGGGAGTATAAACGTGGTTAATCGGACACTGGGCAACCGCTATCAGATCACCGAGAAAATCGGCATGGGCGGCATGGCTGAGGTTTACAAGGCCACCGATTCGACACTTGGCAGGACTGTCGCCGTCAAGGTGATGCTCCCGCAATACGCATCCGATCCCAACTTCGCCGCGCGGTTCAGACAGGAGGCCCAGGCGGCCGCAAACCTGAGCAGCCCGTACATCGTCAACATCTACGATTGGGGTCGCGACGGCGATTCGTATTACATCGTCATGGAGTACGTGCGCGGCACCGACCTCAAGACCGCCATCCAGCAACGTGGCAGCATCCATCCGCGCAAGGTAGCGGAGATCGGCTCGCAGGTATGCTCCGCGCTCTCCGTCGCGCACGGCTACGACATCATCCATCGCGACATCAAGTCAGCGAACATCATGGTGCAGGGCGACGGTAACGTGAAGGTCATGGACTTCGGCATCGCCCAGGCCGGACACCCCGGCATGACCCAGGACTCCTCGGTTCTGGGCACCGCGCACTACGTGAGTCCGGAGCAAGCACAGGGCAAGAAGCTCACGCCGGCAAGTGACCTCTACTCGCTCGGCATCGTGCTCTACGAGGCTGCGACGGGCCAGCTGCCCTTTGATGGCCCGGATGTGGTATCGGTCGCCATGAAGCAGGTGAGCGACCTTCCCGTCCCGCCGCGCCAGATCAATCCCAACATCGACCCGCAGTTCGAGGCCATCATCATGACGGCGTTGCAGAAGAACCCCGACGACCGCTTTGCGACCGCCAAGGAAATGCAGCGTGCCATCGACGACTATCTGACGGGTCGTGCCACCGCCGAAACCCAGGTGCTCAACCGCGGCTATGCGGCTGTTGCCGGGACCACCGTCCCATACGGCGTCGACCAGACCACCGTGATGCCCAATCCGGGCCAGACCACCGTGATGCCGGGTGCCGGGCGAGGTACCGTACCGCCCAAACGCAACAACACGAAGCGCAACGTCATCCTCGCCGTGATCGCCGTCGTCCTCATCGCGGGCATCGGCTTCTTCGTCGCCAACGCCGCCGGTCTCTTTGGCGGTTCGGTGACGGTTCCCGATGTCGTGGGCTACACGGAGCAGGATGCCCGAGACTCCCTGCGTCAAGCGGGGCTCAAGGTCGGTCGCATCAAGCTCGAAAAGAGCAACACGGTGCCGGAGGGCATGATCATCAGCCAGGATCCCAAGGCCGATACCCAGGTGCAGCCGGGTTCCGTGGTCAATCTCACCATCTCCTCGAAGGCAGATACGGTCAACGTCCCCAACCTCAAGGGTCTCACGGCCGCCGAGGCCGAGCAGCAGCTGGCGGCTCTGGGACTCGTGGGCGTGTCGAAGCAAGATAGCAGCGACACCGTCGAGGCCGGCAAGGTCTGCGACCAGGATCCCGCCGTCAACTCCCAGGTCGCGGTGGGCTCCACAGTCACCTACACGGTATCGACCGGCAAGAAGACGGAAATCGTATCGGTCCCGGATGTCAGGGGAATGGGCGAGAGCGAAGCCGCGGCCGCCCTCCAGAATCGCGGGCTATCCGTTTCCATCGATTACGAGTCGTCCACCAGCGCAAGCCAAGGGGAGGTTATCCGCCAAAGCATTTCCCCAGGCACCGAGGTAACAAAGGGATCGAGCATCACGATCATTATTGCGGTATCGCCTAATCCCTCCGAACCTTCCACCCCCGACACCCCTGGTGGCGATAACCCCGGCGGTGACACAGGCGGCGATACCGGCGGGGG
>ENA-OPBG01001785-OPBG01001785.1-human-gut-metagenome-genome-assembly--contig:-NODE-1785-length-13868-cov-11.775719_pt1 | contig 13868 bp, 6 predicted proteins | sample MGYA00241065_ERZ501446 | MGnify/ENA primary metagenome ERZ501446 (study PRJEB25962, sample SAMEA2042632) | human gut metagenome | biome: human gut; feature: human-associated habitat; material: faeces...
CGTGGAAATGATCCTATGACAAGACATATCAATACCATCATGGACTATTCCCTGTTCTGGATCCTGGGCGTGCTTTATCATTATGAGGCATATGGCGACCTGGAATTTGTCCGCCAGGTTTACCCGAAAATGTGCTCTCTTATGGAGTTCTGTGAGGGACAGCTGGATGAAAACGGATTTCTTGTAGGTCGTGAAAATGACTGGATCTACATTGACTGGGCTGACATGGATAAGACCGGTGCCCTTTGTGCAGAGCAGATGCTGTTTGCTGCATGCTGGCAGACTATGGCGCAAGTCAGTGCGGCTCTTGGAGAAGAAAATCCGGAATATATGGAGAAATATGAGAAACTGATCGGGCAGATCCGTAAATTTTACTGGGATCAGGAGAAAGGCGCATTTATTGATTCCTTTGAATCTGGTAAGAGAAATGTGACTCGTCATGCCAATATTTTCGCAATCCTTTTTCACATTGCAACACAAGAAGAGCAGGAGAAAATTCTGGCAAATGTAATTAAGAATGATGAAATTCCGGCAATTACAACTCCGTATTTCAACTTCTTCGAACTGGATATGCTTTGCCAGACAGGGGAACTGGAACTGGTATTTAATAAGATCCGTGATTACTGGGGCGGAATGCTGGATCGCGGCGCAGTAACATTTTGGGAAGAGTTTGACCCGGAGGCACCAGTAGAAACCCAGTACGACATGTACGGCGACCGCTTCGGAAAGAGCCTCTGCCATGCCTGGGCAGCAAGCCCGATCTATTTCCTTGCAAAGTATTTCATGGGACTGAAATTTACCGGAGTCGGAGGAAAAGAATTTGTGGTAGAGCCGCATACTGAGTTTTTCGACAGCTTTGATTGTACATTGCCTGTTGCTGAGGGACAGGTACATATTGTGTGGGATGGGAACGAGCTGAAGGTGGAGAATACAATACACTAAAGTGAGTTCGTAAAAATTTGAACGTAGGTAAGCATTCATTCGCTTCAAGTGCGCGGAGCACTAAGCGGTGGGGGAGGGGGGATGCTTATGTCAGTGGGAGCCTTCAGTTCTCACTGACATATCGCGAAGCGACTGCGTTCATGAGCAAGTAGCAAAGCGGACCTGGAATGTCCGCTTTACAATGGAGGAATTGCTATGCATAGAAAAAAATGGTTATCAGCATTACTTGGAGTACTAATCGGAACTATGAGCTTATCTGCATCTGTTTATGCGGCAGACTCTGTAACAGCGCTTCCGAAAACAGAAGGAAAGCCTCGTCTTCTTGTTACCCAGGACGGGGAAGTAGATGATATGAATACTTTGATTCATACACTGCTTTATGCGAATGATATTGATCTGGAGGGAATTGTACAGACCAGTTCCAAGCTGCATTACAGTGGAGACGATACCACAGAAGCCCTTCGGTGGATGGGAACGGACTGGATGTATGAGTTTCTGGATGCGTATGCAGAGGTGTATGACAATCTGAAGGTACACGATGCAGATTATCCTTCTCCGGATGACCTTCGTGCAATTACAAAAGTGGGAAATATCAAGAATGTGAGTGATACTTCTGAGGAAACAGAAGGTTCTGAGCTTGTGAAAGAGCGGATTCTGGCAGAAGATGACAGACCTCTTTATATTGAAGTTGGCGGTGGCGCAAATACAGTTGCAAGGGCATTGATGTCCATTGAAGAAGAATATAAAGATCAGGATGGCTGGGAGGAGCTTTACAATCGAATCTGCGAAAAAGTGATTCTTTTTGCCTGGGGAATGCAGGATGACTGTTATCTGAATTACATTCAGCCGAACTGGCCATCTATGCGCATGGTAGATGTTTCCGGTTCTACTCTTGCGTATGGTTACAGATGGGCGACTCTGGATGAACTCTCTGATGAATCCAGAGAAAAAATGAGCAGTGAATGGATGAAAGGAAATATTGAGCAGAATCTTGGCGCATTGATGGATAAATATGTAACCTGGGGTGACGGAACTTACCTGGAAGGGGAAGCAGATACTGATCAGTATGGTACAAATGAAGCACTTCTTGGAGATGACACTCTCTGGGTAGGGCATGCTTATGAGCAGTATGATTTCCTTTCTGAGGGCGATTCTCCGGCATGGTTTATTACCATTCCGAACGGGCTTCGCAGTCTGGAGGATCTTTCCTACGGCGGCTGGGATGGAAGATATGCGCTGAAAGAAAATGACGAAAATCCGGATGTGCGTCTGTATCAGGCGGCAAAAGGAAATGAAAAAGGAATTGCCAGCTGGATTGCTGCGATCCAGAGCGATTTTGCCATGAGAGCAAAATGGTGTGTAACGGATAAATATGAGGATGCCAATCATCTGCCGGAAGTTTCCGTGGCAGAAGGAATTGATCTGACTGCGGCTGCCGGAGAAGAGATTACCTTAAATGGAACAGCTGAAGATCCGGATGGGGATAACACTACTTTTCGCTGGTATCATTATCCGTTAGGAGATACTTATCAGGAAACTGAGGATGAAGAAGGAAATCCTGTTGCACTTGAAGTGACAGCTTCTGGAGAAAATCAGGAAACAGCAACATTTACAGTTCCAGAAGATGCAAAATCAGGCGACACCATCCATATCATCATGGAAGGCGTAGACGGTGGCGGAACCAATCCTGTGGCTTATCAGAGAGTGATCGTGACGGTTAAATAAATCATAATAGTATGTGGGAAAAATTTATACTGGCTGGTTAAACGGCAGCATTACACTGACAGTAAAATATCCTTTTTCACATTCAAAATTCAACAATCCGTTCTGGCTTTCCACAGCAGAGCGGATTATTTTTATACCTAATCCGTGGTTGGAGGCATCTGCTTTGCTAGTGGCAAGACTGGGATTTTCTGAGAGAATATTACTGCTTACTTTGTTGCTTATTTTGCAGAGCAAATAATTTTGTACGCATTTGATAACGACCTGAATATCCGGTGTCTCCTCCTGTTTGCTGGCTTCGATTGCGTTGTCAAGAAGATTTAGGAGAATGGTGCATAGGACTTCTTCATTGATAGAAAGCTGGCCTGGAATAATAATTTCTGTATAAGTTTTGACGTGTAACTTTTGAGCTTCCTGAATTTTTCGGTTGAGGAGGTAGTCGATTAAAGTATTTCCTGTCTGAATGTCCGTAAGTTTGCTCATTTTTTCCCCAATTGCCTGGGAAATATAGGTGTCCAGTTGATCGTATTTTTTATCTGCAAGGAGAGTCTGGATATAAAAATAGTTATTTTTCAGCTCATGGCGCTCTTTTTTTACCTGCTCCTGAACCTCCAGGGAATAGCGGTAACGGGCAAGCTGAGTGCGTGTCTGGGTAAGGGCATCGTCCAGTTTGCGCTGATCTTCGTAGGAATGGATGATAGTAGCAAAAAAATAATAAATTATAGGCAGATTAGTGAGCAAAATGCCGGAAAGAATGGCAATCTGGTTTACGGAGTAAATTTGCGTACTTGAGGATATTCCGAAAAAAATCAAAAAACCAATAGGAAAATAAAGGATAAGAACGCCCTTAAAACAAGACATGGGAAAAGGTGTAGATAATTTTATCTTCCGGAAAAGTTTTGATAAAAGGAAAAGCAATATGTATAAAACCAGGGTTGTAAGCATATCAAGTGTGCGGTAAACCTGCGGCTGCATAGAAAATTCCTGACTGTAAAGAGGAGAACATACCATTTTATAAAGCTGGGTGAAGGTCATAAAATATAAGACATATACCAGTTTAGTGAAAAGTGTACCCGCCAGGGCAATATGAGCGCAAAGTACAGAAACAGGGATCGTGCATACGAAGTAAAACCAGTAAGGAGTTTGGGCAGCTCCTGTAAGCTTCAGACAAATGGAAGAAAGTTCCAGACGGAGAATAAGATACACTATTATTGTGAATAACAGGTATAAGGATGAACCTACAGCAATGGAGCGCCCCACAGTATGATTCTTTTTAAGACCACAGAGAATCAGCAGGGTATAGGAAAGAAATGAAAAAATAATGACGGAGTCAAGTGTCTGGTAAAGATGATAAATAAAATTAAACATAAAACCTCCTGAAGCCCTCCTTTACCTCGTCTACTTTACCGCGGCTTATAGGTAGCTCCTGACCGCTTGTAAGCTGGAGGGAAGATTTTCCTATATAAAAAATATGTCTGCAATTTACAAGATAGCTACGGTGGATTTTAATAAATCCATGAGGAACAAGATATTCTTCCATATCAGAAATTTTGCATTGAACAATGCTGTTGCCCACGGTTGTCACAATGAGACAGTTTTTACGCTGAGCTTCAACATAAAAAATATTGCGGATATCAAAGGAAAAAATATCTCCGGAACCTGGTTCTGTAATAAAAATCAAGTGTTTTGTCTGTTCTTCCAACTTTTGTGATATGGCATCCACGAGAGCGGGGAGAAGTTTCTGATATTCGCTTTTTCGGATAAAACGGAAAGGCTGTACCTCGAATGTCTGGAAGACCAGCTCTTCTTTGTTGGATATAAAAATAACAAGGGAGTCAGGTGCCTGTGCCCGTATGTGGCGGCAGACCTGGATTCCGTCAATTCCTGGCATTTCGATATCAAGAAAAATAACATCATAATGATAATTCTCATTAAAAGTTTGCAGGAAATTTTCCCCAGAGGAAAAACTGTCGAATTCTATGGCAACATGACGGTTATTGAAGGAATCAATTAGAGTATTTTTTAGATATGAAAGAATTTCAGCTTCATCTTCTACAATAGCGGCCTGGAACATGTCTCTCCTCCTTAAGTCTTTTTTATTATACCAGAGTATAGCACATTTTTTTCTGCAATTGGTACCGTATTTCTGCAACTGGTACCAAAATCATGAAAATAGAATTTTTTGTGATAAGATTCAGCTATCTCAAAGGAGGAGGAAAACAAAATGATCAAGTTAAACATGAGTGACGTGATCAGCGTACTCAACATGTGCAAACCTTACCTCATTGCGATTGCCGTAATTCTGGTAGTTGGCATTGTGGCTGCGGTTATGTGCAAGAAAATGGAAAATCCAAAAAGAAAACTTGTCAGAGGAAATGCGATTCTGGCAATGGTTCTTGGCGTTGTGATCGTGGCAAACCTGATTTGTACAGGTCCAATGTCTACTCTGCTTACGTTAAGTACACAGGCAGCAGAAACTGTTTCTGACGAGACAACAGAGCAGTCCAATGAAGACTGTCGTACTATTGCAGCGGAGGGAACAGTTCTTCTGGAAAATGATGGTGTTCTGCCATTAAAGGATACAAAAAACATCAATGTCTTTGGCTGGGCAAGTGTGAATCCTATTTATGGCGGTTCCGGAGCTGGTGCTTTAAATGATCTTTATGACCGCGTTACTATGCTGGAAGGTCTTGAAGATGCCGGGTTCAAGTTAAACGGTGAATTAACAGATCTGTACACCAATTATGGAAAAGAACGTGCAGACTATGGTTCAGACTGGTCTTTACCGGAGGTCCCGGCAGAAGATTATTCAGATGAACTGATTGAAAACGCAAAGGAATTTTCTGATACTGCGATTGTAACAATTGCCAGATGGGGTGGAGAGGGAAGCGATCTTCCCACTGATATGTCCAGCGTTTCCTATACAAATAATTCTGACTCTTACAATGATTTTGAAACAGGTCAGCACTATCTGGAACTGAGTCAGACTGAGAAAAATATGATCAATCTGGTATGTGAAAACTTTGAGCATGTAATCCTGGTCTATGATGGCCTTTCTACTTTTGAACTTGGATTTGTGGAGGATTATCCACAGATTGAGGGTATTCTCTGGTGTGCAGGTCCTGGACAGACTGGATTTGACAGCCTTGGAAAAATCATAAGCGGAGAAGTAAATCCATCTGGAAAAACTTCCGATACTTTCTTATATGATTTAACAGAAACACCTACATGGAATAATTTTGGAGACTTCAAATATGACAATATGGAAGAGTTTAAAATTGATGAAAGTGATCCATATGTCGGCGGAAGCGTTCCTACATTTGTAAACTATGTAGAAGGAATTTATGTAGGATATCGTTTCTATGAAACTGCTGCACAGGAAGGATTCCTGGATTATGATAAGGTTGTAAAATATCCATTTGGATATGGTCTCAGCTACACTGATTTTACCCAGGAACTGGAATCTTCCAGCATGGAAAATGGAAAAATTACTCTTGATGTGAAGGTAACAAATACTGGAGACATAGCTGGAAAAGATGTTGTGGAAGTTTATTATAACCCGCCATATACCAATGGAGGAATTGAGAAATCAACGGCAAATCTTATTGGATATGAGAAAACAAATGAACTGAAACCAGGTGAATCACAAACGGTAACAATTTCTTTTACAGCTGAGGACATGGCTTCTTATGATTACCTGGAAAATGGATGCTACGTGCTGGAAGCAGGAGATTATGAGATCAGTATCAACAGCGATTCTCATAATGTGATCGATTCTGTTACCTATACAGTAGATGAAGATATTGTTTATGATGAGGCAAATCCACGTTCGACAGATTTGACTGCTGCTGTAAATCAATTCGGTTATGCAGACGGACATCTTACTTATTTATCACGTAAAGATGGTTTCAAGAATTATGATGAAACAACAGCTGCACCTGCGAGCACGTCTATGCCGGAGGATTTAAAAGAGGGATTTATTGTAACTTCCAACTATGAAATGCCGGAAATTCCAGATGCCGAAATGCCTGTGACTGGTGCGGATAATGGAATGAAACTGGCGGAGCTTCGCGGGGCAGATTATGATGATGAGCGTTGGGAAACACTTCTGGATCAGCTTACAATTGATGAGATGCAGAATATGATCGCCCATGCCGGATTCCAGACCGCAGAAGCAAAAAGCGTTGAAAAAGTTGCTACTGTTGACTGCGATGGACCATCCGCTGTGAGCAATAACTTTACAGGTGCAGGTTCTGTAGGATTCCCGTCAAATGTTATGATTGCCTGCACATGGAATAAGGATTTAGCTCATACATACGGATATGATATGGGAAAAATGGCTACAGAACTTGGCTGCTCTGGATGGTATGCACCATCTATGAACCTTCATAGAAGTGCATTTGGTGGGCGTACATATGAGTATCCGTCAGAGGATCCAATCCTTGCAGGAACTATGTCTGCACAGGCTGTAAATGGTGCTGCTGAGAATGGTGTTTATGCATATATGAAACATTTTGCAATGAACGAGCAGGAGACAAACCGTTGGATTATGATCTGCACTTGGTCAAATGAACAGGCAATGCGTGAACTGTATTTGAAACCATTCGAAATCTGTGTAAAAAACAGCAATGTGACAGCTGCAATGTCATCCTTTAACTACATTGGAAATGTGTGGGCTGGCGGAAATTACGAATTACAGACAACGCTTCTCCGTGATGAATGGGGATTCAAAGGCTTTGTAGAAACCGACTATTTTGCTGGTGCATTTAACATGAATGCAGATCAGGTAATCGCAACTGGCGGTTCCTGCTGTTTGTCTACATTTGATGTAGGAACAAACTTTGTTACAGATACATCTGACCCATCCACAGTTCAGTATATGAGAACTGCCTGCAAGAACATTATGTATACTGTTGTGAACAGTAATGCATATGCTGATGAAACATCTTTAACACTGGCATTGTGGATGAAAATCATGGTTGGTGTGGACGTGGCAGTAGCTGTTATCCTGATTCTTCTGGAAGTGGTTCTGGTGAAGAAATATAAGAAGAGAAAAAGTGTGTTAATTGTTGTTGAGTAATAGATCGTGATGAATTCATGAAGATTAATCTGCCGCATCAAACCGTTGGGAATGATGCGGCAGTTGCTTTGTAGAAAAGGCAAATTTTATATATTATAAGTCAGGCTGTGGTCATTAGCGTTTAAAAAAAGACTGTTCGCGTTAATCTTTCCACAAAGGGGGAAAAATACGGTAAACTATTGCTAGATTGAGAATGTAGAGTTATAGGCTAGAGAATGCCGAAAAAGTAGTTGGTTTAAGGACAGAGATTTCAGAAAGGAGCAGTTTACTGTATGCAGAAAATTGATTTTAACAAGGATTGGATGTGCAGGTGTCTTACCAGGGATGAGGAAGCTTATCCGGTGACTTTGCCACATGACGCCATGTTGAGTGAGCCGCGTACTCAGGAGAGTACCGGCGAGGGAAATATTGGATGGTATATTGGTGGGGATTACGAATATACCAAGAATTTCTTTGTGCCAGAGGAGTATAAAGGTAAGAAAGTCCTCATTGAATTTGAGGGTATTTACCACAATGGTGAAGTTTACATAAATGGGAAAAAGGCGGCTTACCGTCCTTATGGTTATACCAATTTTTATGTGGATACAGAGGGCTTTTTCCAGTATGGAAAAGAGAATGAGATCAAAGTCATTGCGCGCAATGCTGACCAGCCAAACAGCCGCTGGTATTCAGGAACCGGTATTTACCGTCCGGCTTATCTGTATGTTGGGGAAGAAAAACATATTCCGGTAAACGGCGTGAAAATCCGTACTTTAAGCTATGATCCGGCGAGAATTGAGGTCGTTGTGAAAACTTCTTCGCCTGGAGAGGTTTCCCTGAAGATTGAGTTTGAGGGCTCTAAAGTACTTGGAGTAATTGGTGAAAGTACAAAAATAGGAAATGTAAACAATGACAAAATAATATCATCAGATAATAAAAACATGCAGCCAAATGAATCAGTACAGACTGGAAAAAATGGTCAGAAGAGTGAATTGGCGCAGGTGGAAGCGGAAAAAAATAATCAGGAAGCAGCATACCAGGCCATCTTCCAGCTGGATGTTCCAAACGCAAAGCTCTGGGATACAGAGCACCCGAATCTCTATACCTGTAAAGCAATTTTCGGTGAAGACGAAGTAACTGAAACTTTCGGAATCCGTGAATTGATCTGGAATCCTCAGGTAGGAATGACCATTAACGGAGAGCGTGTGATTCTTCGCGGTGCATGCTTTCATCACGATAATGGCGTGCTTGGTGCATGTACGTATCCGGAAGCAGAAGAACGTAAAATGCGTATTCTCAAAGAAAATGGATACAATGCAGTCCGCTCTGCACATTATCCTTGCTCTAAGGCACTTCTGGATGCCTGTGACCGTGTGGGAATGCTGATGATGGATGAATATGTAGATGTGTGGTACATTCATAAGACTAAATATGATTATGCCGGACAGCTTGCTGACTGGTGGAAACAGGACTTAAAAGACATGGTTGACAAGGATTATAATCATCCAAGTGTGATCATGTACTCCACAGGAAATGAGGTTGCAGAGACCGCCCAGGAGAAGGGAATTGCCCTCACCGGCGATATGACAAACTATCTTCACAGTCTGGACTCCACCCGTCTTGTTACCTGCGGAATCAATATTTTCTTCAATTTCTTAAGCTCCATAGGACTTGGCGTTTACAGTGATGACAAGGCAGAAAAGACAGCTGCTTCCAAGCCGGAAAAGAAGAAAAAGCCGGTAGGAAGCGAGTTCTATAATACTCTTGCCTGTCTGGTTGGAGACTACTTTATGAAGTGCGGTGCCACCCTTTATCCATGCGATTTAAGGACGAAGGATGCCTACGCAAACATGGATATCGCAGGTTATAATTACGGTATTTTCCGCTACAAACATGATCTGAAAAAGTACCCGAACCGTCTGATTCTTGGAAGTGAAACCTTCTGTAAAGATGCGTATAGTTTCTGGGAAATTGCCAAAAAAAATAAAAGAATTATCGGTGATTTTGTGTGGGCAGGATGGGATTATATCGGAGAAGTCGGGGATGGTGCAGCAGAGTATTCTGACTATAAATTTGAAGATCCAGCCACGAGAATGACAGGTGGAAATGGTCGAATTGACCTGAATGGAAAGCCGCGTGCAGAGGCTGCATATACTCGAGTTGCTTTTGAAAGAGAGACAGGTCCGTTTATTGCAGTTGATCCTGTTTACCAGAAAGAGAAGCTTCGTCTTACCGGCTGGCAGCTGACAAAGGCTCTGGAAAGCTGGGCATGGGATGGCTGTAACGGAGAACCGGCGAAGGTAGAAGTTTATGCAAGGGCTGCACAGGTTGAGCTGTTTATCAATGGCAAAAGTGCTGGTAAAAAGAAAGTGAAAAAATGCCGTGCAAACTTTAATATCACCTATCAGAATGGGGAGATAACGGCGGTTTCTTACGATGAAAACGGAAGAGAAATCAACCGTTATTCATTACATACAGCAGGAAAAGAAACGGTTCTTCAGGTGCGCCCAGAGGAGAAAACCGTAAAACCGGAGGGCCTTGCATTTATTCAACTGCAATACACAGATAGCAAGGGAATCTGGAAACCAATGGAGAAACATAACATAAAAGTAACAGTAGAAAATGGTGTCCTGAAGGGACTCGGAAGCCCGGCTCCTTATGTAAAAGGGAATTATACTGACCATACTGTGGCGACTTATTATGGTGAGGCAATGGCAGTTGTACAGGCAGATGGAAACGGACCGGTGAAGGTTACCGTGGCAGATGAAGAACGGTTTTATGTGGTGGAAATTCCATGTGAATGAAGTGAAAGACTTATGATTTAAGGTGGAAAAGAGGTTGAACAAATGAAGAAAAAAGGTTTTATCATAGGTGGAATCTGTCTTGCTGCTATAGTTGGTATTCTAGGTTACAATCATGAAGCTGTTCGTGTGGTTTTTCATAATGTATACTCTCCATCAGTGAAATTGGATGATTCTTCCAAATGGAATGGTGGAAAAGCTTATGAGAAGCTGCCATATTCTGAGACTTCCGAAAATGATTATCTGGATCTGTATGTGCCGGACAGTGAAGAACCTATGCCGTTGATCATATTGGTACATGGGGGCGGCTTCGTATACAATGACAGCCAGTCCCGTCAGGCGCAGCTGATGTACCGCTATTTCCGCGATCATGGATATGCATGTGCATCCGTTAACTATCGTCTTGCCCAGGAAGCAGCCTTTCCGGCCGGAGTGGAAGATGTGAAATCGGCAATCCGTTTTCTTCGTGCAAATGCAGAGAAATATGGATATGATCCGGAGCGTTTTGCAATCTGGGGAGAGTCAGCTGGGGGGTATTTATCAGTGATCTGTGGCGCTTCTAATGATGAGGAATTTAATAGTGTTCCATTTATCGGAGAAGATAAGAACCATCCTGTTTCCAGTGAAGTTCAGGTGATTCTGGACTATTACGGCTGTATGGAATTCGGAACTATGGAAGATGATTACAGGGAGCTGAGGATTCCAAAAATTGTCCGCTGGGCGGCCAGCCTGTGGCTTCAGGGAGCAATTAAAGATACCGGCTACGAAGATGTAGAATCTTATTGGATGCGCAAGGATGTAAAAACTCTTACTGAGGATGAGAAAAACAATTATAGTCCATTATATTATATTGAGAAAAATCTTACGGAGAAAAACAGCCCGGATATATTGATCTGGCATGGTGATGCGGATTTAGATGTTCCGTATCTGCAGTCTGAGAGACTGAATGCACTGCTTACAAGAATTGTTGGGACAGATAAGGTGGAATTTAAGCTTTTTCATAATTATAAGCATGCGGCAGATCAGCTGTACAGTGATGAAAATCTGGGAATCCTGAAAGAATATCTGGATGAGAAATTTGCATAAGGGAAGTCGCATACATTAATATGAGCGTGATTACCGGAGAATCGGCAGACACATAAGCTGACAGAAACGAAGAAAATATCTGGCACAGGGCAGAATTGCCCCGTCAGATATTTTTTTGCCCTCAAATAAAAAGGTTTTAACAAAATCTGTCAAAACCTTGAAAAAGCTAAATGGGTTTGATATGCTGTCTATATATATCTTTTGATGAGTTGTAAGTCATTGTTTACAGGTAATATTCTGTGCGGGTAAATTTTGCACAGAATTGCAGCACAAGGTGATCATTGTGCACTTAGTGAGCAGTGCTATTTTATATAGTAGGGAGAAACTATGAAAATAGAAAAAAAACTATGGATCACTCTGTTCGTATTTGGATTGTTTGCAATTGGTTTTTCAGGTTGGATATTCAGTCAGAGTACAGCCAGGGAAAAATTGCTCTGGGATAATACGATTAGGTTTGAAACAAAAAAACTGACAGATGGAGAAATCAAATCAGAGAATATTGCTCTGCCCGAAGACTTCGATGATCCCAGATCAATCTTATTTAAAACCACACACACCATTGCAGAAGTGTGGCTGGACGGAGAAAAAATATACGAATACGGAAATGAAGAAGATGCTCCCAGCTTTATGAAGTCACCGGGAAGCTGCTGGCACATTGTGAATATTCCGGAAGACAGCGCTGGTAAAAGTCTTGAGGTCAGAATTATTCCAGTATATGACAACTATTATGGAAATGAAGTCAGCATTGTATACGGAACACGGGGCAATTGCGTTCTGAAAATTTTAATGGACAGCTTTAAAACCCTGTTGCTCAGCTGCGGGATCCTGTTTGCAAGCATCATCTGCCTGCTGCTTTATTTGGGAGCAGTGCGAAGAAAAAGAAGAGACAAGACAGAAACGAAGATAGAGGTCTTTTTAAACCTTGGATTTTTCTCATTGCTGATTGCAGTATGGACACTGGCACAATGTGGATTCCTGCAGTTTTTGATTCCGGATGGAAGAACTTTGTATTTTGTAGATTATTTTTCATTCTTCCTTTTCCCGGTACCCTTTAATTTTCTGCTATATGATATCTGCAAAAGCAGATACCACAAAGGTGCATTGATTTTTCCCATTCTTTATCTTGCGAATATGGCAGCTGACGTTCTGCTTCAGTGTACGGGAATTATTGATATATTCCGGCTGCTTCCCGCAACCCATGTTATTATGGTTGCCAATGCAGTTTACACAGTTGCCCTCATTCTTTACGAGGCCAGAAAAGAAGGCAACGATGAAGCCAAGAAATTCCAGTATCCTATGTGTGTGCTCATAGTATTCGGAATGGTAGAAATGTTCCTTTATTATTTGAGAAAATTTCAACAGACATCCATTTTGCTTCCCATAGGAACCCTGCTGTTTATCATTATGCTGATCTGGATCCAGGTTTCCCAATATTACGATCAATACATCCAGAAACAAAAGGTGATCTATCTGCAGAAAATAGCCAACATGGATATGCTCACAGAGGCCATGAACCGAAACGCTTACGAGGACATGGTGAAATATCTGGAGGAAAGTGATATTAAACTTCGTACAACAGGTGTAGTTCTGTTTGATCTGGATAATCTGAAAGTGATCAATGACAATTTTGGGCATGAAAAGGGAGACGAAGCGCTGAAGCTATGCTATCAGTGTATCAGTCAGGCATTTCAGAATGTAAAGAACTGTTTTCGGATTGGCGGCGATGAGTTTGCATATGTATATCATAGCGATGAGAAGGATATGATTCCGGAACGGCTGAAGGCGCTGGAGCTGATTTTGAAAAAAACAGCGGAAACGAACAAGCTGGAGTATCCACTCAGCATGTCAGCCGGATATGCTTATTATCAGCCTGATATAGATTTTGACTTTAAGGATATTGTAAGACGAAGTGATACCATGCTGTACCGTCAGAAGCGCAGAAAGAAGGTGGCACGGTCAGCAGGTCTGGACAATCTGCTCTCCCGTATGAGTAAGCAGTCGACAGAGGAGATCACAGATGAGGTGATCCTGCAGGAGAAAAAGTTTCAGAGCATGTCTGTGGATGAGCTTTGCAGTGTGATCGATCTTCTTAGTCCGACTACAGATAATTACCCATATGTGGTTGACTTTCGGTCGGATTTTTATTACATAGCAAATCAGGCTCTTGAACGCTTCTGTATTCCCAAAAATGGTTTTCATAATGTAATTTCGAAGCATAAGGAATTTGTATATGCACCGGATTATGAAAAACTGAAAGC
>ENA-OPBG01001792-OPBG01001792.1-human-gut-metagenome-genome-assembly--contig:-NODE-1792-length-13822-cov-2.721435_pt1 | contig 13822 bp, 12 predicted proteins | sample MGYA00241065_ERZ501446 | MGnify/ENA primary metagenome ERZ501446 (study PRJEB25962, sample SAMEA2042632) | human gut metagenome | biome: human gut; feature: human-associated habitat; material: faeces...
AATGCTACCATTGGCTTCACATCGTCATAACCCATTTCAGCGGCATAGCGCTTAATTTCCAAGAAATACAGCACGGCTGCAGGGCGCGAGGCCGTAACAACCATCATCTTTCCCTTGCCATTGATCTTGGTACGCGTGGTGCTGCGGAATGTCTCAACGATAATTTCCGATTTCTGACGAATGTTCTCCGGGTGGAGCTGCTGATATTTCTTGATGACCTTGCTTGCGCTGGATGCAGGAACTTCTCCGGGGTGTTGTTTGCAATCTTGAAGCAGGTCTTATATGTCATGTAGTTCTGCAGCACATTGAGGATGAAGCCTTCCTCAATAGCCTGATGCATGCTGTAAATATGGAAAGGATGGAAGCTGCCGTCTTCTGCCTGCTGTCCGAACATTTCCAGAGTAGTGTCTTTCGGGGTAGCGGTAAATGCGAAGAAAGACAGGTTCTTGTGCTTGCCGTGAGCAATCAACTCTTTAACAAGCTTGTCCTGCGGATCAACCTTATCTTCGGCAATGCCTTCAATTTCTGCATACTCCTTCAGCACTTCACGAACATCAGCCAGCGCTGTCTTAAGTTTCTGTGCGCTGCTACCGGTCTGGGAAGAATGTGCCTCATCGCAGATGATAGCGAAGTTTCTGCCATTGGCTTCATCCACTTCTTCAAAGATCACAGGGAACTTCTGCAGGGTGGTAACGATGATACGCACACCATCATTCAGTGCCTGCTTCAGATTCTGAGAGTTCTTGCCTTCACCAATGGTTTCAACGGTACCAAGGGTGTGGTCGAATCCAGAAATGGTTGCCTGCAACTGTGCATCCAGAACGGTACGATCAGTGACAACAATAACGCTGCTAAAGATCGCTCTGTTTTCAGCGTCGTGCAATGATGCCAGACGATATGCCAACCACGCAATGGAATTGGATTTGCCGGAACCCGCAGAGTGCTGAATCAGATAGTTGCGGCCGACGCCGTTTGTTTTAACGTCGCTGATCAGCTTGCGCACAACGTCCATTTGGTGATATCTGGGGAATATGAGTTTATCTCCCTGCAGACTAATGAACTTCTGGACGATGTCCATCATACTGTCTGCTTGGAAAACATTCTTCCACAAGTAATCAGTGGGATAACCGTCAGGATTGGCGGGGTTGCCCTTGCCGCCATCGTTACCTGCGCCGTTGCTGCCTTGGTTGAACGGCAGGAAATATGTATGTTCTCCTGCCAACTTTGTAGTCATCCACGCTTGATTCAGATCCACGCAGAAGTACGCCAAAATACGCTTGTTGAATTGGAAACAGATTTCCCGGGGATCACGATCTGTCTTCCATTGATGTTTTGCGTTTTCCACGCTCTGGCCGGTGAACTGGTTCTTCAGCTCAAATGCAAACACAGGAATACCGTTGATTACCAGAATCATATCCACAGAATTCTTGTTTGTTGCACTGTAATACCACTGGCGAATGCAATGGAAAATGTTCTGCTTATAATGATCTGCGTCTGTCTGGTTCAGAGAGGACTCCGGCATGAAATAGCATACTCTGAAGGGAACGCCTCTGTGCTTGAAGCCATGGCGCAGCACATCCAGAATGCCGTTCATGTCGCATGCATTATTGAATGCAGCACAGAATTTGCGCACGGGATCCACAGCGTTCATGTTAACAAAACGCTGCCATGCCTTCGGCTGAGATGTCTGGATGAATCGAATTAGTGTATCGGGGTACAGGCCCAGCTTGGGATCGTACGCATCTTCGCATTTGGTATAACCGCCCGCTGCGGATAGGAAGAAAGCCTCGATGTCACTTTCAAAGCGTTTTTCTGTTGTATCGTTTACTGACATGCGGGAACCTCCTTTTTACCTGTTACATATTCGTAGATTATGGCTTTTTTATATGCCTTCATCGTATCGATCAGCTGTTCTTTTTCGTTAATTAGTCTATCAATTTCGCCGACTTTGGTTTTTAGGTAATTTGAAATTGAAACCTGTTCTTCATACGGCGGAAGCATTATTTCAAAATGCAGAAACTTATCTGCCTTCAGCCTACATCTTCCAAATTCACTAACTCCTTGCGCCATGCTATAAAAAATTTGCTTTGAATAGCATAACTGAAGTAAATACAGATAGTATTCTTTGCAATATTTGCTTGCATCTTTAATATAGAATACTCTGTAATCTGGACTAGTTACTCCGTCGTACGCAGAAATATCAACCCAACCAGTTAGTAGGTCCATGTGGTTCATCGCGAAATCTCCTGCTGCAACCAATTGGTATCCACTATAGTCAGCGGCCATCTGGCCCTCGTTCTTTGAAATATCTTTTGGAATAATTCCGCGTTGGGTAATAGAAAGAACTTGATGACCTTCTTCGCCTGCAATAATCTTTTTTATGGCGAATATTCTGCGCAATTTTATCATTTCCCACTCTTCAGGGATTTCACCAAAGGCCTTGTCTCCACTAGGTTTCATGTTGCGATCAGGTAATATACCCTTTGTAATTGCATGTTCAATTACTACTTGCCTATAATTGATATACTTTTGTATTGAGATTTCGGCAGCACGAATTATTGAATCGATCTCACCACATTTTTCGTCTAAGAAACCCACAATTCTTGTTTGTACCGCTTCCGAGGGTTTTGGTAACTGGATTTTCTTAAACTCGCTCCATCTAGTTGTCCATAAATCGGAAGCAATTCCGTGTCCCCACCGATAGAATTCCTCTGGAAATCGTTCTGATAAAAGAGCGTAACTGTAATACTTAGCGTTTTGCTTGTTTCTTGGGTGTATCACAATGTTAATTACCGAGCAAGAGCCATCTACGGGTGATATGCCGCAGGCACCTCGGCGATCAGAGCGGCTATTGATCACAAAATCTCCTGCTCGAACCAATTTTCTATCACTATCCTCTGCCGCTTTTACTGCAGAAGATAATTGAGGCACAACTCCTCCCATTGTAACTGAAAGCGGTTGATAATCACTTTCCATTACTTTTTCATTACGCTCGTCAAAGGCGCTTCCCACAGTTGTTAAAGCCCATCCTGATGGTATATTTCCCAACCATTCAGGGACGGCCAGGTTATTTGTCGTATTCATACTAGGACCTCATTCTCCAAACAGTATTTGCAGCGAGCGCTGGATATCTGTTTCCATTGCCGTTAATTGTGCCCTTAGATCATCACTACTCGTAAACACCGGAAACTCATAGAAGTACCGTGTCATCGGAATTTCATATCCTACTTTTGTTTTTTTCTGGTCAATCCATGCATCGGGATAATAGGCCTGAATTTCCCTTTTGAAGTATGTAGTTATATCCTCATTAAGAGGCACATTTTCAGTTTCCCTGAGCTGTGCATCTGCTACCGGTCTGTTCTTCTTGTCTCGAACAATATTCCCGTTCTCATCAACAAGTGGTCTTTCCGCAATAATTTTGTAATATCCAAAATCATCTGTGGAAAAAATCCGGCTACAACAATAGATATTGTTATCGCCATATGTAACACCATCTGCAAACTCGCGATAAGCTTGTGTAATTAACTTACAGCATTTATCTGTTATGTCGTTACGTTTTTTGCCAATGGGTCGCCGACGTGGCTCAAAGCAATGCGTAGCATCAATTAACTGAACTTTTCCAACTCTTTCCGAAGGCTTATTCTTGCTAATAATCCAAATGTATGTGCCAATGCCCGTATTCATAAACTGGTTGGTAGAGAGTCGCACAATCGCATCAAGCCAATCGTTTTCCAAAATATACTGACGTATATTGGAGGATCCACTTCCGGCATCACCCACGTAAAGTGCAGATGCGTCCTGGATAATAGCCATTCTTCCATCTTTACTCAGTTTAGAAAGACCATTTAGCACAAACAACTGCTGACCATCAGAGATTTTGGGCAATCCAGCAGCAAAACGACCTTGATCACCTTTATCAGCCTCTGCTTTAACGGCATCTTGTTCTCTTTTCCAATCAATACCAAAAGGCGGATTGGAAATAATGTAACGGAAAGTATATCCGCTGAATTGGTCGTCACTTAGCGTGTCACCGAATCGCATATTGTCAGGATTGCCGCCTCGAATCATCATATCGGCCTTTGCAATCGCAAATGTGGAGGGATTGAACTCCTGACCGAAGCATGTAACCTCCATATCGGGATTGATTTCGTGAATGCGTTCTTCCATGCAGGATAACATCTGGCTGGTACCCATGGTCATGTCGTACACAGTGACATTTTCCTGTCTCTGTAGGTCTGCGCCGCTGAGCAGCAGATCAGTCATCAAGTAAATAATATCGCGGCTGGTAAAGTGCGCTCCTGCTTCTTCTCCGAAAGACTCAGAGAATCGACGCACTAGGTCTTCAAAAATATATCCACAGTCAACTGCACTGATCTTGTCGGGTCCGAGATATCCCTTCTGAGATCCAAATTCTTTGATTACAAGGTACAGGGTGTTACTATCAACCATTCGCTTGATAATATTTTCAAAATCGAACTTTGCCAGAACATCCTGTACATTAGCAGAGAAACCGTTCAAATAATCGCGGAAGTTGCTCTCGATGTTTTCGGGGTCTGCCAGCAAACGATCAAATGTGTACTTGCTGGTGTTATAGAACTGATAGCCAGAAGCGCGACGAAGGAAACCGTCTGTAACCGCCAGTTTCTTTACCTTTTCGTATGTATCCAGCACTGCCTGATGTGTCGGAAGCAGACAGTCATGGAATCGCTTTACTACGGTCATAGGAAGGATGACCAGTCCATATTCGTGAGGTTTGAAAGGGCCGCGAAGCAGATCAGCTACATTCCAAATCACGGTTGCCTTTTCCTGTGTGTTCGTGCCTACGACAGTAAATTTTTCATTTGCCATTTTGGTTCCATCCTCTCATTCGCCAATCATTGCTGCGTGCTTCTTATAATCTGCGATCACCGTATCGGGGGACAGCACTTTCAATTGTCCCGCAAACTGGAACAGCCATCCCCAGAACACGGGACTGATTTGTACCTTGACGGTGGCAATGCATTTGTCGCCAGCGCGGATCATCTTGGTGTCCTCTCCGAATTTGTCATACACCACGCCAATCAGCTTATCGTCAAATTCCAGCACCACATCCACCTGCTGGCCTCCATACATTTTGAATGCCTGCTCGGTGTAGCTGTCAATGCCTTCTCGCAAAGTCAAAGCCTTCTCGGAAATTGCTTCGTCCACGATCTCCACATGATCCATTCTGTCCACGCGGTAATTAGCGGTGCTATCGTGCTTTACACTGTATACCATGAGGTAGTAATTATCATCATTGAACACCAGGGCGATGGGTTCCACAACATAGTGGTGATGCTCACGGCGGTAAACCTTCTCGCCGTTCTCATTCAAATCGTAGTAGTAAAAGATTACCTTTTTCTGCTGCTGGATGGCATCCTCTAAAAATCCGACATTATAATATATAGATTCGTTACTGTGCTTACGGGTATTGAAGCACACCATGTTGCTTTTCAGAATGTCCGCTTTATGGCTGCCGCCAAGTGCCGCGATCTTGTCGATCAGCTCTGCGGTCTTCTTCTCTGTAACGAAGCTGGCTGCCTGTACCGCGTCGATCAGTATCTTCAATTCGGGAACGCTGAAGCTGCGATCCTCGATATAGTACCCTTTTTCTTTGCCGACCCAGTTCCACATGACCTCGTAACCAAGCTCATTGAGAACAGCGATATCTTTCGTCAGTGTCCTGCGCTCACACGAAATGCCCATCTCTCCAAGCTTGTTGCAAATCTGACTTGTGGAGAGGGGGTGCTGCTCATCCGTCTCTTGACGCAGAAGCTCAAGGAGCTTCAGCAGCTTATATTTCTGCCAGTTTTCCTGTGCCATGTGCCACCTCCAAGGGTATTCCTTCAAAAAGGTATAAACTATCACCAAACATTATAGCACAAATCCCGTCGATTTACAAGGTTTTGCTGTCACTTTTTCGCGACATCTCTGCGTTTTTCCGTATTCAAATCCCGTCGTGTACTGTTTTGCCAACTTCTTTGCTGAGCAAAGAAACGCAAAAAGTAACACGCCAATTTCATTGCCGAAAAGCAAAAAACAGAGGCTGGCGCGGACTCCATGACCGTTCCAACCCCTGTTTCAGCGGTATTTTCCTATATTGAGGGCTATTTTGCCCCGAAAAGCATGAAAAAACCTCTCTTGTCTTGGTAGACAAAAGAGGTTTCTTTCGTGGTGCGCGAGACGGGACTTGAACCCGTACGTCGTAGACACACGCACCTCAAACGTGCCTGTCTGCCGATTCCAGCACTTCCGCATAAGGCAATGCCTTGGCATTGCAAAAAGTATTTTAGCATACCCGCCGCAAAAAAGCAAGGGCTTTTTGGGCTTTTCTTCAAATTATTAACCACTGTGCCTTCTCGCGCGAAAATTGTTCGTTATACAGCATCTTTTACCCCATTTTCCTGCATTGCAGCAAAAAACTTCAAATTTTTTCAAAATAGGGCTTGCATTTTTGCTCAGGCTCTGATATACTAATCAAGCACTGTTAAGGCAGGTGCACAAATGAATATGGGAGCTTTCCCGAGTGGCCAATGGGGACAGACTGTAAATCTGCTGCTTAATGCTTCGGTGGTTCGAATCCACCAGCTCCCACCAAAAGCTGTGGCAAAAATGTGTCACAGCTTTTTTTTGTTGTATCGCTAAAAAAATGACGAGCTCATCAGCCCCTTTTTTCAAACGTTTTTTACAGTGTTGTCCAACACATAAAGAGGAAAACCACAAATGTGCACTCAAGAATTAAAAATTGGCACAATTCCGGCTGTACTGTACGGCGAACCGGCCCCCAACATCTGGTTGTTCGTGCATGGCCAGGGCGGTAATAAAACGGAAGCCGCAACATTTGCGGCACTTGCCGCCCCAACCGGCTGGCAGGTGCTGGGCATTGACCTGCCGGAACATGGAGACCGCACGGAGGAAACTGACTTTACTCCCTGGCAGGTGGTGCCGGAGCTGCAAACGGTGCTGGCCTATCTGCAGCAGCACTGGCAGAGGATTCGGCTGCGGGCCAACAGCATCGGGGCCTATTTTTCCATGCTGGCTTTTGCCGGGGCAACGATTGAAAAAGCGCTGTTTGTTTCGCCGATTGTGGATATGGAGCGGCTGATCTGTGATATGATGCAGTGGGCAAAAGTAACGCCGGAGCAGCTTTGCGAAAAAGGTGAGATTACCACAGAATTTGGGCAGACCCTTTCGTGGCGGTACCTGTGTTGGGTGCGCCAACACCCGCTGGATGGCTGGCAGATCCCCACAGCAATCCTGTACGCCGGGCAGGACACCATGACAAGCCGGGACACGGTGACGGCGTTCGCCCAAAAACACCATGCGGAACTGACGGTATACGAACCGGGCGAGCATTGGTTCCACACCCCGGCTCAGCTAGATGCCATGCAAACCTGGGAGCAGGCACACCGGTAAGAGCCGCTCAAGGCTTGAACCATGAGAAAGAGAGAGGAAAGACCATGGCCATTACAATGTTGGCGGGGTACCTGGTTATTATCAACGCGGCGGCGGACAAGCGCCGAGCCAAGCGGCACCAGTGGCGCGTGCCGGAAGCCGCATTGTTTGGCGCAGCCCTGCTGGGCGGCAGCGCCGGGGCATGGGCGGGCATGTATCTGTTCCACCACAAAACCAAGCACTGGTATTTTGTGGTGGGTATGCCGCTGATTCTGGCCGCACAGCTGACCGCTGGGGTGTGGCTGGCAGGGAACAGCGGCCTGGTTTGAACAATCGGAACGCTCTGCCGAAGCAATAACGGTGCCGCAGCACCGGGACCCCGGCAGAGCATTTGACTTTTTGGGTTAGCCATGATAAACTAATGGTGCCTGATCAAAACAAACAAGGCGTTCCCCAGAAAAAAATTGCGACGGTTCGGCAACGCACCGCCGTTTTTATGAATCAAATGTTAGTCGAATCTAACATTTGCTGACCAAGGAAGTGTAAAAAAGCTCAATGTCAAAACAAACCGATAACAAGCAATTCTGGCAGCGGTGGGCCAGCTGCTATGGCCCGCTGATGCAAAGCAGCGAGCCGCTGTATGCTGCCATTGCGCAGCAGATGCAGCCGCACCTGACGCCGGAAATGAACGTGCTGGAACTGGCCTGCGGGTCCGGCCAGCTCAGCTTCCGGCTTTCCCGCCTGGTGCGGGACTGGGAGGCTACGGATTTTTCGCCCAAAATGATCGCTCAGGCAAAGCTGAAACCCCGCGGGGCGGGGCTGCACTTTTCGGTGCAGGATGCCACCAGCCTGCCCTATGCGGACGAAACCTTTGATGCGGTGCTGATCGCCAACGCCCTGCACATTATGCCCCGGCCGGAAAAGGCTCTGGCAGAAATTTACCGGGTGCTCAAGCCCGGCGGCCAGCTGTTTGCCCCAACCTTTGTGCATGGCGAGGTACCCCGCACCCGGCTGCGCATGCTTGCCATGCGGTGCGCGGGGCTGCAAATCTATAACAGCTGGATGGTGCCGCAATACCTGGCATTTTTGCAGGCGGGCGGCTTTGCCGTGCAGGAACATGCCCTGCTGGGGGATACCCTGGCCCCGCTGTGCTATGCCCGCGCTGTGCCGGACAAAACGTGCACAGCGCTGGATGAACCAGACGCTGTGCGCGTTTTTGTGTGGTGAAAGTCAAAAAACGCTGTAGGGGGCGAATATGATTCGCCCGCAAAGAAACGTGAAATTTTTGCCGCAAACCGAAAAATGGTTTGTAGGGGACGATGCTTGCATCGTCCCAAATGACGGGCTTTACCGGATATATTACCACATCATTCCCCGCACGACCGTGGGCGCACAATGTGTGCCCCTACGGGTGGGATATGCGTTAAATAATGATTCCCCGCTGTAAAGTATTCGGTAGGGAACGGTCTATCTCCGGTCTAAGAGCCGGGGCGTTGCCCCGGTTGGGCTCCGAAACGCGCCTGCGGGCGCAGTGACCGTTCCGGGACTTTGTGAGAGATGTCTTTGCGATTTTGGTATCAATCCGAAGATATGCGTTGGCTTCCCTTGAGGGTGACTCCCCGCGGGGCGGGGAGATGTCGCGAAGCGACAGAGGGGACCGGGCGCTGTTTGCGCGCTGTCCGCGCAGCGGACTGAAGGGTGATTCCCTGCGCAGAGCCTATATGCTATGTTCCAGCTTTCCGGCGGCCAGAGGGCTGGCCGCCCTACCGCGCAATAAATGGCAAATGTCCGGTAACTTTCATACCAGTCCGGGGCGTCGAGGACGCCACCCCCCAACTTCTAACTAAAAAACTATGCTTCTTCTCCCTACATTGCTGCTCTATGCTCTGGGCTTGCTGCTGACTGGTATCGGCAGCAGGCTGGCTTCGCGCTGCGCAACGTGGTGCGGGGCGCTGTGCGGGCTGCCTATGTGGATGGTGGGCGGCACGCTGGTGGCGGTGTGTACGGCGCTGCCGCAGCTGGTGCTGGCGTTTCTGGCGGCAGGTATGTCCGTTACTGCGCTGGCCGTTGGTACGGCTCTGGCGGGCGCTGTCACCCAGCTGGGGCTGGTACTGGCGCTTTGCCTGCTGCGCTGTAATGTCACGGTGGACCGCGGCGAGCTGCTGCGCAAATGCGCCCTGCTGCTGGTGGCCTGCGGCGTGGTGGCCCTGTTTGTGCGGGACGGCACCCTGAGCTATACTGGTACCGGCCTGCTGATGGGCCTGTTTGTTCTGTTTGTCATGCAGAGCATCGCCTATCAGTACCGCTTTGCGTTCCGGGAGGGGCTGGAGCTTATCACTGTCCAGAAGGAAAAAGGCGAAAAGACCCCGCCGGAAGACCCATCCGGGCGGACCGTCCTGTTCCCGGCTATGAGCATCCGCACCAGCCTGCGCAACCTGGCCGGGGTGGTGGGCGGCATGGCAGTGCTCTGCGTGGGAGCGTGGGCCCTGCTGAACAGCGCCGTGGCGCTGGCCAACCTGACTGGCACCATTCAGGCCCAGTGGGCGGCAACCCTGATTTCCTTTGGCCTCTGTCTGCCCCTGCTGGTGGAAGTGTTCGACCATCCCCTTGGCTCTGCCTGGAAGCGATTTGCGGAAAAATGCCGCATCTACCCGCCGCAGGCATTGCCCATGCAGGTGCTGAACAGCGCCATTTTGAGCATCACGCTGGTGCTGCCTGTTTCCAGCCTGATGTACCGCCGCCGCTTGCCGGTGGGTGAACAGTTCCGCCAGTATGATATCCCGTTCTGCGTTTTGATGGCATTGATCCTGCTGCTGCCGCCGCTGGTCAAAAAGCGGCTTTACCGCTGGCAGGGCAGGGTATGCCTGATACTTTATGTTATGTACCTTGCCGCCGTGCTTATCATGCCGCGGGCAGGCGCATAACAGCACAAACATATAGCAAAAAATCAATACCGCCCGGCGGGAACATTGCAGTTCCACGCCGGGCGATATTTTTGTAATGTGTTTATTGGTTGTTGTCTGTATGATACAGAACATCCATCAGATAGGTCTGGTTGGCAGCCAGGTCCGGTACCAGTACCTGCATGCCGCGGATTACCGCGCCGGTATAGGTGCCCTCTGCCGGGATGCGGTAAGAGTGCTCACTGTCAAAATTCATCTGCAAAGCTTCCATCGCATACCCCAGAATTTCGCCGGAGGTCATGTCGGTGGTCAGCAGTGGCAGAACCTGGTTAATAAAGTTGACGATGGAAACAGCATCCATCTGTTTCACTTTATTGATGATCGCCATCAGCACAGCACGCTGGCGGTCGGTGCGGGCATAATCGTTGCCCAGGGAGCGGTTGCGTGCATGGATCAGGGCCTGCTCGCCGGTCAGGTGGTTTACCCCTTCATGCAGGTTCCAGTCCGTGCGGAGCTGCTGTGGGTAGGTTACATCTCGCTTTCTGCCGCAGATATAATCTGCCTCGTCCTGGGTCAGTTCTAGGTCAATGCCGCCAATGCTGTCGATCAAGGTCTGGAACTCGCCAAAGTCAACTTCCACATTCCCAGCAATCTCTACACCAAAATTGGTGTTCAGCGTGCTGTCCAGCAGATCCATGCCGCCAAAGGCATAGGCTGCGTTGATGCGGTTGTCGCTGTAGCCGGGAATCTGTACATACAGGTCCCGCATAAAGGAGGTCATGCTGATCTGTTTGGTCTTTTTGTTCAGCGTGACCATGATCATGCTGTCGGCCCGCTGGCGGTCCTGGCCTTCGCGGCGGTCCTGGCCAATCAGCAGCAGGTTCACAATGTCTTTGTCCTGCATCACGCTGGTGTCGGCCCCGTTCCAGATTACATCCTCCGGGCTCAAGGTATCATCGGCGTTTTCGTCCGATTCAAAGGTCTCTTCCTGTTGGGAGACTGCCTCGGTGGTCGATGCACGCTGGATGTGCCCCAGCATGCCCTGCAAAGCGGCATAGCCAACGAATATCAACAAGAGGAGTGCAATGCCAAGAATCAGCAGTACCCGCCCCCACAGCGGAATAGCCGCCCAGCGCGTGGCAGGCTTTGCGGCCGCTGCGGGCTGTTCCGGCGTTTCAGTCGGGGCCGGAGCAGAAACCTCAGGTGTGCCTTTTATTTTGCTTTCTTCTTCACGTGTAATTTTCATCTGTTTTATACTTTCCCTAAAAGCGTTTTCCCTAATTACAGTGCTTCGATCATATTTGCCACTATGGCAGTGGCAGTTTTGATGTACTCGCCGATGCTGAACTTTTTCACGACAAGAACTTCATAACCGCTCTCGTCCGCGTTGTCGCTCATGGCGCGCAGGATGACGCAGGGTACGCCGTTGCGGGCGGCAACCTGGCTTACAGCAGCGCCTTCCATCTCCACGCAGTCGGGCTGGCATTTGTCCTCGATAGCCTTTTTGGTGGCGGCATCGCCAACAAAAAGGTCACCGGTGGCAATCTTGCCGGCAATGGCCTTAACACCACAGGCGTTGCAGGCATCCAGTGCAGCTTTGACCAGGGCCGGGTCGCCGTGGTACTCTGCGGTGAACGGTGCGCTCTGGGCAATCATGTCGTTCTGGGCGTCGTGATATACCACGGTTTCGCCCACGCAGACATCACCAATGCCGATCTTGCTGGTCATGTTGCCTGCAATGCCGGAGAAGATGATCTTCTCGGCACCGTACTTGGTAATTAGAACCTGCACGGTGGAAGCGGCGTTTGCCTTGCCCATACCGGCGCAACACACAACGACCTGGCGGCCGTTCAGCATGCCCTGGTGGTACTCCACCCCGGCGTAAGTTTCTTTGGTCACCTGCTCCAGCTTGGCACACAGCTGGTCAACTTCATCGGGCATAGCGCCCATAATGCCAATGATCATGGTATTGCTCCTTTTATCAGACGTTGAAGAGGAATTCGATCACATCGCCATCATTCACAATGTATTCCTTGCCCTCGGTGCGCTGCAGGCCCTTGGCCTTAACCGCAGCATAGTCAAAGTTGTTGTCGGCCAGTGCGTCATAGCTGATGACCTGGGCGCGGATAAAGCCGCGCTCAAAGTCAGAATGGATTTTGCCGGCAGCCTGCGGGGCTTTGGTGCCGCGCTTGATGGTCCAGGCGCGGCATTCCTTTTTGCCGTCCGTCAAAAAGCTGATGAGGCCCAGCAGATCATAGCTTGCCTTAATCAGGTTATCCAGGCCGGTGGATTCAATGCCCATCTCGTGCAGGAACGCCAGCTTTTCTTCCTGGCTGGAACCGGCGATATCTTCCTCGGTCTTGGCACAGATGGGGATTGCCTGTGCGTTTTCCTCTTTGGCGCGGGCGGCAACCAACGGATAGTACGGGTTCTCGTCCAACCCGCCCAGCAGGTCATCCTCGCCCACGTTGCAGGCATAAATCACCGGCTTGGCGGAGAGCAGACCCAGTTCTTTGCGAGCGGTGTTCTGGCTGTCGTCATCCGGGTCAAAGGCAAAGGAACGGGCGGGCTTGCCGCCTTCCAGATGAGCGGCAAGCTCTGCCAGCCAGGCAGCTTCGGCAGCAGCGGTCTTATTGCCGGTCTTGGCGGCTTTCTGCTGGCGGCCCAGACGGTTGCTGACAACTTCCAGGTCGGCCAGGATCAGCTCCAGGTCGATGGCGTCAATATCGCGGATAGGGTCAACGCTTTCCGGCTTGTTCACATCCTCCACAACATGGATGATGTTGTCATCGTCAAAGCAGCGCACCACATGTACAATGGCATCGCACTCGCGGATATGGCCCAGGAACTTGTTTCCCAGACCAGCGCCCTGGCTGGCACCTTTGACCAGACCGGCGATATCCACAAACTCCACAATGGCGGGGGTCTTTTTGTCTGTCTGCCAGATCTCGGCCAGTTTGTCCAGCCGGGCATCAGGAACCGGAACAATGCCGGAGTTCGGCTCAATGGTGCAGAACGGATAGTTGGCTGCCTGAGCATTCTGGGTGCTGGTCAGCGCATTGAACAAAGTGGATTTGCCAACATTGGGCAAACCGACGATACCTAATTTCATTTGTACTCATTCTCCTTCGATTTTCCTTGATTTTCAAGGGGTTTCAGCGTTTGGTGTCTCGGCTGTTACACCATTTTCGCATTCGGCTTTATTGGATTTCATCAGACTACACCATTTTGCTGAAATTGCTTGATGGCATAATCCAGCGATTCGGCAGTCACATGAACATACCGATCCATCGTTGTTTTGATACTGGCGTGTCCCAGCAGTTTTTGCAGCACCTTCGGCTGCATACCGCTTTCGATTGCTCTTGTAGCATAGGTATGTCGCAGGGCGTGCATACAAAAGTGTTTGATCCCTGCTTCATCGCAGAGCTTATATAAGTGGGTATCATAGGAACTGTTCTTCGCTGGCTCTCCTGTTCGCCAGTTGATAAAGACAAGATCACGCATGA
>ENA-OPBG01001798-OPBG01001798.1-human-gut-metagenome-genome-assembly--contig:-NODE-1798-length-13790-cov-5.490135_pt1 | contig 13790 bp, 10 predicted proteins | sample MGYA00241065_ERZ501446 | MGnify/ENA primary metagenome ERZ501446 (study PRJEB25962, sample SAMEA2042632) | human gut metagenome | biome: human gut; feature: human-associated habitat; material: faeces...
GGTGGATCTTCTACTTCTTCAGCATTTGCATACGAGTCGGTAGATGAAGTCTTTTGAGAGCCATACGTTTGGTTTTGAGATTGCGAGGTTGTTCTTCGTTGGTAAGTTTGTTGTCTTTGGTTTCCTCCGTCACCAAACAAGAATCTTTTCAATCCGCGTAACAAGGAAAAGCCCAATAAGAATACGAGCAGAAAGAAAAGAAACACTATAAAAAATAAGAATTTAAACATAAACACTATATAGAATTAAGTACTCAAACAGAAAAACAAATTCTCATGAAGAGGGGTTTACTTATTCCTGTTAAAAAGAGACAAGATAAAATAAAGCACAATGGTTCCTGCTATTCCTAAGTAACCCCAGAACACAATAAATAGAATTGCCGCCAAAAGCAAGATGTATCGGCATTCGTTCCCTTTCCATGAAACTGATTTGACTTTCATGGAGAACATCGGTATTTCAGAGACTAACAGATAGGAAGTAAGACACGCTAAGATAATACCTCCATACAACAACCAAGAAGCATTCATGGGCAACCAAGCTTGTACGGAATAAGCGAGCGAACCCCAAAACAGAGCATGTGCCGGAACAGGCAGACCGATAAACGAGGTCGTTTGCCGTTCATCTATATTGAACTTAGCTAATCGTAATCCGGAAAAGACGGGAATTACAAAGGCACAAAAAGGAAGCAAAGCCAAACAACCTTGTAAATTCATCAGAAGGGCAGCTTGTGAAAACAAAGAATAGAGAATCATTCCCGGAGCAACTCCAAAACTAACCACATCTGAGAGAGAATCCAGTTCTTTACCCATGGGTGAATAGGCTTTCAGCAAACGTGCTGCAAAGCCGTCCATAAAATCGAAGATCGCAGCTCCAACAATCCAGATAAAAGCTGTACGCAAATCACCTCCGATAGCAGCAACAATCGACATACATCCTGAAAATAGGTTCAGGCATGTAATTGTATTGGGAATGTGTTTGATTAGATTCATTTCTTTAGTTGTTTAATTTCCCTAAACGAGCGATAGGAGTTTGGTTTCCCGTTACCTTTTGGTCCATTTCGACCAGGACTTCTGTTCCTACTGGCAAATAAACATCTACGCGGGAACCGAATTTAATGAACCCCATTTGTTCGTCCACATGGCATTTGTCTCCTGGTTTGGCATACGTAACAATACGGCGTGCCAAAGCTCCAGCAATTTGCCGGGCCATTACTTCTACTCCGTTACGTGTTGTAATAACGACAGCCGACCGTTCGTTTTCAGTACTACTCTTTGGTAAATAAGCAGCCATGAAACGTCCGTTGTTATGAGAGACATATTTAACCGTTCCGTTTACAGGAAACCAGTTGGCATGTACGTTGAAAACCGACATGAAGACCGAAATTTGCAGGCATTTACGATGCAGGATTTCATTCTCCATTACTTCTTCGATCGCAACAATAGTACCGTCTGCAGGAGAAATGACCAATCCTTCCGAATCATAGGGGAAACGGCGGAATGGACTCCGGAAGAAGTTTAATACCAACAAAAAAAAGACGGTTGTTACAAAAGCAACGGTATAGAAAAGTCCTCCTTTGCCGACAGTATGATACAAGACAAGATTTACAATAAAGAATATTGTAAATAAAGCAAGCAGTAAACCGGTTCCTTCTCTGTGTACCTTCATTTTTCTAACTGAATCTTTTTTTGTTATAGATTGCAAAAGTATTTATTTTTATGGAATATCCCAAATAAAATCATGCTTTCACCGCTTCAATGCGGGGTAATGTGACATACCATAAGTATGCGGAAACGTTTTTGTATCCCATTTGCCGGATCAGCCGGATATAATTACGCATTTGTGTCTGGTGACTACGACTGATCTTTCCTCCGAATTTATAATCGAGGATGACCACTTCATCTGCATAAATCATAACTCGGTCGGGCCGCTTGGTTTCGCCTTTCCCGAATAAGATATCAACTTCATTCAGTATTTTGGCCTGACCGTTATACCAGCGTTGTACTTCTGGTTGTTGCAGACAGGCTTGTAATTGTTGGGTTAACTGAATCTCTTCTTCTTGGCTGATCACACCTTGTTCCTGATACCGGTGGACAGCTTGAGGAATATCTTCCGGGACACGAACAATGCTCAGGACTTCATGCATCAGAGAGCCTTGTTTTCGCTGGCTGTCATCGAAGAAATAGTTTCGTCCACGTAAGCGCAGATGCAATCGGTTATCAGACGAGATGGATTGTAATTTACCCAATGGAAATTCCCGTATTAGTGTATTGGTCGTCTTTTGCTCAGGTTTCCACCAATGTCCTTGTTCGAATAGGTTGTTTTCCCAGTCAAAAGAAGAGGCAAGCGGGATAAGCGGTTCGCCTTCTGAGGTATCAGGAATAGCTTGTAGCAAACTACTCCACAATAGATCGGAAATGCTGCTGATTTTTTCCAAGGAACCATCGTCTTTGACTTTTTTCGGACGTGGCGAGAAGATAATCAATTCTTCTTTCGAGCGGGTGAACGCTACATACAACGTATTCAGGTTGTCGATGTAGGCATGTAAACGTTCCTGAAAGTAATCACGGGCGAAAATAGTAGCTCCCAACGATGAACTATAACGAACTGGGATAAGATGTAACCGATTGAATGGAGCTTTTTCCGGATGGCACCAAAGGACAACCGGTTTCATGGGCTTATGATCAATTTCCCAGTCGGCAAAAGGTAAGATGACGGCACGGAAACCTAACCCTTTGGATTTATGTACCGTCAGAATGCGGATGGCATTTTGTCCGTCGGGCGTGGCGATCGTCTTTCGGATGCCTGAATCTTCCCACCAAGTTAGGAAACGTCCTAAATCCGTATTCTCTTTCTGTACATATTCTGCAATCAGATCGAGGAAGGCAAGGACAAAGACTTGCTCTTTCTCGTGGATGTATGAATCAAACAGACGATACAAACCCTCCACCATTTCGTATAAAGGCAAGGTTGATAGGCGATTCATTTCAGTCTTCTCTTCCAATGTGAAGTCGGCTCGCTGCCAATCGGAAGTCAGAATCCTGTAGGAGAATAGAAGCATTTGTGCCCATGTCGGATTATCCGGACTTTTCAGGTGATGCAGAATGGTGATGAGGAAACGCACGGCTGCCGAACTGTTTACATACAAAGCTTCGTCGGAGATCAGATCATAACTGAACCCGTCATCGGGATGTTCTTCCTTATATTGCAGCAGATAGTTGGCTACTTGAGCTCCTTCATTATTGGTGCGTACCAGAATGGCGATGTCTTTTAAGGCATAACCGTTGGTTTGCAGTTGCTGCAAGACAGAGGGAAGACGTTCGAGGGCTTCATCTTTCCAGTCGGATTCTTCTTCATCTACAACAAATTCCACGCGTACATGTCCGTCTTTCTCCTGAAAAGGTTTGGGAACACGCTGGTAACTTCGTTGATAGGCTGCCATGATGCGGGTAGAAAAAGCGGCCTGTGCTTCGGCATCCAACGATGATTGGCTTAAATCGTCGTTGTAGGCAGACTGTAACAGATAGGGTGCGGCGGTGAAAAGAGCATTGTTAAACTCTACAATATGGCGGCAGCTTCGCCAATTGTCTTTCAATGTCTCTTCCCGAATTTCTTCTGCCGGGAAATCGCGGGCTACTTGTTCATCCAAAAGTTTCCAGTCGGAGTTACGGAAGCGGTAGATACTTTGCTTTACGTCGCCTACAACCAGATTTGCACGGTTGTGTGCCAGACTTTCTTCAATCAGCGGACGGAAATTCTCCCATTGCATTCCGCTGGTATCCTGGAACTCGTCGATCATGAAGTGATCGATTTGTGTACCTGTCTTTTCGTAGATGAAAGGCGCGTTGCTTCCGGCAATCACCCGGTTCAGCAATTCCGTCGTGTCTGCAATCAGCATCACGTTCTTTTCTTCGCGATAGGCCGAGATCTCATTGGATATATCGGTGAGAATGCCCAATGTATAATAGTAACGGATGATCTCGCGGGCGGTGTTGTAGTCTATCATTTGCTCAAAGCGGGCAATGGCTTTCTTGATGCACTCATTCAATCCGTTCTCGAAAGCTGTACCAATGATTGCTTTCTGACTGGCATTCATCTTTTGGGTAAAGCATGCCTCCAGGTTATCGGCAAAGCTACAGAAAGTCATGGTTGGCTCTTTGATTTCGCCTGCCGCCCATCGGCTGAAATGGAACATTTGTGATGTTTTCCCGCCTTTGAAATCGGCAGGTGTCAAGCCAAACTGTTCCATGATTGCCAAGCCTTTCTTTCCAATCTCCTGAATTTCCTTTTCTACCGCACGGATGATGCCGTAGAGTGTGTCTTTGTAGGTTTCTAGGGCTTGCTTGTCGCTGATGTCTTGTGCAACTTCTTCGCTGAATACTTTGTAACTTTCCTTGAATACCTCGCGTCCCAATGCCGTGATGTCGCGCCGCAAATTCCATTCGCCACCGTCTTCTACTTTTACTTCGGCGAAACGAAGCAGCCAGCCCAGCAACTCTTTGTTCTCCGGTTGATCCAAGTCACTCAAGAGGCGATCGATGGCTTCGGTAAGTACACGTTCCTGATCCATCTCAATACCGTATCCGCCCTGCAAACCTATCTCGCGGGTAAAGGCTCGCATGGTTTGCTGGAAGAAGCGGTCGATTGTACTGATGTTGAAGGCTGAGTAGTCGTGCAGAATGGCAATCAATATCTTCCGTGCCTGGCGGCGCACTTCGTCTTCCGTCAGCTGATAGGAAGAAACCAATAGCTGGACATAATCTGATGGTTGTCCGCTGGCCAAATGAAACAGTTCTTCCACGATGCGGCCTTTCATCTCGTCGGTGGCCTTGTTGGTGAAGGTCACAGCCAAGATACGCCGGTATGCGCCCGGCTGGCTGAAAAGCAACAACAGATATTCACCGGTCAACCGATGGGTTTTCCCGGCTCCGGCAGATGCACGATAGATGGTCAGCATATACGGGGAGATTTAGGAATGAGTTCTTGTTTAGCGGATTACTTTTACCTGTGTATAGCCTTCTTTCCGAAGGATCTCTTCTACCTTTTGGCGGAAATCGCCTTGCACGATGATTTCGCCGTCTTTGGCCGAGCCGCCCACACCACATTTCACCTTGAGTAGTTTATCCAATGCCTCCAAGTCGGCAGTCGTTCCACGAAAGCCGGTGATGAGCGTCACCACTTTTCCGCCCCGATTTCGTTTGTCGAGGGCGACACGCAGTACCTGTTTTTCTTTGGGCAGCGTTTCTTCCTCTATTTCTTCGTTCGTTTCATATTGAAAATCCGGATTCGTCGAATATAGGACTCCCAGACGGCTTTTCCAATCATTATTTTTCATCTTGATTTGCTTTTTTCTGTGTAAAGCTACAAATAAAAACGGGATTAGCAAGGCGGAGGAAGTCTCTGCGATGATGAACAAGAGCTTTTTCATACCGTCCGAGACCTCCGTTGGGGTGAAAACGACCTTTTTCGTGCCTTCCGAGGCCTCCGTTGGTGTGAAAACGATCTTTTTCGTGCTTTCCGAGGCCTCCGTTGGGGTGAAAACGATCTTTTTCATACCTTCCGAGGCTTCCGCCGGTGTGAAAACGATCTTTTTCATACCTTCCGAAGCCTCTGCTGGTTGAATATACCTATTTTTCGGGAAGAAAAAGGAGAAGTTATTTCTGGATCAAGACCGTCGCATAGGCTGCCATGCCTTCTTGCCGGCCGGTGAAGCCTAATTTCTCGGTGGTTGTTGCCTTGATGGAAATGTCATCTTCGTCCACTTCCAGGACAGACGCCAATACACGTTTCATCTCCGGAATGTGCGGATTCAACTTAGGACGCTCGGCTGCCACGGTTGCGTCGATATTTCCCAATTCATATCCGGCTTCGCGGAGCAAAGCCATCGTCTTGCGGAGAAGAATCTTGCTGTCGATGTTTTCGTATTCGCCCGCCGTGTCGGGAAAGTGAAAACCAATGTCGCGCATATTGGCCGCACCGAGCAAGGCGTCGCAGATGGCATGAATCAATACATCGGCATCGCTGTGCCCCAACAAACCCTCGGTATGTTCGATCTTGATGCCGCCCAACCACAAATCGCGTCCCTGCACCAGCTTATGTACGTCGTATCCGAATCCAACTCTGATCTTCATGATTGTCTCTTGCTTATTTGATATTGATATTATTTGGATAATCTCAAAAATCAGGCACGGAAATCTGTGAAATCCGTGCCTAACTATGATTTTTTATTTGAATAAATTCTTGATTCCGTCCATATCGAACGAGAGGGAGAAACGCAAGGTCTGGTCCAACGGGTTGCTTGGAACGGTACTGACCAGATAAGCCGCATCCAGTTGGAAAACACTCATGCGGAAACCGGCACCGAACGAGAAGTACTGGCGGTTACCCATATTCTGATTCTCGTAGTAATAACCACCACGGACGAAGAACTGTTGGTTGTAACTATATTCTACACCGATAGAGGCCATGATCTCTTGCAATTCCCCTTTGAATCCCAGCGGAGAGTCGCCAAACGATTTGATCATACCGGCGATAGACGACATCGAGTTATATTCTTCCACCCGGTTGTTGTAGTCCGTTTCATCTTCCTCAGTGGTTCCGGTTCGTTGCGGTTCGCTTGGCACCAGGTATTTGCTCAAGTCCACGTAGGCTCCGATCTGGTTATAGTCGTCAATCGGGTACAATAAACCTGTACCGATGGCCAATTTTGTTGGTAAGAACTGGTTTGTTCCACCACCATCGTATGAGATCTTTGTACCGATATTAGAGATGTTGAAACCAAAGCTCCACAAAGCTTCTGCCTGGCCCATGATGACGTAACGTTCCAGATAACCGGCAATGTCAGCCGAGAAGGCATTACCCGGAACCATTTCGGCTGATGGGTCAGCTCCTTGGTCGGAACGAATATAACGTAATGCAACTGCCATAGAGAAAGCATCTGATAACTTTCGGCTGTAGCTGACGTCTAATGCCATTTCGTAAGGGTTCAATGTCATCAAGGTAGCACCACTTTGTTCGTCGTTATTTTGTACCTCACCGAAAGAGAAATAACGAAGTGAAGCTCCAATAGCCTGACGGTCGTCACTTCCCAGCTTGTAATATCCTGATAAATTCACTAAGGCTACATCGTTTACCAATTTACGTAACCAAGGCGTATAAGAAAGAGAAACACCTGCCTGACTGTAATTGAATACATACTTGGCCGGGTTCCAGTATTGCGAATTGACATCGGGAAGCGTTGCCACACCATTATCACCCATACCACCACCACGGGCATCCGGCGCGATAGACAAGGATGGAACAGCTGTATTGATCGGGGCAAATTCTGCTTTTGCATTCTCTTGCGCATACAGACTGGCAGCCGATGTGAGGAACAGTACGACAAGACTCCAAAGTTTCAAACTACGATTTTTTATCATCTTATTTTAAATATAATCTTATTACGAATCACTTATATAACTACTCTTTTCTCCTTTTATTGTGCCAGGATAATCATTTTATTCGCACCCGTCGCTGTTTTTGAGTTACCCGATCGCAATGATGCCCGGTAAATATATACGCCCGGACGCAGACGAGCATTGCCATTGCCCATCATATTCCATTCCAGCTGATAGTCTTTGAAGGCTTCCGACGAACCGCTCTCTTCGTGATTCCAGCGCAGGCGGCCTGCCATATCGTACACTTCTATTTTGACGGTCAGTTGCGATTCCGGGAAATTATGTTTCAGATGGAATGTAACCTTTTCGCGTGCCGGAATTGGTGTTGCATATATGGAAATCAGATTCGGCTTCATGTCTTTTACTACCTCAAATGTAAAGGTCTGTGTCGTCGAATTATTCAATACATCCCAAATTTTGAATTCTGCCGTATGCAAGCCCGGTTCCAGTTCCGGAATAGAGAAGATGACTTGTCCGACGCCATCGCTACCTACCAGTTGATAATAGTCATTTAAGTTATAACTCTTGGATGTCTGATTATCGATAATCAGCATCATGTCGTGACCGATACTGCTTCCGGTGATGTTGATACCACTTTTGTCCCAAAGCGAAGCCACAAACAACGGAGTGGAATTAACTTGTCCGCCGTCTACAAATGTCGTGTCGTTCAGATACAAGTAACGGATTTCTGGTCCTTCCGTATCGTCTCCTCCTGTATCCGAAGTCCCACCAACCCGAAAATCCAAGAACGAACCTTGTGCCTCAATGGAATCTTGATTATTAAAGGCATAAAAGTTCATTTTACCGAAGTCGTTCGAGTAGGCAATGTCTTTAGGAACCGTGAAGGAGAAAGAAAACTCTCCGTTACGTACGGAATCGTTCCCTATATATAAGGTATTGGGATAATCTTCATATTGGAACTTGGTCCCTGTACCGAAATTATCCAATGTAGTGATCGTTGCTTTACTGTCGAATATGGTTGATTGCAACGGACCTGTAAATGCACTGTCCTTTGTCCCGTCCGGTTTACGCACTTCTCCTTTGATGGTTACTCGCTCTAAAGCTTTAATCGTAATATCTTCAGACGAATCAACCGGTTTTCCATTGATTTCTGTTACAGCTATGCTATAATCTGGAAAAGTCAGTGTCAAGGCCGGATCACCAATCAGCGTAAAGTTCAATTTATTGGAATCGTATCCCATACTTTGTTTGGCCTTCATCATGATTTCTCCCAACGTATAACGCCGGTTCCCTTCACGTGAAAATAGATTCCGGATAATTGCTTGATTAATGACCGCATTGTCTTGCGAAAACACCGCTCTCGTAGTTGTGAATAAAGCGATACCGCCACTTTTCTCGTTCAGGAAAACAGATTCTCCGGCCGATGTGGCCAGAGCATCAAAACGGGTAAAGTCGCATGTCGCTGTAATCCATAAAGGCAAGTAAGGATAAGTAGCCTGCTGGATATACGATTGTGTCATTACGGCTTCGTCACTCCAGCTGGTGGTATTCCCGTGTCCTGTATAATTCAAGACCATTAATCCATTCTTCAACTGCTTCTGCAAAGCGGCTTCTACATCCGGATAAGAGGCATTTCCTCCTGTCCGATCTTTCGTATACGCATCGAAGTAAAGCTTATTTACCCGAAATTCTGGGTGGTCTTCTTCTACAATTTCAGCCAATGTATTTGCTTGCTGCATGTGGATGTTCTTGTTACTATCTGCATTACTTCCATCATCGGCAACGAACGTGATATTATTCTTCCAGTTTCCCGGAAGCGTATTATCCATGTAGGAAATGATTTTATCCACAGCGGCCTTGGCTTCGTCGTTTGTACGTATAGGGAAGCGGCCGATTCCTACGCAAAGTTTGGCTGAAGCCAATGAAGCTCCACTGCCATCTTCCAGGAAACCGAAATAATCGTCGGTTGTATAGGAATAGATGTCGACTGAATTCTGCGACTGATAGGTGAGGAGCATATTGGCCAGCAGCGAACTGTTTTGCTGCCATTCGCGTGTCAGTCCGCGGTTGTCGTAACAGCCGTCACCAAACAATAGTAAGTATTTCAGCGTTTCCGGTTTCCGATCATAAAACATCTTCAGTAAACGACGGTAGGCAGTTGCATCCGGTGTTCCGCTTGAAAACTCATTATAGATAGGTTCCGGATTGATAACCTCAACCGTCAGGCCATTTCGTTGACGATGTATTTCTGCCAAGCGCTGGGCTTGTGTTGTAAACGCTGTAGGAACGATAATCACCATGTTCGGTGTTTCCAGTCCGTGCAGGTTTTGTGTGGAAACTTCTCCCACAATTTCCGGCGTATCGGTCAGTTTATTTTTGTCAAAGGCGATATATTCCCGTAATTGACTGGAAGCTGCAGCCGTAAAAGACAGATTCGTACCGTTTAACGTTGTCTGCATCCGTTTCGGATTCGTTACGTCGGTTACATCCAATACGATAGTCGATTCAGAAGCATCTGCCAACTCAAAGCGGGAAACATTGTTGATGGCGTCCACACTGCGGAAGGCGGTTTCTGCTCCATATAGTTTCAAGGCGCGTTTCATTTGGAAACGGATATAGTCCAGATATACATTTTGATCTCCTGTTTTTCCGTAGGTGACTTCCATCTTGACGGACTCGCTTTTTTCTCCTTCCCAGGTCACATTACCCGAAGCTACAACAGCCTTGGTATAACTGGCATTGGTGGTCGGGGCTGAGATAGATAAGGAAAGGACGGCATCGCCTACCGTTAATGTAACCGGAGTACGTCCCGTTGTCCGGGCTATAAAACGCATGGAAACTTCCGCATCATCGGAGGTAATTCCAGGAACGGAGAAGGTAAAGTTGCGGGTTGTTGTCGAAATGAACGATTCTCCGAATAATTCCCGTCCGGATTCGTTAACCGCTACCTCATCTTTCTCCCACACCTGATAATCGTCAAAGGTAGAGATTTGCCGAACGGCTCCTTCTACCGAAGCTTGTTCCGGCATATCATGTGTATCGGTTGCATCCGTTACAAAATAATATCCGGCTGTAGCATAAGGATTATTCGTATGAACAAACAGCTTGTTTTCATAACTCCATTTGACGGTTCCTCTTGCATAAAAATAAAGCGTCGAGCCGTCTCGCCATACCGGAACAGCCGGTAGGTCGTCATGATAAGCAGAATCCGAGAACTGTTCGTCAAGAATCCAACCTCCATATCCGTAAACCGAAACTTTCGACGGGTCGGAAAATCCCATTTTATTCAGGTCGGAAGCCGTCAGTTTGTAAACTCCGTTCTTGGTGACTTTGATCTTCACCCATCGTCCGGAAGAAAGGACTGACTGTGACGCATAATTTCCTTCTGCCCAAGCGGATGAGAAGGAAAGAAGAATAGCTATTAAGAAAGATAAAAATCGTTTCATACTACATACAGTACTCCAAAAATTGACAATTGAAAATGATGAATAATCAGTTGTTAATTTTTACTTGTTAATGGTTGCTTGTATGAGCCTATCAACGTACATGGAAGTCCAGTAGTTTCCGTTCGCCTAAGTATCCTTCCAGATGATCACCAATGCTAACCGGACCAACGCCGACGGGTGTGCCGGTATAAATCAGGTCGCCGATCTTCAACGTGAAGAAACGACTGACATAAGCGATAATCTGATCTACGGAAAACAGCATATCTGCTGTGTTTCCCTGTTGTACAGTTTTCCCGTTCATATCCAGATGGAACGACAACTGATTGACGTTTCCTGCTTCTTCCAGCGGAATGAAGGTTCCGAGCCGAATTATCGAACGCCTTGCTGATTTCCCAAGGCAAGCCTTGCTCACGCAGACGACGTTGTAAATCCCGGGCTGTAAAATCGATACCGACAGTGACTTCACTATAGTACCGATGCGCAAAACGCTCGGCAATATTTTTCCCTAACCGGTCAATCTTTACCACTAGCTCCGTTTCGTAATGAATCTCCGACGAGAAATCCGGAATAAAAAAAGGCTTTCCGTCTTTCAACAGCGAAGAATCAGACTTCATAAAGATGGTAGGCTCTGTTAATTCTAACGTATGATGCAGCTCTTTATTGTGGGCCGCATAGTTCATTCCAACGGCAATTATTTTCATTTTAACGATTTGTTGAATTCAGACGATTAAACATCACCGCCAGATGGGCGTACATGGATGTATTCTGTATGACAATATTTTCGGGAACCCGAATACGGAAAGGAGTAAAATTCCAGATAGCCTTGATACCTCCTGCAATCATCTTATCTGAAATCTCCTGAGCAATGGCAATAGGAACAGTCAGTACACCAATATTTACTCCATCCAGTTTCATACGTTTCTCAAAATCATCAGAGTGATAAATAGGAATACCATTTATCTTTGTTCCCACCAAGTCGGGATTGACATCGAAAGCCCCTACTATCTGAAGACCAAAATGAGACAGACCTGAGTCACGCAACAATGCTCCTCCCAAGCTTCCTACTCCGAAAAGATACGCTTTATGCATATTGGTAAATCCCAAAAAATCCTCCAATACCTGAATCAGCAAATCAATGTCATACCCTACACGGGTACGTCCGGCAATATCCACATACGAAAGAGCTTTTGCCATCTGCGAAGCCTCAATATTGATTTGCTTTGAAATCTGAGTAGAGGAAACATACTTCTCTCCTTTCTCTCTCATCAGCTTTGCATTCGAAAGATACCACGGGAGTCTGCGTAAAGTAGGCTCAGGAATCTTGTCCGTCATTTTACGACTTCGTACCGCCATTCGGAGTGTGTTCAATTAATCAATAATGCAAAATTAAACTATTTCTTGTAAACCCTGAACACGATTCCTGAAAAATGTCATACCTTTGAAGCAGATTAAATTAAATTCACATGAAAAAGAACGACTGGAAAGACCGTCTGAACATTGTATATTCCACGAACCCAGACTTCAGCTATCAGCTTGATGAAGAGGAAGAGCCGGCAACTGTCGACCCGAAGCAACAGAAACTGAGGGTCAGTATCGAGAAAAAAGGACGAGGCGGCAAGACCGTTACCGTCATTTCCGGATTTATCGGTTCGGAAGATGATTTAAAAGAACTGGGAAGACTGCTCAAAACCAAATGTGGTGTGGGAGGTGCCGTAAAAGACGATGAAATTCTCATTCAGGGAGAGTTCAAACAACGCATAGTCGACCTGCTGAAAGCAGAGGGATTCAGCCAGACAAAATAGTCACATAAAAACGCCTTTACGTTTAAGACAAAACGTCAAAGCGTTTTAGTCAAAACGCACTTGCGTTTGAAAGAAAACGTCCTTGCGTTTTTCTTCAAACGCAAGGACGTTTTTTCAGTTTATCTTAAACTTCTTATTTTGAAGCAATTACTTTATCCAGCAAGGTAGCAAGTTCTTTCACCTTTTCCGGATTCTGCGATGCTACATTTTCTTTTTCCGTAGGATCTTTGCGAAGATTATACAACTGAGGTTCAGGCGCGTTACCCAGTTCAGTCTTGGTCCAGAATTCCAATGCAGGCTTATCACTGGGCTGAAGATATTTCCATTCACCCTGAATAATGGCCAGCGTATTGTTCAGGTTCTGTTCTACTACGTATTCACGGTCAGACTGTTCCTTTCCAATCAAAGCCTGCGAACGTGCATGACTGTCGGGGGCCACTCCTTTAGCCAACGGCATTTCCATGATTTCTGCCAGCGACGCAAATACGTCAATCTGAGAGAACAATCCCTGTTGCTTGCAAGGCTGCTGAATAGCTGTCGGCCAGCGTACAATAAACGGCACGCGAGTTCCTGCCTCATACAAACTGTATTTTCCTCCACGGTAAATACCCATTGGCGTATGCCCGTTCAGCATTTCACGAGCCTGATCCTGATAACCGTCATCAATCACCGGACCGTTGTCACTGGTAAAAATAAACAAGGTGTTATCGGCAATACCCAGACTATCCAGTGTATTCATAATCTCACCAATGGTCCAGTCCAACTGAAGGATTACGTCACCACGGGTACCGAGACCACTCTTTCCGGCAAAACGCGGATGAGGAATACGCGGCACATGTACATCCTGTGTACCCATGTACAAGAAGAACGGTTTATCGGTAGACGAACAGATAAAGTTCTTCGCTTTTTCTGTGATGACATCGGCAATTTCATTCCACAAGGCAGACTTACCTCCCGTCATCCATCCGATACGAGGAATGCCGTTGATAATGGTATTGTTATGTCCCTGACTCGGTTTCAGTTTCACCAGTTCCGGATTCTCTTCACCCGTAGGCCAGTCGCCCACCTTATGGTCATAGCTGACAGTAATCGGATCGGAAGGATCCAGTCCGGCCACTCTTCCGTTTTCCACAAACACACAAGGCACA
>ENA-OPBG01001802-OPBG01001802.1-human-gut-metagenome-genome-assembly--contig:-NODE-1802-length-13753-cov-2.732151_pt1 | contig 13753 bp, 13 predicted proteins | sample MGYA00241065_ERZ501446 | MGnify/ENA primary metagenome ERZ501446 (study PRJEB25962, sample SAMEA2042632) | human gut metagenome | biome: human gut; feature: human-associated habitat; material: faeces...
TTCTCCATGAACGCGAGCGCCGGATCATAACCGCTCTCGGCGCCAATGCTCAAGTCGTCGACGCCGTGCGAGGCAAGCAACCTGAGGTCTTCGTCGCTCTTGTTCTGGATATCGGCGATGCGGCAAAAGCCACCGAAGTTCGTGATGCTCGGGAGCTTCTCCTTGACGAGTTCGAGGATGGGCACGAAACGCTGCGCCGAAAGCGCATATGGATTGCCACCCGTGAGGTTAATGCGATGCTGGTTGGGACGTATGGTCTTCGCGAGCTCGTCGAGGTCCTGCTCGATCTCCTCGATGGGCGACATCTGGAACTCGACGTCGCGAAAGATGCTGCAGAAATGGCATTTGTTATGCGTGCAGCCCGTGACGATTTGCAGCATGGGACAGTTCATGACGGAAGGCGTCTGGTGTTGTGGCTTGGTGATGTGCATGACCTCTCCCAACGCAAGGATGTAAGCGGGTATGCAAGCGCATAGTCAACACGGCCATTATAGGCTCTCAGGCCTTGCGGTGCGTCTGCTTCCTCACCATCTTCGCAATGCGCTTTGCCTTGTCGGCGGCCCATACGTCCCAAGTCTGCACCACGGCGGTGACGACGCAGATGCCAACGGCTATACCACCCGCATACAGCATGGTCATGATGCCAAACTCCCCGCATGCGGATAGATTCCCGCTCACCGCGTTATACATCGTGTAATACAGGGCGCGCCCGGGAATGAGCGGGATGACCGAGATGATGAAGAAGCCAGTCACGGGCGTGTGGGTGATGCGCGACATCGTCTCGGCGAATACGGCCGCGAAGATGCTCGCGATCACGACGGGAATGAAGATGCCCTCGATGTACAGAGAGAGCACATAGTAGATCGCCCACGTGAACACACCGCCAAGAGTCGCGGGAATGATACGGCGCTTGTTCACGTTGAAGAACAGCGCGAAACCGAGCGACGCGACGAGCGTGACGAGAAGCATTATGGGAAAGGGAAAATCCATCCGTCACCCCCTACACTAACGATGCGATCCAGAGCGCGGCCATGAAGCCGAGCGCGAGAGACGTGGCCCACAGCAAGCTCTCGATGAAACGCATGACGCCGGATATGGTGTCACCCGATAGCATGTCGCGCGTCGCGTTCGTGATGGCGACGCCGGGAATCAAGAGCATGATCACGCCGATGATCGCCATGTCGATGGACATGTGCGGGACGAGCCTGGCGACAAGGCAGATAATCAGGCCGGTGACGAGCGAGGTCGCGAAATTGAAGACGATCGTATTGGGCGTGATGGGCCGGAAGTACTTGAGCGCGGCACACACGAACAGCGCGATGACAGCTGACATGATGCCATCGAGAATGGTGCCACCAAAGAAGATGGCAAACCCACCGGCCGATAGCGCACCACCCAGATACAGCGACAGCTTCGGAAAGGGCTTGCCCTTAATGCGGTCGAGCCTCCTGCGCAGCTCCCGGGCCGGCAGGGGCGTCTGGCAGCACTCCTCGCAGAGCTTGCTCAGGGCCTCCAGGCGATCGAAATCAGTCGAGCCCTCGTTGGCGATGCGTCGGGACATCGTCTTCTCGACATCGCCCGGAAGCGTGATGGTCACGATGATGACGGCCGTGATGACGAGTACGTTCATCTTGTAGGCGCCGTAGGCCCTTCCCATGCGCGCGAGCATGTGCTCAACGGTGTGAACGTCGGCACCGGACGTGAGCATCGCCTCGCCGATGTCGAGCATGTACGAGAACACGTCGAAGTCGACGACGAGCGTCGCATCGCTTGCGTTTGTCTCTATCGTGACCGTCTCAGCCATCTTCCTCGCGATCAACGTACGTGTACTGTCCTATGATACGTGTTCGGGCTCGCATTCGCACTTCGTTCCGTCGCCATCGCCTTCGCAATAGACCACGTCCTCGGGACGGCCCTCGAGATATGCCTCCATGGAGTAGCGGGTGATGTCACTGCGATTGATGATGCCGCAAATCTTGCCGTCTTCCATGACCGGAACCTTCTTGAGGTGGTTATCGGCCAATACGCGGCAGACCTCGTCGATGCTCTCGTGCACGTTGACGCTCAGGAAGTTGCGCGTGCCGATGGAGGCGACCGGCTTCTCCATGAGCTCCTCGAGCTTCTCGTCGTAACCACGCTTGTCCTGCGCCGTCATGGCGATGAGCGCTACCGGATCCATGAAGGACCTGGAGTTGCGTGCGAGGTTCTTGAGTATGTCGCCATCGGAAATGAAACCGACGGGCTTGTCATCGTGGTCGACGATGGGACAGGCGCTGATGCCCTCGTTGATGAAGAGCTGCATGGCTGCCTGCACCGTATCGTCGCTACGCAACACGTACACATCGCGCTTCATGATGCGCTCGAGCAGGGTCTTGTTCTCGCCGGCAACGCCACGCTCGCGCACGGTCTCGCCCTCGGCACCCGTCGCCTCGATCGTGCCGGGCTTGCCCTTGACGAAGATGATGGTGAGGACCGCGCCGATGAGCACGAGCGCCGTGCAGATCATGAACGCGATGTTGAACGCGGTCATGGATGCCTCGACCGGCGGATTGGGACCACCGATCTGCACCTGGGCCGCCGTGTAGATCGAGACGACGAGCGCCGTGCCGAGCGAGCCCGCGACCTGACGCAGCGTATTGTTGATGGACGTGCCATGATTCATGAACTTGGTGTCAAGCGCGTTCATGCCCCAGGTGGTGATGGGCATGTTCACGAGCGCCATCGAGAACATGCGCACGGCGAACAGAATCGTGATGACGGCGATTGACGTGTTCGTACCGACAAAGACGAAACCCAACGTGGTTGCCGCGAGCAGGAGCATGCCGACGATGCCCATCGCGCGTGCGCCATGCTTGTCGAAGATGCGCCCCGCAATGGGATTCATGATACCCATGATGATGGCGCCGGGCATGATGACAAGGCCAGACACCGTCGCGGAGTAGCCCAGAAGATCCTGCACGTAAATGGGCATGAGCACGGGCGCCACGAGCAGGGACGCCTGAACGAGCATGCCGATGATGGTCGCGATGAGGAAGTTGCGGTTGAAGAGTATGCGCACACGCAGCATCGGCGTCTCGAGATGCAGCTGCCTGAAGAAGAACCAGACGATACATGCACAGCCAACGAGAATGGTGATACCGCTCACGAGGTCGATGCCGTTGGAGCCAAAGACGCTGAATCCGTAGAGCATGCCGCCGAAGCCAAGCGTGGAGAGCACGACAGAAAGCGGATCGAGCGCCGCATCACCCTTGGTCTTGGGGCTGTGTTGCTCGATGAGAAAAGCAGCCGCCACGACGACGACCGCAACGAGCCCCGCGATGACGTAGAACATGACATGCCAGTTGACCGTATCGACCATGATGCCCGAAATCGTGGGACCGATGGCCGGAGCGAAGGCGATGATGAGGCCGAAGACGCCCATGGCCGAGCCCCTGCGGTCGACGGGGAACATGACGAGCAGAACGGTCATCGACATGGGCATGAGTATGCCCGCACCTATCGCCTGGACGAGGCGTCCGGCTAGGAGAACGCCGAAATCCGGGCCCCAGCCGCACAACAGCGAGCCTACGGCAAAGACGTTCATGGAAAACAGGAAGAGACGACGTACCGAGAAGCGATCCTGGAGATAGGCGGTAATGGGAATCATGATGGCGTTCACGAGCGTGAAGCCCGTGGTAAGCCATTGGCCCGTCGCCGCATCGATGGACATCTCGGCCATGATGGCGGGTAACGCAGGCGTGACGAGCGTCTGGTTAAGAATGGTGACGAACGTGCCGACCACGATGACGGTCAGCATCATCCATTGCTTTCTGGTAAGACCCATGTGAATAATCATCCCCTTTTATACGCACTCTACGATAGCACTAAACGAAAGGCGCGTGCGAAACCGCCGGACGATCACGTAGTGTTAGGATGACTTGCTGCTTTGGTGGTGGGCCGTTAGGGGTTCGAACCCTAGACCTTGGGATTAAAAGTCCTTGCTCTGGAAACAAGCCAACCTGCGACAATGGACGACAATCCATCTGACATGCGCTTTTAGATTCGCTCAAATTCGTTCAAGTTCGCTAGATTGCATTCGGTTCGTTCATCCGTGCGGGTTTCGTGCGGGAGATGCGCAACCCATTGCATGCAGTATCATCCCCAAACGAAAAAAGCCGGGGACACCCCTCCGCAATGGAGAGATGCCCCCGGATTGTCACGAGCATAAACAAGACCAGATGAAAGACCGGCCATCTTATACGAATCGGCGAATCGTATAAGTTATGCATGCCTCATTTCCTGGTCCAAACGAAACCATGGGTTGCGGAAATCCATGGTTTGAATCTCGCAGGCCCCTTGACTACAGCACCAGCGCGCCGCTTTTCGTGACCTCGACGCTCGTCTTCATCGCGCAACGGCTGTCGAACGCGTACCACTTGCCGCCGATTTCCAGGCAGCAGTCGTGCACGGCATAACCACGCGAATCGAACCAGAACCACTCGCCGTTCACCAGCTTCCAGGCGTCGTGCGGCCAGGTGCCGTCTGCCTCCTGCCACCACCAGCCAACCGAGTTGAGCCGCCAGCCCTCCACGACGGCGTCGCGGTTCTTCCAGACGAGGCGACCGTCATAGGGGTAGTCGCGGAACGGTCGCACGTTGGACTCGCTGCCGGTCTGGTCGCCCTTCTTCCCGCCGTGCACGCCGCCGTTCTCGTTGATGCTGAACTGCATCAGAAGGTCTGGGTCTTCGGACTTGCACACGCTCGTGTGCTTGGCCTCGTTGAGGTAGATGTCGCCTCGCCTGGCGTACCTGGGCACGCTCATGGGCACCCACTCGAAAAGACCGGTCTTGAGCAGCTCGTCCTTCATGTCGCCGGTGTAGCTCGCACAGTGGGTATCCACGCCGACGGCCCTAAGCGCGCTGATGACGCCGCTCGAGCAGTCACGATCGCCGTTGGCTATCTGCACCGTGGAGCCGTCGCTGAGCGTTATCGTCTCGTAGGTGCCGTCGCCCCATCGGTCGTCCCACGTGTAGCCGTGGCCGCCGTCGCCGTCATGGGACACCATGTGCTCCATGACCTGCGCGAAGCGCTCGTAGAGCGGCAGGGTACTCATTGCTGCTCACCGTACTTTCCGCCGATCCAGGCCTGCGTCGGCGCGAGCACCGCCATGACGGTCGGCACCAGGCCGATCTGCACCCATTCGGGAGCGCCCGCGATGCTTGCGATTCCGGCGCTCGCGACGCCGATGACGCCCTGCGCGACGCTGCGCTCGAACTTTGCCGCCGGGCTGTTGTCCGCGCACCAGGCGACGAACGCGTTGGTTGCCTTGCGAATGATGTTCATCTTTCTCTCCTGTCTCTCGACGTTTCCAACTGCATCACGGCTTCGGCGGGTACGAGTTCATGGCGAGCACGTCCTCGTAGAGGGCCGTCCTCGTCCCGTTGCCGCCAAGGCCGTGGTATGCCTTGTAGAGCCGCTCGAACGCGGCTTTCTCCGCTGGACTCGCGTATCCCTGGGCCACGAGGCGCGCGTGCTCCTTGTCGAGCTCCTTTCCCAGCAGCTCCCTGAGCGCCGTGTTCTGCGCCTCCTGCAAGTCCTCGAGCTTCTTGACCTGCTCCTTGAGCGACTCGGACTCCTGGAGATGACCGACAAGCTCCACGTGCTCGCCGCGAAATCCCTTGAGCCTGCGGTACGCGTAGCCGCACACGGCGATGACGGCGGCTGATGCGACCGTAGGCAGGATGGACATGACGAAGCCGACCATCTGCTCGACCACTACTCCTCCCCGAACAGGTCGGGCGCTATCTCGCGCAGCGCATCCATGACGCCTTCCGGCACGTCGTCAAGCGTCCTTCTCCCCGCGCGGATGAGCCGCGCGTAGCTTTTCGCTATCAGCCTCTCCATCAGATTCCCCCTTCGTACAGGGCGCACAGCGCCTCGTCGGTCTCCAGCTGCGATTCGTACAGGTTCACCAGCAGCTCGTCCATGTCTGCGAGCTGGGATGGCGCGGAGGAAAGCCACTCCTCGCGTTGGGCTCGCTCGGCTGCCTCGGCAATCCGCTCGAGCTCGCCATCGGTGTAGGGCACGTAGACCTGCCTGGTCTCGTAGTCGTCGTCTGCCCAGGCGAACTTGGTCACGTTGTCGATGGGCGTGGCGTCTTCCCTCACGACCGTCTGCTCGGTCACGTAGCCGAGCGTCAGGTCTGGGTTCTCGATGGGATTGCCGGATTCGTCGTAGATCATCGGTCCTCCTAGTAGGTTCCGCAGACGTAGATATACGCGTCGGCTGATGTCGCCACGGCTACCGCAGATATGCACCAATACTGGATCTTCGTGGCGTTGATACTCGTGTATGTACCAGATGCGTTTGCAACTCCGATGACTGAGAAAATCGCAGGATTGTTATACGAAACGTCAGCGGTCATCACCTTCTTAAAGGTGAACGGCAGGCTTTGTGTGGATGCATGAGACGTGGACAACCATCGCCAGTTGTCATTCGTCATGCCAGATGGCGTAAACGTTACGCTTCCCCACGCCTCGGCGTACCCGTTGGAGTACTTGCGGTAGTGCCAGATGCCCGAGTTTCCCTCGGCGGTGACGTGGCTCGATATGCCCATGGCAGAGCGAAGCTGGGACATGTTCATGTACCCGCCGTCATCTGCCGAGTCAAAAACGGTGACATAGCCGGCCTTGGTGAGGTTCGTGTCGAACATGGCGCGCAGCAGTGATCCCGGGCCTGCGATTGCGGTCTTGCCCGTGCCGCCCCTCGCGACCGGGAGCGTCCCGCTCGTGATGTCACCTGCGGAGTGCTTGTGGCCCGACGCGGCGTAGTCGTGCGTGTGGTCCCTCGGAGCGGCGTCCAGGCTTTCGTTCGGGATTGGCGGCGTGAACGTCGCGGACATCGCGCACTCGAAGCCCTCCTTGGTCGCCTCGCAGCCGAAGGCCACGCCCTTGCCGTTGGCGAGAAAGTCCATCGTCACGGTGTTGCCGCTCAGGAAGACGGACTTTGATTCGGTCGTGATTCCGTCGGTCACCGTCGCGCGTATCTCGTAGCTCTTCGATGCGAGCAAGCCGCCTATGACCGCCCTCTCACCGGACTCGACGCTGCCAACGGGCGTAAACTGCGTGGCACCGTTCTCACGGTATGCCAGCGAGCACGTGGTGGCGACATTTGGGTTGTTGCCACTTTCGAACGTGACGACCACGGCGGCATTGGTGCCCTCGAAGCTCTGGCTTCCGGAGCCGTCAACGCGGGTCGCCAACACGTCCTCAAGTCTCGGTGCGATGTACATGTTCACGTACACCGACGAGCTCTTCGTGACGGAGAACCCTCGCGAGTCCACGACGGTCGCCGAAATGGGCAGGCTGCCGACGGCATCCGGCGTCACCGTCGCCGTCTTCGCGTCATACGTCTTGCCGCCGATGGCTATCTTCGCGGACGCCTCGGTGGCGGAGTACTTGAGCGACTCGTTAAGTATCTTGACGGTGATCGGCGTTATGCCCTGGAACACCATCCGCTGCGGGAGCGACACGGCCAGGTCGAATGTGGGCTTCATGTCGTCGCCAGCGGCGATTGTGTAGCCCTTCGATCCTATTGACCACGTCTGCCCGTACATCGAGAGCGCGACGCTGACGTTTGCGTAGGCCGTCTTAGAGCTCGTCAGCTCGCCCCAGAGGTTGTCCCCGAGCTTGAACGAGAACGTGCTCGTCATGTCCGTTCCCGTGGTCGGATGCACGGACTTGGATAGATTGACCGGCTGGAACTCAGTCTCGCGCTTCTGCACGGTCACCAGGACGACCAGCGTGAAGTCGTGGGTGTGGTTATCGGCGTTCGTAACAACGCGTATCGAGTTGTCGTTCGTCCCGTAGGACAGCGAGTCGGGCATCTCGACCGTTACGTGCGTCGTTGTCGGCCCGTAGTTGACGTCAGTCTTTATCTGGGCCATCACGCCTCCTTCCACGTGAGCGTCAGGTTCCCGTTCTCGCGCTGCTCGAACGACCAGTTGCCCAGGTTCAGCCTCTCCGAGATGTCGGCGTTCGTTATCTCCATCGAGTTGCCGTCGATGTGGGCGACCCCCTTTCCGAGGAAGCTGTCGCCGAGTTCGATGTCGTACCCGTATCGGGCTATGACGCGCCCGCTCGGGCCGAAGACGCGAACGTCCTGGTCGGTCAGCAGCAGGTACCCCTTGCCCATCGGCCGGATGCCCCCGGCGTTGCATCTCCTCACGTAGTAGCTTCCGACGCCGTCCTCGACGGGGTTCTCGACCTGCTGGTACCATGTTCCGCTCTCGCTGATGAAGAGCTGGTAGTAGGTCTCGTCGGGGTCGAACGACCTCGCGACGTCGTACTCGTAGTAGTCGACGTCGTCTGGTTGGTACTCGGTCGGCTTGCTCATCGTGATGTACAGGCCGCGCTCGGTGAGTGTCAGGTGCTCCTGCACGAACCCGGCCATGGTCGCCTGGTGGTCGTAGACGTAGTAGCTGGCGATGTCGTCTGCCACCGGGTTCTCGACCTCGACGTACTTGCCGTCCATGAGCTCGAAGTACGTCTCGCCCGCGTCGAAGGAGGTCGCGGGCATGTAGACCTCGTGGTCGCGAAGCCACGACAGCGTTCCCATGACGTCCTCGACTGTGCCGAGCTGGGTGAGCGCCGACAGGGCAGAGGACATGGCGCTCTTGGCGTCGTCGGCTGCGGACTCGGCACTTGATGCCGCACTCGTTGCGGATGCCGATGCGTTCTCTGCGTCACCTGCCGCGCTCTGCGCACTTAATGCCGCGCTCGACGCAGACGATGCCGCCGATGCCGCGCTTTTCGATGCGCTGGCAGCGTCTTTGGCCGCAGACGTTGCGGCGGTCTTTGCCACCTGCGCATCGCCGATTGCGCTGTCCGCGAGCTTGCGGGCGCTTTCTGCCGCCTGCTTCGCTGCGGAGCCGGTCTTGATTGCCTCGTCCGCCTTGGCGTCATCGGTCGCAGGCGAGGTCATGTTACCCTCGATGGTGGCGCGCCCACCCGATATGGACACCACGACCTGATCGTTCGGCTTTGCGCTTGCGGTTGTCCTGACACAAGGAGTCTCGGATGTCGATCTGTTGACGCGCACCCATACGGTACCGTCGGACTCGACTCTCGTGACCACGCCATCAGTGCGCGTCTTGCCCTCCGCGCTGTCAACGAGCCCCGCCATCGACTTAATGAGCGCTCGGGAGCTCGCATGGTCAATTTCGACCATTGGCAATCCTTCCCCACGTCTCTCCTACCGTGATGCCGTTCCCGCACCTGACCGTCTGCGACATGACGCGGTAATCGCCGACCACGCCCGGCTCGGGCAGGTTCGCGCGAATAACGTCATATGGCACGATCCCGTCCACGTACTCGCGTTCGATGTCCATCTCCTCGCAGATGTCACTGAGCTCCGCAAGCCTGCGCCGCGCGTACTGACCGTAGGTCTCGCCCTCGCGCAACGTCGGGTCTTCCTCGACCTCCTCGATGCGTCTGCCGCGCGCGGGAATCGATGTCGGAGAGGCCGGATCGTCGTTTTCCGCAACGTACTCGGTCGTGCCGTCGTAGACGCGCAGCACGTTCGGCACGTCCTCTATCGGCATGGAGCGCGAGAAGTCCGGCATGAGGAGGGCGGTGTTTGCGGAATCGATGACCAGAGACGGCTCTGATGGCATCTCCCGCACGGTCACGGTGCCGTCACCGGATATCTGCATGCACCAGCCAGCTGCGTCGAGCACGGCCCATATTGCATCGAGATACGAATCACCGAGGTCGAACACAACGTGCTGGGCAAGCGAGAACGACCCCTCGCGCGTTACCGGCGCGTCGATGACTTCTGACAGCATGTCAACGCACCACTGCGCTCCGTCAACGCCCTTGGGGGCGTAGGCACCAGGCGAAAGCCTGCGCTCGGATGCGGGCGCGAGGACGCTCCTTCCCGACATGCTCCCGCTCCACTTGCGGTGATTCCACTCGAAGTCGTCGGGCGCGAAGAGCATCGTGGCGACGTCGACGAGCGAGGCGACGTCATCAAGCAGCTCGATGCGGTAGTATCCCTCGTCAAGCGTGCCGGTCACGTCCATCATCGCCGATTCGAGCATTTTGGCGTCCTTGCCGACCTTGCTGCTGATCGAGACGCCATCGACGCCGCCGACCTCATGGGCGGGAAGCCAGGTTCCGGCGTCTATCTCGCGCACGCGCCACGTTCCCATCAGGACACCTCCGCCTCGCCAGTCGGTTCCTCTATGTCTGCGCTCGAGACCTTGTGCGATTTGGTCAGGCCAATCTCGCTTATGTCGAGAGAGACCCCGATTACTCCCTTGTCGTGCTCCTCCTCGACCTTCGAGACCTCCACGTTCGCATCGAACGCCAGTCCACCGGGAGTGCGGACGAACACGGCCCCCGCGTACCTCGCCAGATCTCGCAAAAGCTCCTCCTGCTCGCGTGACTCGAACCTTATGATTTCGGTGGACACGTCGGCCTTTCTTTCGGTACCGGCCTCCCAGTAGCCTCCGATGGAGCCGTCCATGTGCTTTCTGCTCTCGAAGTCCTTGGAGAACGCCTCGGATATGCCGATGCTGTACGGTAGTTCCAAGTGCTTTCCGTCCCAGTCGAGCCTCAGCGACTCGCCCGCAAGCTCGTAGGTCACGTCACGCCACGCGCACGTCCCGTACTCGGTCCTCGTGCACACGCGGTAGCACATGGACGCATCGCCTGCCGCGCTCGCGAACGGCGCGAACCTGTCGATAAGCTTGGAGCCGAACTCGACGCCGGATGCGATGAGGACGGCGCCATCCGGCGTAACGCGGTACACCTCGCACGTGTCGCCATCGACCGCGTCGTCAGGTGCCGTGACCTCGATGCTCGCCTGCAACGCGTCCGAGTCCACCGTCACGGCCGCAGCTGGAACGCCGGGAACATCGTCCCACGCCATCACGCACGTGGCGATGGCGATATCGGACTTCAGCCCGGTGGTCTCGTCGGTCGCGCACGCGCGTATCTCGTAGGTGCACCTGTCCACGAACGCTGCGCCGCCGGGCTTGGTTGACACGCCCGCGCCGCCGCTTACCGTACCGCTCCACACGATGTCACCCGAGTACTGAACCTTCGTTCCGGTCGGCTCGGCGTAGGTCACGCCGCGCGACACGGCGTAGAGCGAGACGGTCGTTCCAGCCGGTGCCGTCGTCCTTATCTCGAAGGGCAGGCCCGTAACCGCATGCGCGACCTGCACCGAGCACGTCGGGGCATCGGCGATGCGCACCGTCACGGCCTCTGCCGAGCGCTTCCAGTCGCCTCCGGTTGTCACGACCGCGTACAGCGCCAGCTCGTCCACGCCAGATAGCATGTCAGCGCCAATGACGGCGTACCCGCTGGCGTCGTCCCCGGTGGCCCATACCTTCCCGTCGTCGCCCATCAGCATCCAGCCAGTCTGCGCGGCGTCGCTGCCGAACGTCCACGACAGCGCGAGCGAGCTTCCCCGCGCGATGTAGGCCGGTGCGCTGAGCTCGACCCACGCCGGTGCCGATGCGGGGGTCACCTTTACGATATTGGAATACGGGCCGGGTATCTCCTCGTCAGATTTCGAGAGCACCCTGTTGACCCTGATGTAAACGGGCACGCCCTCGTCAAGGTCGCTGATGTAGACGGTCGCGGAATGGTCGTATCCGTCATAGGCCGGCGTCGAGTCCTCCCAGCCGACGTCGAACGATTTCACGCCGCCCGTCGAATCCCAGGCATATTCGGTGTCACCCCACGTTATGCGCGTCTTTCCCTCGTACTCGGCGAGCTCTGATGGGTCTGTGACGTTCGCGAACTCGTCATCGTCCCATGCGATGCGCACGATTGCCGACGTTCCGTCATCGCCGCTTTTCGCGTCCATGATGACGGCGGCACCGGCCTGCGCGACGATTGCCGGCTGGTATAGCCCGGACTCGACCGGCACGGAGTGTAGCCGTCGTGTTTCGCCACGACGCGGTACCAGGTTCGCTTTCCCTTTGCAGGGGTGGCGTCCGTCACGCTGTCAGACAGTCCACGGCAGTCGCCGGTATCGGACATCCCGGACACGTCCTCCCATCCGGCGTCGAGCGCGGCCGCGTCTGCGGTCTGCTTGTCGGTGTCCTTCAGACGTTGCAGGCTCACCGAATCGACCGGATGGTACTGCGATGCGTTCGTTGTCAGGCTGACAAGCACGATGCCGTTTGCGATGTCAACGGCGACTCGTTTGATCTGCGGAGTCGCGGGCCATGCGAAGACGTGGGACTCCTTCACGCGCGCCCCGTCACCAGCGCATCCGCGACCGTATGCCTCGGCCTCGACCCTTATCCACTCGTTGAAGGCCAGCGACAGCTCGTTGCATGCTGCTGCGAGGTCAATCTCCGCGTCATCCGCGTAGGCCGTCCAGTTCTTCAGGACGCTGGTCGCCCCGGCGCTCGTGGTCTTGGTCACACGAACCATCGTGTCGTAGTTGTGCGTCTCGGCGTTCTGGTAGTCCAGCTCGTAGCTGCCCTTTTCCACCGACAGCTTCAGGTCGGTCGGCTTTCCAGTGGCGTTGCGCGTGACCTCGAACGAGATGACTGGCTTGGGCGGAACCCGTATGACGAGGTCTTGCGAGTAGTACCAGCCGGTGATGGGCCAACCTCCCTCGTTCGTGCCGCGAATCCAACAGTTCGCGCGGGCGATGGTCCACGGCCCCAGGGGGTATATCTTCCACGTCGGGCGCGGGTCGTTCATCAGGAACTCCGCACTATCTGACGTGGACGAGCCGCCGAGACCGTACTTGATGTAGTCCCAGCGACGGCTGCTTGCCTTGTCGGACGTGTAGTAGAACTCCCACCACGATTGTATGGAGTCCCACTCCTCGTCCCACGTTGACAGAGCCCACGAGGACTCGAACGAGACCTTGTCTGATGTCGCGCTTATCGTCGGCGCGAGCATGTTCGTGACCTGCGTAGCCATGTCTACCTCATCAACCCTTCTAGCCTGAAAGCGCGGGCTATGCCCCTCGTGATGTCGTTGGCGTCATCGCTCGCGCTGTAGTCGAGCACCACGTTCACGTTGTTGACGGTGCCCCCGCCGGAGTCCATCTCGCCTGCAAGCGCAGCGGCGAACGGGCGCATGTAGCGGCCGTAGAGCGGCATGGACACCTCGGCTCCGGCCTCGCCCATGCCGAACACCGGTTTTTTGAAGATCGCGCCGGGCTTGAACCAGCGCACGCCAACCGTAGGGACGCTGCCGGTCTGCGCGTTGAACGAGCCCGACATCGAGAAGTGCGGCAGCTTAACGCTGCCCGCCGCCACGTTGACGCGAACCGTCGTGCTCTTGGGAAGCGACGCTATGGACGTGCGTATGGAGGCGCAGGCCCTCTGCGCCGCAGTTACCGCCGCGTCGAACGAGGCCGTTGCGCTCGATGCGATGCCCGAGAACGCCACCGATGCCGTCGCCGAAACCGACTGCATGGACGCGTCGAGAGCGGACATTCCGGCGGATGCGGTCTGCGTACCACCTGCCAGCGCGGCCATCGAGGTGGCCCCGACAAGCGTGCCTGATGCCATCGTCTGCACGGAGCTCGCCATGCCGAGCATGACGGGGGCCGCAGCGGAGAGTGCCGGCACGGCCGACGTTGTAGCCGAGGCGAACGCCTGCATGCCGGTTCCGGCTGCAGGAGCCTGGGACGCTATGACCGGAAGCGACACGCACACCATCATCAAGCCGGTAGCTGCCATCATCGCGGCGGTGCCCATCGGCACTATCGCGGCCGACAGAGCAGCGGCAGGGCC
>ENA-OPBG01001808-OPBG01001808.1-human-gut-metagenome-genome-assembly--contig:-NODE-1808-length-13708-cov-3.720355_pt1 | contig 13708 bp, 13 predicted proteins | sample MGYA00241065_ERZ501446 | MGnify/ENA primary metagenome ERZ501446 (study PRJEB25962, sample SAMEA2042632) | human gut metagenome | biome: human gut; feature: human-associated habitat; material: faeces...
CCCCAGCTGGAACACCTGATCCTGCAGTTCCAGAAGCTTGGCACCACCAGCACCCAGATCATCCTTTCCACGCCGGTGAACCACGGCGAGCTGGATGCCCTTATGCTGTAACGCTGTTCATAAAATAGTTACGTTTGCGGTGCAATTCTGCCGGGGTGTTCTTTCGTATTATGGATAGCAGGCGCAAAACAGCACACAATAGCTTCAAAACCGCTGCGCCCGCTTTCACACGAAGATTTTCACACACGAAAGGACTTCATTTATGAAACGTATCATTGCTTCCCTGCTTGCCGGTCTGTGCCTGCTTGCTCTGGTGGGCTGCTCTGCCGGCAGCAAGGCCGACTCTGCCGCCCCGAAGGACTACTCCCAGATCATCCACGATGCCCGCACCGACGAGGACAACGAATACGATATGATCTTTACCAAAGGTGAGGACGGCAAATTCACCGCCATCGACGGCTACAGCGCCGAGTATGAGGCCGACCAGCTGAATGACGAGCTGAAAGACATCGTGTTCCCCCTGCTGGGCCTTGAGGACGGCAGCTACGAGAGCTTTGCTGCCTCTGTTTCCTCCATGATGGTGCGCAGCTACGCCATTGCCATCGTAAAGCCCGCCGAGGGCAAGACCGATGCCGTGAAAGCCGCACTGGAAGCCTATGTGCAGAGTGAGCAGCAGTCCATGGAGCACTACCTTGAGGATCAGTATCTGGTCGCCAAGGCGGCCACCGTCACCGTAGCTCCCACCGGTGAGGTGGTTCTGGTGTGCGCCGAGGATCACGACACCATTCTTTCCAACATCGAGAAAGCCCTTGCCGCATAATTTTTGCCCTGCCGAAGCCGCATCCTGCCGGGATGCGGTTTCTTTTTGTGTGCAGATATGCTATACTGTTCCCGTGAACTTGCACTGAAATACAGGAGTATTTATGTATAAAGCGACTATCGTGATCCCGAATATCAACGGCAAGGGCTGGCTGAAGGATTCTATCGAGTCGGTCTATGCCCAGACCGAACAGAACTTCCGGCTCATTGTGGTGGACAACGGTTCCACCGACGAAAGCCTTGAGCAGGCCCGCAGCTATTGCAGCCGCGAAAATTTCACCCTCATCGAAAACGGCACCAATACCGGCTTTTCCCATGCAGTGAATCAGGGCATTGCGCTGGCGGACAGTGAATATGTGGTGCTGTTCAACAACGATGCCTTTGCCGAACCCCAGTGGCTGGAAGAGCTGATCCGCACCGCTGAGACCGACCCGAAAATCTTTGCAGTGCAGAGCCTGATGATCCGACACTTTGACCGGGAGCTGGCCGACGACGCGGGCGATTATGTCACCTGGATGGGCTTTGCCTGCAAGACCGGCGATGGCCGCCGCGCAAGCCGCTACACCCGACAAAAGCGCATTTTCTCGGCCTGCGGCGGTGCGGCGCTCTACCGCAAGAGCATTCTGGACGAGATCGGCAATTTTGACGAGAACTTCTTTGCCTACTTTGAGGATGTGGACCTGAGCTGGCGCGCCAACAATGCAGGCTATAAAAACCTGCTCTGCCCCACCGCCAAGTGCTACCACATCTGCGGTGCCAGCACCGGCGCGGTGAAGTACAACGCCTTCAAAAGCCAGCAGAGCGGCCGCAACAGCATCCTGCTACCCCTCAAGAACGAACCGCTGCTGATGTTGATTTTAAACTTCATCCCGCTGGCCGTGGGCTACCTGCTCAAGTGCTACAAGTTCCACAAACAGGGCTTTGGCGAGGCATGGGACAAGGGGATGCACGAAGCCTTTGCCCTGCTGAAAAGCGGCAGGCTGGGCAAGCGGCCTTTCCGCCTGAAGGATCTGCCCAACTACATCCTGATGGAGCTGTGGATGATCTGGAACATGGTGCCGTACCTGTGGTACCGGCTGGTGATCGTAAAATTTGACCTCAAATAAAAAATACCGGATACGAAGCATCTGCCTTGTATCCGGTATTTTTGTTTTGTATTATGCCGCCGGGCTGGCTGTGCTTTCGTCCGCCTGTGCCTCAGTGCTGTCGGCGGACTGTTCCTCCGCCTGTGTATCCACGCCCTCGTCTGCAGCGGTGCTGTCTGCCTCAGCCGAAGCAGAATCCGAACCGGCTGCTGCAAGAATGGCATCCTGCACATCGCTTTCTGCCATGGGTTCCGGCACATTCGCGGCCGGTGTGCTTTCCGTGCTCTCGGCCTTGGTCTCGCTCTCGGTCAGGCCGGTGAGATACCAGCTGCCGCTCTGGCGCTCGAACAGGTAATCCATATACTTGGTGGGGGTGTCCGAGGAGGGGTTGATGATGCTGTCATCTGCGCTGGCGGTGGGGATGTAGCCCACGGTGACGTGCAGCTTGCCGCTGCGCTTGAACAGCTTGACCACGGTAGCGCGGTAGTAGCCCACCGTGCCGGTGACCGGGATCTTATAGCACTGGGTGGCATCGTCAAACTCGATGGTCATATCCTCCATCTCAAAGCTGCGGTGGGTCAGCTTGAAGCCGGGGCCAAGCAGCTTTGCAAGGTAGGCATCCACATCCAGCGAGGGCAGCAGCAGCTGTTCGGTGTCGGGGTCGGTATTGTAGTTGTCAAAGCCGCCCTGCGTTTCCTGAATATTATAGATGCAGCCCCACACCGCAGCTTCGCGCAGAGTCAGGTCGTCGATGTTCTCAATGCCGTCAAATGGCATGGGGTCAAACAGCACAAGCCCTTCCAGCTTATCTTCATATTCCTGCTTTTGGGCGGTATCATCGAACAGGTTCGCCACCGCGCCCACACCGGCCCGCAGCACGGTAACAAAGCCCACGATCACCAGAATGGCAACCAGAAGGCCCAGTGCCTGCCGCCCGCGGCGGCGCTGCATCCGGGCATGTTCTTCAGGGGTAATATAATGTTTCATAGTTGTTTTATCTCCCAGGGTTCTCAAATGCTACAGTGTCCAGTATACCACATACCGGCCCATTGTGCAAAACTATGCCCGTGGTTTTTTTGTGAAAAGCACATTCCTTATTCCCATGTCTTCCACACATCGGGCTGGTAGCCCACGGTGGCCTTGCGGCCATTGCGTACAATGGGCGTTAAAAACAGCTGCTGGTTCTCAAACAGCTTGTCCTCCTTCTGCCAGTCCACCAGTGCGTCCAGAAGTGCAAGGGTCTGCTTGTCCTTCGCATTGGGGTCCACCAGCTTTTCCCAGCCGCCAAGAGCGCGGGCCACGTTCTCGAACTCGCCGCGGCTCATCTCTTTTTCCTTGAGGTCGATCATCTGGAACTTGATGCCGCGCTCCTTGAAATAGCGCTGGGCCTTTTTGGTATCAAAGCACTTGCTTGTGCCAAAGATCTGAATATTCATGGTCTGTACCCTCCTGAATTTTTATTGTACCACATCCTGTGCCCTCTGCATAGGCATAATTCGCAGCCGGATGGGCCATACTGCCCGCAGGGCATTATCAGAAGGAGGTTTTTCTATGAACGCATACGTTGACCCTGATCTGTGCATTGGCTGCACCCAGTGCGCCGGGCTTTGCCCCGCCGTGTTCCAGATGGAAGGCACGCTGGCCGTGGCCCAGCCCGGGCCGATCCCACCGGAGGAGGTGCCGCAGGCTGTGGACGCAGCCAACGCCTGCCCGGTAAGCGCGATCCGCATCGAGGAGTAAGAGGGAAGGCCGTCAACCATGTTGGCGGCTTTCTCTCTTTTTTACGCAAAAATCCCCCGCTGGGCACGGTTTTGTGGTATAATGCAGAATGTGTAATAATGCAATGGAGGAACACGACTATGCGTTTACTGGTCATTGACGGCAACAGCATTGCCAACCGTGCTTTTTTTGGCATCAAGCTGCTGACCACCAAGGACGGACGATACACCAACGCCATCTATGGCTTTCTGAATATCCTGCTCTCCCTGCTTAAGGAGTGCGAACCCGACGAGGTGGCTGTTGCCTTTGACCTGAAGGCTCCCACCTTCCGCCACAAAATGTACGATGGCTACAAGGCCACCCGCCATGGCATGCCCGAAGAGCTGGCCCAGCAGATGCCGGTGCTCAAGGAACTTCTGGCAGACCTCGGCTACCGCACCGTCACCGCCGAAGGCTGGGAAGCGGATGATATCCTTGGCACGCTGGCCGCTGCCTGCGCCGCCCGGAAGGACGACTGCTTCCTTGCTACGGGAGACCGGGACAGCCTGCAGCTGGTCAGTGACACCACCACTGTGCTGCTTGCCGCCACTGTCATGGGACGCAGCAAGACGGTGACGATGGACGTGGACGCCATTCAGGAAAAATACGGCATCCAGCCCAGACAGCTCATTGAGGTGAAGAGCCTGATGGGCGATGCTTCGGATAATATTCCGGGCGTGAAAGGCATTGGTGAAAAGACCGCCCTGACCCTTGTGCAGAACTTTGGCACGCTGGAAGGCGTGTACGAGCACATCGACGATAAGCTCATCAAGCCCAAACAGCGGGAACATTTGCTGGAATGCCGCGAGATGGCCCAGCTGAGCCACACCCTTGGCACCATCCGCACCGATGCCCCCATCGACACGGCCGAGGGCACCTATGCCGTGGGCGAGGGCAACAAAGCCGAGGCCGTGCGCCTTTTGCAGGAATTGGAGATTCACTCTCTGATTCCTCGCTTTGGGCTGGACGGCATTGCACCTGCCGCCCCGGAAGAAGAGGACGGCATCGAGCTGGCTGAAGCAGAGCTGGAAGCTCTGCCGCTGGCCCCTTCCGGCACCTATCTGGTGGCATCGCGCCCGGCCGTGATGGGCAAGCAGGGCACCCGCAACGTGGTGCTGCAGCCGGAGAGCTGGTACGCCGTGCAGGACTGCACCGTTTACCCGCTGGAGGATGCCGACCTTGTGCGCCTGCTGGACAACGCAGACGTAACGCTGGAAGTGTTCAATGCAGCGCCCCTCTATGCCAAGGCCATGGCCGCAGGCGGCTGGGGCAGCAGCATCGTGTGGGATGGCAAGCTTGCCGCCTACCTGCTGGACGCTTCTGCTTCCAAGTATCAGATCAGCGAGCTGACCGCCAGCTACCGCGCCGCTGCTGCCTTTACCTGTGCCGATTACCCGGATGCAGGCCGCCTTGCAGACCTGTTCTGCAAGATGAAGGCCGAGATCACCGCCTGCGGTGAGGACGCCCTTTACAATGAGATCGAGTTCCCGCTGGCACAGGTGCTGGCCGATATGACCCGCACCGGCGTGCTGGTGGATAAGGACGGCATCGAGCAGTTCGGCGTAAAGCTGCGCACCGAGCTGGAGCAGGTGCTCACCCGCATCCACATGGAGACCGGCAGCGCCAGCTTCAACCCCAACAGCCCCAAGCAGTTGGGCGAAATGCTGTTTGACACCATGGGCCTGCCCCACGGCAAAAAGACCCAGCGCGGCTGGTCCACGGATGCCGAAACACTGGAAAGCCTGCGGGATTACCCGCTGGTGGAGGACATTCTGCAGTACCGCGCCTACCAGAAGCTGAACTCCACCTATGTGGAGGGTCTGCTGAAAGTCATCGGCGAGGATGGCCGCATCCACTCCACCTTCAACCAGACCGAGGCCCGCACCGGACGGCTCTCCTCTGACAACCCCAACCTGCAGAACATCCCCATCCGCACCGAGCTGGGCAGCCAGCTGCGCGCCTACTTTATTGCAAAGCCGGGCTGTGTGCTGGTGGATGCCGACTACAGCCAGATCGAGCTGCGCATTCTGGCCCACATTACCGGCGATGAGCACATGCAGCAGGCGTTTTTGAACGGCGAGGACATCCACCGCAGCACCGCCGCAAAAATTTACGGCATCCCGCAGGAAGAAGTCACCTCCCGGCTGCGCTCTTCTGCCAAGGCCATCAACTTTGGCATCATGTACGGCAAGGGCGCTTACAGCCTTGCCAAGGACATCGGCGTGACCGTGAAGGAGGCAGATGCCTTCCTCAAGAACTATCTGGCCGCGTTCCCCAAGGTGAGCGGCTACATGGATAAGACCATCGCGGATGCCAAGGCCTGCGGCTATGTATCTACCCTGTTCGGCCGCCGCCGTGCTCTGCCGGAGCTGGCAAGCAGCAACTTCAATGTGCGTTCCAGCGGCGAACGCATGGCCCGCAACACCCCCATTCAGGGCACTGCGGCCGACGTGATCAAGCTGGCCATGGTGCGGGTATGGAAGCGGCTGCGGAACGAAAAGATGGAAAGCCGCCTGATCCTGACCGTCCACGATGAACTGATCGTGGAAGCCCCGCAGGCCGAAGCCGAAAAGGCTGCGCAGATCCTGCGGGAGGAAATGGAAGGCTGCGTGCACTACGCGGTGCCCCTGAGCACCGATGTGCATACTGGCAAAAACTGGCTGGAGGCCCACTGAACTATGATCGTTTTAGGAATCGAATCCACCTGCGACGAGACCGCCGCATCCCTTGTGGAGGATGGCCGCCGCCTGCTGAGCAACGTCATCTCCACCAGCGTCAAGGAGCAGGCTCTTTATGGCGGCGTGGTCCCTGAGATCGCCAGCCGCCGCCACTGCGAGTTCATCAGCGCCACGGTCAAAAAGGCTCTGCTGGACGCAGGCAAGACCATGGACGATGTGGACGCGGTGGCTGTCACCTTTGCGCCGGGCCTGATCGGCGCGGTGCTGGTGGGCGTGAACTTTGCCAAGGGGCTGGCCTATTCTGCCAACAAGCCGCTGGTTCCGGTGCATCACCTACGGGGCCACATTGCGGCCCTCTATCTGACCCATCCGGAGCTCAAGCCGCCCTTCCTCTGTCTGGTGGCATCCGGAGGCCACAGCCATATCGTGGAGGTGCAGGACTACACCCACTACCACATTCTGGGCCACACCGTGGACGATGCCGCCGGTGAAGCCTTTGACAAGGTTGCCCGCACCCTGGGTCTGCCCTATCCCGGCGGCCCCAGCGTGGCAAATGCCGCCAAAACAGGCGACCCCAAGGCCTATCGCCTGCCGGTGCCCCATGTGGACGGCAAGTACAACGTGAGCTTTTCCGGCCTGAAAACCGCCGTGCTCAATGAGGTGAACAAGGCCCAGATGAAGGGCGAAGAAGTGAATGTGCCCGACCTTGCCGCCAGCTTTCAGGACCGCATTGCGGGCATTCTGGCCGAAAAGCTGCTGCTGGCCGCAGCGGACACCGGCGCAAAGCAGGTGTGTCTGGCAGGCGGCGTTGCCGCCAACGGACGGCTGCGTCAGCTGGTGAACGACGGTGCCCAGAAGCTGGGTGCAAAAGTTTATCTGCCGGAGCTGAAATTCTGCGGTGACAACGGCGCTATGATCGCGGCGCAGGGGTATTACCAGTACATTGCAGGCCACACAGCGGGCCTTGAACTGAACGGTCTGCCCACTTTACCCATCGACTACGAATAAGCAGTAAAAAAAGACCTGCCTTTCCGGGATCTCCGGAAGGACAGGTCTTTTTCTTATGCAAAATATTCCTGTGCACGCTTTGCAGCGTTGTTGATGCAGGCCCGCAGCTCGTCCAGCGTATCAAACTTTTTGCTGGGGCTGAGGTAGGCGTGGAACTCCACCACCGGGTCGGTGCCGTAGAGGTCGCCGGAAAAGCCCGGGATAAAGGTCTCGCAGGTCACCTTGGTGGCATCATCATTGACGGTAGGGCGGCTGCCAAGGCCGGTGGCCGAAGGATACCACACCCCGCCAATGTGGGTGCGGGTGATATAAATGCCGCTGCGGGGCAGCTGAAAGCCCTCGGGATACAGCTGGTTGATGGTGGGCACCCCCAGCGTGTGGCCCAGACCTGCACCGTGCTGCACCTCGAACCGGATGGCGTAGGGCATCCCCAGCATGGCGTTTGCTGCCGGGATGTCGCCGCCTTCCAGCGCGGTGCGGATGCGGGTGGAAGACACCGGCTTTTCCTCAAACTGCGCCATGGGCACCACGATCACCTCCACGCCCAACGGAGCGCAGAGGGTGCGCAGCAGCTCCGGGTTGCCGGCCGCTTTGGCACCAAAGGTAAAGTTTTCGCCGCAGACCAGCGCACGGGCATTGCAGTCCCGCACGATGCCCAGCACGAACTGCTCCGGGGTCAGGCCCTTGATCTCCTCAAAGTCCGGCGTGAGGTAATACTCCACGCCAAGGCTTGCGATCAGAGCATGCTTATCCGCTGTGGAAAGCAGGCGCTTGCCCTTCATCTTATTCACCACCGGCAGCTTGAAGGTAAACACCGCCGGGGCGGCATCGTGTTCTTTGGCCCACTGCACGGCGCTTTCGATCACCGCACGGTGGCCGATGTGGATGCCGTCAAAAAAGCCCATTGCCACTGCGGTGCCTTTTTCCGGCTGCGCCAGCGGCAGCGGTGCAAATTGTGAAATGATCTGCATGGGTTTTGTTTCCTTTTTCAATTACGTTCTACGAACAGTTTTTCCACCCGCAGCACACCCTGTACGATATTGGCAAGGCCCAAAAACTGTCCGGCGGCATTGCGCACCCGGTAGCGGCCATCTGCTGCCGGATACCGGCTGGTGGGGCAGCCGTTGTACAAATGCTGTTCCACCCAAGGCTCCACCACCAGCAGCGGCAGACTTTCAAACACGCTTTCCACCGGCAGCATCAGAGCCTGCAGGGCCTCCGGCCCCGCGTCCTTTGCCGCCTGGATCTCTTCCAGCGTGTGGGCATCGGCTTCGGAATACACCCCGGCGGCCACGCGGCGCAGGGCGCTCATGGTGCCCTTCTGGCCCATGGCGGCGGCAATGTCTTCCAGCAATGTGCGGATATAGGTGCCCTTGGAGCACTTTACGGTCAGGGCATACTCGTTTTCCGCAGGGCTGCCCTCGTACCGGATGTCCAAAATCTCGATCGGCCGGGCCTTGCGCTCCACGGTCTTGCCCTCACGGGCCAGCTTATAGAGCGGCTGGCCGTTGATCTTGACCGCCGAGTACATGGGCGGGGTCTGCATCCGGGGGCCGAGGAACTGCGGCAGAACGGCCAGCAGCTCCTGCTCCCCTGCCGTTACCGGGGCGGTCTCCAGCACAGTGCCGGTCACATCCCCGGTATCGGTGCGCTGGCCCAGCCTGAGGACAGCGCGGTAGGCCTTGGTGTGGTCGAGCTGCAGATCAACTGCCTTGCTGGCCCCGCCGCAGAACACCGGCAGAACACCGGTCGCCATGGGGTCCAGCGTACCGCTGTGGCCCAGTTTCCGGGTGCCCAGAATGCCCCGCAGCTTGGCAATGACATCAAAGCTGGTCCAATCGGTGGGCTTATCAACAATGAGGATCCCCTGCATCATGCTTCCTCCTGCGGTGCATCAAGAACAGCTTCCACCTCAGAGAGGATCGCGCTCTTGGCGTTGTCAAGGTTGCCCAGCAGCTCACAGCCCGCCGCACGGGTGTGGCCGCCGCCGCCCAGACGGCGGGCAATGGCACAGGCATCCACGCCCTTGGCGGTGCGCACGCTGATGCGGTAGCTGCCGCCGGGCTGCTGGCGCAGGGTCAGGCCGACCTTCACGCCCTCAATGCTGATGGGCAGGCTGGTCAGCTCTTCCAGATCCGCAGGGTCTACCCTGCTCTGCTCGATCTCATCCCGGGTCAGGTAGATGAGGGCGCAGCGGCCATCCAGATGATATTCCAGATGGTTGCGGGCGATCCGCTCGGCTTCCATCCGCTCCCGGGACTTGGTGTCAAACAGCAGGGTGTTCAGCTCCTCCACATGGCAGCCCGCCTCAATGAGCTTTGCCGCCACGATGTGGGTGTTTGCCGTGGTGGAAGAGAACCGGAAGCAGCCGGTGTCGGTTGCAAGGCCGGTGTAAAGGCAGTCTGCAATGTGCGGCGTAATGGCAACGCCCATGGCGTTGATCACCTCGTACAGCAGCTCTGCCGCCGCTGCGGCGCTGCCATTGAGCAGGGTGAAGTCGGCATAGCCGCTGTTGCCTGCGTGGTGGTCGATGCACAGGTCCACATGGCGCGAGAACTGCGTCATACCGTTGTTTTCTCCAAACAGCTGCACGCTGGCGACATCCACCGCTACCACCGTCTGCGGCTCAAACTCACCTTTGAACATATGTGCGTTGGTAAACGCATACCGGTTGGGAATGGCATCGGAGCAAAGCACTGCCACGTTTTTATCCAGTGCTTTCAGTGCACAATACAGCGCGCTGCCGCAGCCAATGGTATCGCCATCCGGGTTTTTGTGACACAGAATCAAAATGTTGTCCGCCGTCATCAGGCGCTGGGCCATCTGCTGCACATTCAACTGTTCTGTCATTCCATGATCCATCCTTTCCGCAGGCGGAATTATTCTTCGGTCTCCTCCGGTGCGCTGGCTTCGGTGTCAGCGTCGCCGTTCACGTTCAGCGTGCGGAGCAGCTCGTTGATGTGGGCTGCATAGGCGGCACCGTCATCCTCTACGAAGATGAAGCGGGGAGCCTTGCGGATGTGCATTTTCTTGCTCACTTCAGTGCGCACATGGCCTGCCGCGCGGTTCAGTGCCTCGATGGCGGGCTTTGGGCCGTCCTCGCGGCCCATCACGCTCACATACACCTTGGCCACATCCAGATCAGGGGTCACATCCAAACGGGTGACGGTGAGCAGGCCGCCCTCCAGACGCGGGTCCTTCAGCCTGCCGATGATGGCAATGATCTCGCGCTTCATATCCTGCGCCAGACGGCCCATATTCTTCTGAGACATAGTATTTCTCCCTATAAAAGAAAACCCTCTCAGCCTCGCTTCGCTCGGCAGCTCTCCCGAGGGGCGAGCTTTTTGCGTGGATACGGCAAACGTTCCGTTTCTCTGCAAACCTCCCACCTCGGGGGAGGTGGCATTGCGCCAGCAATGACGGAGAGGGTTATTTCAGATCTTAATCGCGGTACTCTTCCATCTTGAAGGCTTCGTACACGTCGCCTTCCTTAACGTCGGCAAACTTTGCCAGAGTAACGCCGCACTCGTAGCCCTCGGCCACTTCCTTGGCATCATCCTTGAAGCGCTTCAGGGATGCGATCTCGTCCTCGGTGATCACGATGCCGTCACGCACCACGCGCACCTTGCTGTCGCGGGTGATCTTGCCGCTGGTCACGCGGCAGCCTGCAACGGTGCCCACATTGGAGATCTTGTACACCTGACGGACCTGCAGCTCGCCCAGAGACACCTCGCGGAACTTGGGAGCCAGCATGCCCTTCATAGCGTCGGTGACATCGTTGATGGCATCATAGATGACGCGGTACATACGCATTTCCACCTTGGTGGCAGCAGCTTCTTCCTTGGCCACATTGTCCGGGCGGACGTTGAAGCCGATGATGATGGCGTTGGAGGCATCGGCCAGATCCACGTCGGACTTGCTGATGGCACCGACACCGGCATGGATGACACGCACGCGCACCTCTTCGTTGGAGATCTTCTCCAGACTCTGCTTCACAGCCTCGGCAGAGCCCTGCACATCGGCCTTGACCACGATGGCCAGTTCCTTCATGTCGTTCTGAGCCATCTGGCTGAACAGGTTATCCAGCGTGACCTTCTGGAAGGAGGAGAACTGCTTTTCCTTGGCGGCAGCAACGCGCTGTTCGGCCAGCTCACGGGCCAGACGTTCGTCCTCAACAGCCTCGAACAGGTCGCCTGCTTCCGGCACTGCGGTCAGGCCGGTGATCTCCACAGGGGTAGAGGGGCCGGCATCGCTCAGCAGCTGGCCCTTGTCGCTGCGCATAGTGCGCACGCGGCCCACAGCGGTACCGGCAATGATCACATCGCCGGAGTGCAGGGTGCCGTTCTGCACCAGAATGGTGGCAATGGGGCCCTGGCCCTTGTCCAGACGGGCCTCGACGACCGCACCCTTGGCGCGGCGGTTGGGGTTTGCCTTCAGCTCCATGACCTCAGCTTCCAGAGCAATGCGCTCCAGCAGGTCGTTGATGCCCATGCCGGTCAGGGCAGACACCGGGATGCAGGCCACATCGCCGCCCCAGTCCTCGGTGATGATGCCGTACTTGGTCAGGCCTTCCATCACGCGCTCGGGGTTTGCGGTGGGCTTATCCATCTTGTTCATTGCCACGATAATCTTGACATTTGCAGCCTTGGCGTGGTTGATGGACTCGATGGTCTGGGGCATGATGCCGTCGTCGGCAGCAACCACCAGAACGGCGATATCGGTCATGTTGGCACCGCGGGCACGCATGGAGGTGAATGCCTCATGGCCCGGGGTATCCAGGAAGGTGATGAGGCTGTCGTTGACCTTGACCTGATATGCACCGATGGCCTGCGTGATGCCGCCGGCCTCGCCTGCGGTGACGTTGGTCTTGCGGATGGCATCCAGAATACTGGTCTTGCCGTGGTCAACGTGGCCCATGACGCAGACAACCGGGGGACGCTCCACCAGATCCTCCTGCGAATCCTCTTCCTGCGTGAACAGGCGCTCCTCGATGGTCACATGCACCTCGTGCTCGACCTTTGCGTGGAACTCCTCTGCCAGCAGAGAAGCGGTATCAAAATCGATCACGTCGTTGATGGCGTGCATCTCACCCATCTGCATGAACTTGGCAATGACCTTGCCGGCCTGCTGCTTCAGGCGGGCAGCCAGCTCGCCCACGGTGATCTCGTCGGGGATCATCACCTTCAGCTGTGCGCTGCGGGCCTTTTCCAGCTGGATGCGCTGCAGACGCTCGAACTCGGTCTCGCGCTTGCCCTTCTGGAACTGCTGGCGCTGGCGCTGGCCGCGCTGGGTGAACTTCTGCTTGTTGCCCTGCGGGGTGGGCTTGCGGCGGTTCTCGGTGTTCTTGGTGGAAGCCAGATCATCGTAACGGGCATCGAAGCGGTCCACGTTCATATCCACAGTGCGGGTATCCACGGTGACCTGATTGTCCTCGCGGCGCACGGACACAGCCTGTGCCGGAGCAGCGGATGCCTTGGCACCGGTCTCACGAGCCAGTTCGCTGAGAGAAACGGTCTTTTCCTCGCGCTTCTTGTGCTGCTCGTTCTTCTTTTCGTTATGCTTATTGCCGTTCTTATCCTGCTGGGCAGGCTCTGCCTTTTTGGCGGCAGGCTGCTCCGGCTTCTTTTCTGCCTTGGGAGCTTCGGGCTTTTTCTCGGCCTTCTTCTCGGCCTTCTTCTCAGTGGGCTTCGGCTCTTCCTTTGCGGCCTTGGCGCTGTTCAGGAATTCGTCCAGATTTGCCACGCTGTTATCCTTGCTGAACTTTTCCAGCAGGTAGTTCAGCTCGTTCTCTTCCAGATTGGAGCTGTTCTTCTTGCCGGTGCTGCCCATGGCGTTCAGCTCATCCAGGACCTTCTTGGCGGAAAGGTTCAGGTCCTTTGCAAAATCACTCACTTTATATTTTACGATCATTCGGTCATATCCTCCTCATTTTTGATTGCTCCGCAGTCCGACAGGCGGTCAAAGCAGAGCTTTGCGAGGTTGCGGTCAGTCACCGCGTAAACAGCCACAGGCTTGCGGCTGATATCGGCCAGTTTATCCTGCGTAAGCGGCATGGTGATCACATCCACCAGATCGCCCACAGAATAGTCGAGGCGCTGCACGGTCTTGGCACTGGCATCGCTTGCCACCATCACCAGCCATGCCTTGCTCTTGACGCAGGCATCTTCCACGGCATCAAAGCCCATGGTCAGTGCGCCCGCCTTGCGGCACAGGCTCAGCGCCTGAAACAGCGCTTCTTCCGGAGCCATTTTGGGCTTTTCGGGGGTATTGTTATGCTTCGCCATTCGGCTGGGCCTCCTTTTCCACGTCGGCCAGCTGTGCGGCCAGCGCATCGTAAACCTGGGCGGGAACCGGCTGCTC
>ENA-OPBG01001825-OPBG01001825.1-human-gut-metagenome-genome-assembly--contig:-NODE-1825-length-13603-cov-2.598243_pt1 | contig 13603 bp, 9 predicted proteins | sample MGYA00241065_ERZ501446 | MGnify/ENA primary metagenome ERZ501446 (study PRJEB25962, sample SAMEA2042632) | human gut metagenome | biome: human gut; feature: human-associated habitat; material: faeces...
GGTCAGGAACACCTTGACCTGCGCGTTGGGGAATACGACGGTGCCGATGTCGCGACCCTCGGCCACGGTCTGGATGAATGTCTCGTTGATCTGGTCGACCTGATCCTGGTAGTGGGCGCGCTCCTCCTCGGTGAGCCGGTAGGGGTCGTCAGAATCGACGGTAGGGAAGTGGTCGTCGGTAAGCTCGTAGGTCACGCCATCGACGTCGACGGTTCGCGCGTCATAGTCGATGAGATGCAAGAGCTTTCTGCTCTCAAGTCCAAAACTAGGACACTTATCTATTAACGCCGCCTCGACCTTGAACTGGAGGATGGCCATGGCCTTCTGGATCTTCACGTTCATCTCGAGATCCGCAGGTGACAAGCCCGGATTCGATTTGAGCGCGAACGCCTCGCAAGGATCGTCCGCATAGGCGCTCAGCGCGAAGCTCGCAAGCGGGCGAAGGTCGATTCCATATGAATTGGTCAGAATGTCTAGATTTCCGTAGCGAGCGCAATTTCGCACGACATGGGCGATGCAGCCTTCCTGACCCAGTGCCGCGCCCATCCAGACCACGTCGTGATTGCCCCATTGGATGTCGGCGTCGGGATAGTCCATGAGCATGTCGATGATCTTGTCAGGAGCCGGTCCGCGATCGTAGACGTCTCCGATGAGATGTGTCCAGCGCAGGTCATCGCGCCATGGGCCGAGCAGGTAGGAGAGGGTGTCGAATTCCCCATGGACGTCGGATAGGTAGAGCACGCAATCGCGTCGCGCGTCGCTTGTCGTCATGGCATCTCCTTGCTTCGTGCGTTCCCGTATGCGCTCATTGTACTGTGCGAAAAACAGTGGTTTCGCGGCATTGTGCCGTTCGCGCCAAAAATCGACACGAACAGGACGAATCGTCCAAAAATTTGTGGAAAACTCTCCCACCTCATCTCGCTTCCATAAATGCGACCGAGGGGATTAGAAAACACAACATCTTGTGTCAAAAGAACCGTTTCGTGTCGTAGGGGCACCATATGGGTGGCAGAGTGGGGGATAAAAGACCAAATTTGTGTTGAGAAGTGGGATGTAATGGGATAATATTCTCGCTGCGACCCCCCAAGAAAACGTAGAACTACAACACAGCCAGGGGGGTCGCCAAATTTTCGGGACTGGCAAGGGATGTGGCGCAATGCGTTTTCGCGGCGAATATCAACATAGCGTTGATAGCAAGGGCCGCGTCTCCCTGCCCGCTAAGTTCCGTAAGGCCCTGCCGGATGAGGTGACCATCGTCCCGGTCGCCAATGCGGATTTCGGCAAGGCGCTGTACGTCTTTTCGGACGAAGCGTACGACGAATGGATGGATTCGTTCTTCGATACCGAGGAGGGGGGCTACAACCCGCGCAGCAAGAGGCACATCGCCCTGCACAAGTACCTTAATTCCAGTGCGGAGTCGGTTGCCGTCGATGCGGCGGGTCGCGTCAAGCTCTCTCCCAAGCAATGCGGGAAGGTTGGCATCGACAAGAACGTGACCATCATCGGCGAAGGTGACCATATCGAGATCTGGGATAGCCAGGCCCTCGAGTCTTACATGGATTCCATCGACCCGTTCGGCGACTTCCTGGAAGACTAGGGACGGCACGTTGACAGCTGAATACCGGCACATTCCCGTTCTGCTTGACGAATGCATCGAGGCGCTCGATCTTCGTGATGGCGTGACAGCGCTCGATTGCACGCTTGGCGGGGCGGGACACTCCGAGGCGATAGCAAGAAGCATCGCGCCACATGGTACGCTCATCGGCATCGACCAAGATGACATGGCGCTCGAGGCGGCGGCGAGACGACTTGGCGATGCGGGACTTGACTCGGACCCGCTTCTGCTCAAGGGCAACTTCGCCGATTTGGACGAGCTGCTCGTCACGACGCGCGTACCTGGCGTCGATGCGGCGCTCTTCGACCTTGGAGTGAGCTCTCCGCAATTCGATTTTCCTGAGCGAGGCTTCTCGTACCGAGAAGACGCTCCCCTCGATATGCGTATGGACCCGGGTACACGTACCCTAACCGCAGCTGAGATCCTGAACTCCTACACCGTAGATGATCTCACCCGGGTTCTGCGCGATTACGGCGAGGAAAAGTGGGCTGCTCGTATCGCACGCTTCATTGTCGACGCGCGAGGCGAGCAGCCCGTCAATTCAACATTTCAGCTGGTCGATATCATCAAACGAGCAATTCCCGCGAACGCGCGCAAGAAGGGCGGACACCCCGCCAAACGCACGTTCCAGGCACTGCGCATCGAGGTGAACCACGAGCTTGACGTTCTGTCCCGTGGTCTCGAGGCTGCCATCCGATGGCTCAATCCCGGTGGCAAGATCGCCGTCATCTCGTATCACTCGCTCGAGGACCGCATCGTGAAGGACTGCTTTCGCAGCATGGAGAACCCCTGCACCTGCCCGCCGGAGTTTCCGGTGTGCGTATGCGGCAAGAAGCCGGTATTGAAGGTCGAGACCCGAAAGCCGATCGTACCGGCCACGGGTGAAATTGAGGATAACAACCGGGCGCATAGTGCCCGACTACGGGTTGCAACGAAGCTCTAATGTAGAAAGGACGCCCGTCCATCATGGCGCAGGCTGCTCGACAATACTACGGCTACACCCGGTATGCCGCCTCGGCCGTGCAGACGGATGCGCCCGAGCGTGCCTCGCGTCCTGACGTCCGCGTCATTCCCGGCAAACGCGCCTCGAACCCGGCCCTCCAGTCCATTTCCCCCGAGTACGCCTTTGCCTTCAAGCTCGCGCTCGTCGTCATCGTCACCATTGCGGTGCTCTGCTCCGTGCGCGTGTGGCTTTCCGCGTCGACGGTCGCCCTGCTCGAAAACGTCAACGCCGCGGAGAGCACGCTCGCGAGTGCCCAGGCAAAGACCAGCGAGCTCGAGATCCAACACTCGATCCTGTCGAGCTCGACGCGCATCGAGGAGGAGGCGGCCAAGATCGGCATGGTCGCTCCCGCCGACGTCAAGTACCTGAAGATCGTCGTGCCCGGCAAGGTCGTCATGAACCCCGATGGCTCCATTTCACTCGCCGGCACGCTCCAGAACGTCGAAGATTACAGTGCCCTGATGACGGGCTAGGGAGCTCTCATGGGGCGCAGTCAGGACAGAACACGCGGCGTGGCACCGGAGCGATGGTCCAGGGACTGGATCATCCTCGTCGTGTTCGCGCTCGTCCTCGTCGCGATCGTGGCAAATCTCATCTACATCCAGGTCATCCGCGGGCCGGAGTACGCGCGCATGGCCGAAGCCTCCCATACGACCGAGGTGAACGTTTCCGCACGTCGCGGAACGGTCTATGACCGCAACGGCGAGGTGATCGCGTCGAATGTCGATGCGACCACCATCTACGTCAATCCCCAGGAGGTCGCCAACGCCGAGCGCCTCGCGCGCGTCCTGTACGAGGTGCTCGGGTCGGATAGTGGCAAGACGGAGGAGGATTACCTCAAGATCGTCGACCAGCCCGACCTCTCGTTTGCCTACATTCAGCGCAAGGCCGACGTGACGCTTGCCGACACCCTCAAGGAGCGCCTCGCCGACGAGAAGCTCAAGGGCGTCCACTATCTCGAGGACACCAAGCGCGTGTATCCCAATGGGGACGTCGGTAGCCAGGTCGTCGGCATGGTCGATGTCGATGGCAAGGGCATTTCCGGACTCGAACTCGAGTATGACGAAGTGCTCAAGGGCAAGGACGGATCCATCGTCTTCGAACGCGGCATGAACGACATCCCCATCACGAATGGGGAGATGTCGCGTGTGGAGACGGTCGATGGTACCGATATCGTGACGAGCATCGACATCAACCTGCAGAAGATCTGCGAGGAACTGTTGCTTGCGGCGATCGAGAGCACCGAGGCGCAGGGCGGGAGCGTGACCGTCATGGATGCGGGTAACGGCGAGATATACGCGGCATGCTCGTACACCAAGAAGAGCAACGAGGAGCGCGAAGCGGAGCTTGCCGCTGCCGAGAAGGCGGCTGCCGCGGCGAGCCAGGCCCAGGGCGAGGGGGGCGAGGGTCAGACGCAGGACCTGCCGGGCGCATTGTCCGATTACAAGCTCGAGGTGGGCAAGCTTGCCCCCGTAACAGACATCTACGAGCCGGGGTCGACCTTCAAGGCCTTCACGGCATATTCCGTCCTTGCGAACAACGAGGGCATCACTCCCGAGACGACCTACACGGTACCCTATTCCCTCGAGGTCTACGATACGGTCATCAGCGATTCCCATGATCATCCCTACGAGGACATGACCGTTAGGAGAATCCTGGCCGATTCGTCTAATACGGGCACGACGCTCATGTCGCGCGAGGTCCAGACCGCCCAGCTCTATGACACGTATCGCGCATTTGGCTTCGGGCAGAAGACGGGCTGCGATTTTCCGGGTGACACTCCGGGGCAGCTCGAGGAGTCAAAGGACTGGGACGGCGTGCAGAGCGCGACGGTCACCTTCGGACAGGGGCTTACCGTGTCCGCGTTGCAGCTCGTACGTGCCTACGGCGTGCTCGAGCAGAGCGGCGTCATGGTGACGCCCCATTTTCTCGTTGACGTTCCGAATGACGCCGAGATGGCGCAAAGCCTCATGCAGGACCTGACAAGGCGCGAGACCGTCGCCGATGCGAGCGTGTGCGATGGGGTGAGCGAGATGCTGACTTCCGTCGTGACCGAGGGTACGGGCCAGGCGGCCGCCGTCGAGGGCTTTGCCGTGACGGGCAAGACCGGTACGGCCGAGATTGCGAGCTCGTATGGTGGCTACGAGGAGAACGCCTACGTCATGTCGTTTGGCGGTTGGCTCTACGGCTCGTCGAGCGACCTCGTCTGCCTGGTGACCGTGAACAGGCCGCTCACGAATCTGGGGGCCGGCGGTCTGTGCGGTCCGGTGTTCTCCGAGATCATGAGCTATGCCGCGAAGCGGTACCAGATAGACGCGCAGGGCAAGTAAACCGAAAAGGGGAAGCGACGATGCGTGAGTCATGTAACATCGAATCAATCTTCGCGGGGGTGCCGCATGCGGCGTTGCACTGCGAGAACGGTCCGTACGAGGCTTCCTCGATCGAGTTTTCCTCGCGCGACGTCGCGCCCGGCGCCCTGTTCTTCTGCGTTCCCGGTACGGCCGTCGACGGTCACGACTTCGCCTCTGACGCGCTCGGGCGCGGCGCGGTTGGCCTCGTCGTCGAGCGCGAACTCGACCTGGACGCACCGCAGTTCCTCGTCGATGACGCCCGCGTGGCGCTCGCGCTATGCTCGGCGAACTTCTACGGCAATCCCTCGCGCAAGCTCGACGTCGTCGGCGTGACGGGAACGAACGGCAAGACGACCACTTGCTTTCTCGTCGAGCATCTCGTGAGGCATGCTGGCAAGCGCGCGGGCCTCATCGGGACGGTCGAGTGCCACGTGGCCGAGGAAGTACGTCCCTCGCTTCACACGACGCCCGAATCACGTGATTTCCAGGAGCTGCTGGCGCGCATGGTCGATGCCGACGTCGACGTGTGCGCATGCGAGGTCTCGAGTCACGCACTCGACCTTGGGCGTGTCAGGGGGAGCCACTTCGCCGTCGCGGCCTTCAGCAACCTCACGCAAGACCATCTCGATTACCATAAGACCATGGAGGAGTACTTCGCGGCCAAGGCGCGCCTCTTTACGGAGTGCGAACCCGATGCCTGTGTGATCTGCACGGATTCGCCTGCTGGCGAGCGCATGGCCCAGCTGTGCGCGGATGCGGGACGCACGCTCTACCGCGTCGGATCGGGTTCCGATTGCGACGTGCGCCTCGTCGAAGCGCGTTTCGACGCTCACGCGACGCGCATCGACCTCGAGGCATGTGGGGAGTGGCTGCACGTCACCATCCCGCTCGTCGGTCGCTTCAACGTCGAGAACGCGCTCGTCACCTTTGGCATCGGCGTCGCGCTCGGTTTCACCAACGAGCTCATCGTCTCTGCGCTCGAGACGGCTCCCCAAGTTCCCGGACGGCTCGAGCGCGTCGTGGGAACGGATGGCAGGATTCCCGATTTCGGTGTCCTCGTCGACTACGCGCATACGCCCGACTCGATCGAGAAGGCCATCGATGCCGTACGTGCCGTCACGCAGGGTCGCGTCATCTGCGTCTTCGGTTGTGGTGGCGATCGCGATCATGGCAAGCGTCCCAAGATGGGAGCCGCGGCCCTCTCCGCCGACATCGCCGTCGTGACAAGCGACAACCCGCGCACGGAAGACCCCGATGCCATCATCGAGCAGATACTCGTCGGCATGGAGGGACACGAGGACCGCTACGTCGTTATGACCGATCGCTCCGAGGCCATATGCTATGCCATCGAGGCAGCCGATCCGGGTGATGTCGTGCTCATCGCGGGCAAGGGCCATGAGGACTATCAGATCGTGGGGACCGTCAAGCATCACTTCGACGACCGCGAGGTCGCCGCGCATGTACTCGATGAAATGAGGTCATAGGACATGGAAATCTCGGTTTCCGACATAGCGAAGGTCACGGGCGGCCAGTATATCGGTGACGAGGCGGCGTTGCGCCGCATCGTCACGGGCTTGACCTGGGACTCGCGTACCATAATGCCAGACAACGCCTTCCTCGCCATGCCCGGCCTGCGCGTCGACGGCAACGATTTCGTCCGTAGCGCGGTCCGGCGTGGTGCCGGCGTCGTCATATGCACGCGCATGCCGAGCGACAACGTCATCGCCGTCGCAGGCGAGTTCGCCTGCCCCATGGTCGTCGTCGACGACGGTGTCGACGCCCTCGAGAAGATCGCGGGATTCTGGCGCGACAGGCTGCATGCCATCGTTATTGGCGTGACGGGCTCCACCGGCAAGACGTCAACGAAGGACTTCCTGCGCTCCGTCTTCTCGCAGCGCTTCAAGACCTCGGCGACCCAGGGCAACCAGAACAACGAGATCGGCGTTCCCGCCACGATACTCGCGGCGGACGAGGACACCGAAGTGCTCATCGTCGAGCTGGGGATGCGCGGTATGCACCAGATCGAACATCTCTGCACCTTCGTCAAGCCGAGCATGGCCGTCGTGACCAACATCGGCGTGAGCCACATGGAGCTGCTCGGCAGTCGCGAGAACATAGCCCGTGCGAAATCCGAGCTGCTCGCGGCCTTACCCGATACGGGATTTGCTGTGCTCAATGCCGATGACGAGTTCACGCCCTTGCTCGAAAGGTTCGCGCAGGTCGATGAGCGCGGCGTCAAGGTGCATAGCTACGGCTTCTCGCCCGATGCCGAGGTACGCGCGATGAACGTGAGCTACGACGCGGAGGCCTGCGCGAGTTTCGAGGTGGTCGCGAGCTCTGCCGATCCCGTCTCCGTCAGGCTCTCCATTCCCGGCAAGCACAACATCTCGAACGCCCTGGCCGCCTATGCGGCCGGCCTCAACATGGGCATCGAACCCGACGACATCGCACGTGGTCTTGTCGAAGCCAAGGCCAGCGGCATGCGCATGGAGATCATGCATGCACCCGGTGGCGTGACCGTCGTCAACGATGCATACAATGCGAATCCGGATTCGATGCGCGCCTCGATCAGCACCCTGTCGACGCTCGAGGGGTCCGGTAGGCGCATCGCGGTCCTTGGCGATATGGGCGAACTTGGTTCGGACGAGTACCAACTGCACGTTGACGTGGGAACCTTTGCAGCGCAAGCGGACCTTGATATGCTCGTGTGCGTCGGAACGCTCAGCGTCGGCATCAAGTCAGGTGCCCTGGCGGCTGACATGGACGCCGCGCGCGTGAAGAGCTTCACGGGCGTCGACGAGGCACGGCAGTTTCTCGAGAGGTACGTCCAGGAGGGGGATATAGTTCTCGTGAAGGCATCGCGCTTCATGGAGTTGGAGCGCATAGTCAAGGGGATCATGCAGTCATGATAAGCATATTCAATCAGTATCCGACGTATCAGGTCTTTCTCGCCTTCATCATATCGATGGCGCTGACCATGATCGTCATGCCGTTTTTCATCAAGTTGCTCAAGGTGCGCCAGATCGGGCAGCAGGTGCGCGCAGATGGCCCCCAGGGCCATCTCGTCAAGCAGGGCACGCCGACGATGGGTGGCATCGTCATCCTGCTCATGATGACCGCGTCCATATTCCTCGTTGGCACGCCCGACGCACGCCTTCTGCTCATTCTGGCGGCAACGCTGCTCACGGGTCTCCTCGGCTTTGTCGACGACATCTCGAAGGTCGCCAAGGAACGTTCGCTGGGCCTGTTGCCCTATCAGAAGATGATTGCGCTCACGCTCATCTCGGTTGCGTTTTGCCTCGTCGCCGTCAACTACCTCGGCATAGAGCCCTACGTGACCATTCCCTTCACCCAGTTCAATCTTGACCTTGGCGTCCTGACGACCGTTCTGCCCATCGGGGACGGCTTCGAGATTCCCTGGCTCTACGTTGTATTCGTCTTCCTGCTCATGGCCGGAATGGCGAATGCCGTGAACCTGACCGACGGGCTCGATGGTCTTGCCGGCGGAACCATCATGATCGTCATGCTCGTCATGGCCGCCATCGCGTTTCGCACGGGACAGCTCGACGTTGCCGTCTTCGCGGCCGCAGGTGCCTGCGTCGGCTTTCTCTGGTTCAACTGCTATCCGGCGGGTATCTTCATGGGCGATACCGGATCGCTTGCCCTCGGTACCGCCTTCGCGGCGATTGCCGTCATCACCAAGACCGAGCTTTTCAGCATCATCATCGGTGGCCTTTTCGTCATTGAGGCCCTTTCGGTGATGATCCAGGTCATGTACTTCAAGCGCACGCGCAAGCGCGTCTTTCTCATGGCGCCGCTACACCATCACTTCGAGAAGAAGGGATGGTCCGAGACGAAGGTGGTCATCCGCTTCTGGATTATCACCGGCCTGTGCGCGGGCTTGGGCTTCGCCGTCTACTTCATCAGCTCGATGTGAGGGATGTGATCGCCATGCGCTCCGTTCTCGTGCTCGGTCTCGGCAAAAGCGGCATCGCCGCTGCTCGGCATGCGCTTGGCGCAGGTGACGAGCTCGTCATCTATGCAGGTGCTTCCAATGAGAGCACCAGGGCCGCGGCGCGGGAGTTCGAACGGGCTGGCGTACCCGTGATATTCGATGTCGAAGAAGTCGAAGGCCACTTCGATACCTGCGTCGTCTCTCCGGGTATTTCCGAGAGAGGCGCGTTTTACGCGAGCGCCGGGAAGGCAAGCGGCGAGGTCATCAGCGAGCCCGAATATGCCTGGCGTATGTCGCCGCGGGCTTGGGTTGCCGTGACGGGGACGAACGGCAAGACGACGACCACCTCTCTCACGACGCATCTACTCAACGCGTGTGACAAGCCCGCCCATGCGTGCGGAAACATCGGCGCGACCTGCGTCGAAGCTGTCGAGCATAGGTCCGATGACGAGATGCTCGTTGCCGAAATATCCTCCTACCAATTAGCTTCTACTGTTGATTTTGCCCCGCAAGTCGCCATCTTGCTCAACATCACTCCCGATCACATCTCCTGGCACGGAAGCTTCGATGCCTACGCCCAGACAAAGTTCAAGGTCTTCGCGAACATGCCTTTTGGCTCGACGGCGATCATCACCGATGCCGTTCTCGAGGCCTATCCCGAGATTCAAGTGCTCCTGGACGAGCGCGGCGTCAAGCTCGTGTCCGTCGGCTCCGAGCGCGAGGCCTCCTGTGCCTTCGCGGATGCAGACGGGACGCTCGTCATCAAGGACGGGCGGGGAAGGCGCATCGAACTTGCGCAAACGAGCGAGCTCGCGATCCAAGGTACCCATAACGTCGAAAACGCCCTTTGTTCCGCAAGTGCCGCGTTCGCGTGTGGATGCGAGCCTGCGTGCATTCGCGAAGGGCTCCTGAGGTTCAAGCCGCTCGAGCATCGTCTCGAGCCCTGCGGTACGATTGATGGCGTCGATTTCTTCAACGATTCCAAGGCGACCAACGTCGATGCGACGCTCAAGGCGCTCACTGCGTTTCCCGATCGCAAGGTCGTGCTCTTGCTCGGCGGACGTGACAAGGGCACCGCGCTTGACGAGCTCGTCGACGCCTGTGCGAGCACCTGCAGTGCCGTCATCGTCTATGGCGAGGCGGGCCGGCGATTCCACGAAGCTTTTGCCGCGAGTTCCGTCGAGTGCCATCTCGAGGCGGACATGCGCTCCGCGCTCGAACGCGCCTGCACGATCGCCCGGTCCGGCCAGGCGATCGTCCTGTCTCCCGCCTGCGCCTCCTTCGACGAGTTCGATTCGTTCGAGCAGCGCGGGACGGTCTTCAAGGAATGCGTTGCGCAAAGGATGCGGGCGTAGGTTCCATGGCACGCAAGCAGGCGACACGAAAACCGAGGGACAAGGGAAGCTCGTCACGCCTTCTCTCGGAGCCGGCGGCCATCATGGCGCCGCGTCTGCTCTTCATCCTGAGTGCCGTGGCGCTATGCATCCTCGGTCTCGTCATGGTCTACTCGGCTTCGTCGATCACGGCCTACAACGAGTTCGGTGACGCCGCCTACTATGTCAAGCGCCAGGCCATATTCCTTGCCGTGGGCATCGTGCTCTGCGTCGCCTGTTCCCGCATTCCGTATACGGTGTGGTGCCTACCGGGCGTCTTCATCACCTTCTGGGTCATCACCGTCGTCATGCTCTCCCTGACGGCCTTCGGCATGGGCGTCAGTGCCCTGGGTGCCGAGCGGTCGATCGTCATCGCCGGATTCAACTTGCAGCCGGCCGAGTTCGCGAAGATCACCGTCCTCATAGCCGTTGCATCCATTGCGCAGATGCGCATGAACGGCATGATTGGCGGGCGACGCTTCGTCGTCATCGTGCTCGTCGCGACCATCGTTCCCCTGATCTTGATATACCGCCAGCCCGACTTGGGAACGGCCATCATCCTGGCTGTCGGCGTCATCGCGCTTGCCTTGCTCGCGGGCATTTCGTGGAAGGTCGTTGGCCTGATACTCGGCGTCGTCGTCGCCTACATCGTCGTCGCCTGCATCACGCAGCCGTACCATCTCGACCGCATCGTCTCCATGCTCGATCCGTGGGTCGACCCGCAGGGCGATGGCTATCAGGCGATCCAGTCGCTCTATGCCTTCGGCAGCGGTGGCGTGTTCGGCACCGGCATCGGGCTTTCCCGCCAGAAGTACCTCTACCTGCCGTATGCCCACACCGACTTCATCTATGCCATCGTGGGCGAGGAGCTCGGCCTCATCGGCGCGGTCTTCGTCGTCGTCCTCTTCGGTCTCTTCATCTTCGCGGGAATGCGCATCTGCCGCAACGCGCCCGACATGCTCGGTTGCATGCTGGCGGGCTCGTTCACCGTCATGATCGGTTTCCAGGCATGCGTGAACATGGCGTGCGTCACGGGCATAGCGCCCGTGACCGGCAAGGCGCTGCCCCTCATCAGCTACGGTGGCTCCTCGCTTCTGGCGACGATGATCATGATCGGCGTCATCCTGTCCGTATCGTTTAGGTCAAAGGTGGGCATGAGCTACGAGCGCAAGCGCGACAACTTCCGGGTCATTGACGGGCGCGATGATGCGCGTGCCGGTACACCGTCCACACCGCCCACGCAGACAAGACGGGGGAAGGTCATCTCCCTGCACGATTCCGCACGCAGATCGCCCGAACCCCCGCCATCGCGTCCATCCCGGGCAGTGCGTCAGGTGGATGCGGGCGTCCCGTCGACTTCCCGTACGGGAGGCTATGCGAGCCTGAGGAGCAAGCGCGGTCCCGATCGCAAGTGCTAGCTCCGGGAATCGTCGCGATTCGGCACCCTGACGCCTATGGGGTACACTGCTCGTAACGTTCGAAAGGGGACATGCCTTGTACTTCGTCATCTCGGCCGGCGGCACTGCCGGTCACATCAATCCGGCGCTTGCGGTGGCAGACGAGCTGCGTCGACGTGGCCATGATATCCTCTTTGTGGGGACTCCCGATCACATCGAGTCAAGGCTCGCCGCACAGGCGGGTTTCGAGTTCGAGAGCTTCGCGGTGAGCGGTTTCGACAAGGCGCATCCCCTCACCCTCCTGACCTCGGGTGCCAAGCTGCTCAAGGCGACGCGCGCGGCCAGACGGCTCTTCGCGGCCAGGCGCCCTGATGCCGTCGTCACCTTCGGGGCCTACGTGTCCATTCCGGTGGGCCGTGCGGCCTTCGAGATGAACATCCCGCTCGTCATCCACGAGCAGAACTCCGTTCCCGGCATGGCAAACGCCTATCTTGCCAAGCACGCGACGGCAATCGCGCTCACCTATCCCGAGAGCGCCGAGGGACTCGACGGCGCATGCGATCCGGTCGTCCTCGGCAATCCCGTACGCGCCTCGTTCGAGGCGTGCTCCCGTCACGAGGCGCGAAAAGATCTCGGCATGCCCGATGACGCGCTCGTCCTGCTCGTTATGGGCGGGAGTCTCGGAGCCCAGCACGTGAACACGGCGATATGCGCCATGAAGGACCGCCTGCTTGCCATCGAGGGATTGCACGTCATCCAATCGACGGGCCAGGGCGACTACGAGCGCGTGCTCGGCCAGCTCGCGCTTTCGGCTGACGAGGAGGGGCGCTGGCATGTCTCGTCCTACATCGATTCGATGAACGAGGTGCTTGCGGCAAGCGACCTCGTCGTCAGCAGGGCCGGCGCGTCCTCGCTCGCCGAAATCATGACCGTCGGCGTTCCCGCGGTGCTCATCCCGTATCCCCATGCGCGCGACCACCAGACGATCAACGCGCAGTCGTGCGTCGCGGCGGGCGCCGCTCGTCTCGTCTCCGATGCGGATGTCGAGACCGCGGCTTTTTCCGATTTGCTCATCGAGCTTCTCGGTGATGAGGGATGTCGTGATACCATGGCCCAAGCTTGCAAGAAGCTTTCCGGTTCGGACGCGCGCATGCGTCTGGCGGATTTGGTCGAACAATGCGCACGAGGAAACGATGGTGAATAAGCCGAGGAAGATACATTTCATAGGCATTGGCGGCGTCGGCATGTCCGGCATCGCGCTCGTCGCCAAGTCACGTGGCGTGACGGTCAGCGGCTCGGACATGAAGGAGTCGCGTGCCACCAAGCGTCTCGTCGATGCCGGCATCGATGTCATGATCGGTCATGATGCGGGAAACCTCGCCGATGACCTCGATGCCGTTGTCATCTCGAGCGCCATTCCCGAAAAGAACCCGGAGCTTGCCGAAGCTCGTCGCCGCGGTATTCCCGTCTGGCATCGTTCCCAGGCGCTGGCGTCGTTGGGGGAGGGCAAGAAGACGCTTGCCTGCGCGGGTACGCACGGCAAGACGACGACATCGTCCATGCTCGCGACCACCATCGATCGCATGGGGCTTGACCCGAGCTTCGTCATCGGCGGCACGGTCGATGGCTATGACACGAACGCCAAGAGCGGAACGGGCGACTATTACGTTGTCGAGGCCGACGAATCGGATGGTTCGTTCGTCCACCTCTCTCCCCATGTCGCGCTCGTGACCAACATCGAACCAGATCACCTTGACCATTACGGTAGTCTCGAGGCGATTTACGAGGCATTCGCCGATTTCCTCTCCCTGATTCCCGACGAAGGCGCGGCCGTCGTCTGCGCCGACAATCCGCGCCTCGCGCAGATCGCCCGCGAGGTCGGCAAGCGCACCGTCGTCTATGGCGAGAA
>ENA-OPBG01001829-OPBG01001829.1-human-gut-metagenome-genome-assembly--contig:-NODE-1829-length-13578-cov-2.167197_pt1 | contig 13578 bp, 9 predicted proteins | sample MGYA00241065_ERZ501446 | MGnify/ENA primary metagenome ERZ501446 (study PRJEB25962, sample SAMEA2042632) | human gut metagenome | biome: human gut; feature: human-associated habitat; material: faeces...
CCTATCGTTATTGTCATAGTTTTTCAACTTCTGAAGTGGATGCCCTGATAGCGACGATATCGCATCGCGCAGAATGCGTAGCGCGTTTTCGAGCGGATGGCAGAACAGAAACGCTTAATGAATATATAGTTTTGCAGGTAACCGAATAAATCAAACGGAGCAGGGGTCATATCAGTCGCGGAGCGCTGTGGTTGAAATGAAGACGTGCGTGTCGTGTCAATGGCGCAGCGCTGTGGCAGCGTGCTGCGACAGCGGCGTTGCCTGTCCAGCGCAAACCGATGTCGTTTATCGATTGAGCTCCGCTACAAATATTTCGATATCTCTGTTTACTTCATTGGGTGCATCGGTATTTGAGTTATGTCCCGCTCGAGGAATCTCTACAAAAGACAACCCAGTCTCAAGTGCCCATTTTTGATTGAACTTTTTTGCCATAGCCGCTTGATCATTTTCGCCCCATAAAAGCAGAGTGGGACAATTCGGTCTGCCGAAAGGATTAGAGCTTGTTTCTCCTTCGGTCTTTTCTATGGCTTCAGCAAGAATCTTGTAGCCATGACTTACAAGATTGCAGAATTCCTGCTTTTGATATTGACCCAATATTTTCCGCATGAGGCTTTGCCCGTAAAGGGTGGTTGAGCAACCTTTGGCAGTCATCCGTTGTAACATGGGCCAGGGGATGCTGCGATACATAGTTTTTGTATGCTTGAGTGTGGCAATCTCCCAGGCACGATAATACGAACGTGCTAATGGAGCGGAATCGATGCTAATGAATCCCTTTGCGTAGCCAGGGAAGAGCGACAAAAAGGCTTGAGAGACGTAACCTCCCATTGACTGACCAATGAGGATAGGATTGGTAATATGTTCGGCAAGTAAGATTTCGTGCAGCATGGAAGCGAGGTCGTCCATAGAAAACGAAAGCTTAAAAGGACGCGACTTTCCATGTGCAGGTGGGTCCCAAACAAAACAGTTCATCGTTTCAGCGAAGTAACTCAATTGGCGATTAAAAAGACGATGATCGGCGCTTAGTCCTGGTAAAAAGACCAACCAAGGTGCTTCGGGAATACGCATCTTATGCATGCTTTGGTTAAGGCGAGCCGATGTGACAGAGGCTGCCGCATCGGGCTCGAAAGTAAGCTCTTCTGCCGTATCAGCGCAAGAGTCTTCTTGAACAGCAACGCCTGCTTCGGTATCGGAAGCATAGGATATCCAATACGTTATTGTTCCTAGGTCTGTTTTGTGGAGACGTTTTTCCATATGGTTGTGCTGCTCTTTTCTTAATTCTCAAGAACGCTGTTGTAAAAATAGTAGCGAAAAACTGCAACGAAAAATCTACTTCAAAATAATGGTAGATTTTTCGTTACGCTAAACTTGCGGCAGGGCTTATGTATTTCGCTGCGCGAAACTGAAACACTGTGAGGGGATGCATTTCGCTTCGCGAAGCACCTTTTAATCGCGCGTAAGCTTGCGATGGATACGATGAGGCTTTGCGGCTTCTTCCCCCAGTCGTTCCACCTTATTTTTGCGATATGCCTCGAAGTTGCCTTCGAACCAATACCAATTGCCAGGGTTTTCGTCAGTGCCTTCCCATGCCAAGATGTGGGTGGCAATGCGGTCCAAGAACATACGATCGTGGCTGGTAATTACTGCACATCCTGGGAAAGCAAGCAAAGCTTCTTCAAGGCTTTCGAGAGTTTCTACATCAAGGTCATTGGTGGGCTCATCGAGAAGAAGCAGATTGCCGCCCTGTTTTAAGGTGAGCGCCAAGTTGAGACGATTGCGCTCTCCTCCTGAAAGTACCCCTGCAGGTTTTTGCTGATCGGAACCCTTAAAGCCAAAGTTTGCTACATAGGCGCGACTGGGGATTTCTGTTTCACCTACTTTGATGTAGTCCAAACCGTCGGATACCACTTCCCATAAGGTCTTTTTCGGATCAAGCCCTTCACGGTTTTGGTCAACATAGGATATTTGGACGGTTTCTCCAAGTTCGAGACTACCGCTTGTGAGCTCTTCTTGTCCGACAATCATTTTGAACAAGGTTGATTTTCCAACACCGTTAGGGCCAATAACGCCAACAATGCCGTTGCGAGGCAGGGTGAAGGATAGATCATCAATCAGAACTCGATCACCAAAGGCCTTATGAAGATGTTCAGCAACGAGAACCTTTGACCCAAGTCGTGGTCCAACGGGAATACGAATTTCATTTGCATCGACTGTCTTGATGTTGCGAGCTTCTGCCTCCATTTGCTCATAGCGCTCCAAACGGGCTTTGTTTTTTGCTTGACGTGCTTTAGGGCTTGAGCGAACCCATTCAAGTTCGGATTTCATGCGCTTGGCAAGTTTTGCCTGCTGTTGGCCCTGGGCTTCGAGGCGTGCTGCTTTGGTTTCAAGATACGTAGAATAATTTCCTTTGTATGGGTAAAGCTGTCCGCGGTCAACTTCGCAGATCCATTCTGCTACGTTGTCCAAGAATAGCGATCATGTGTTACGGCTAGAACAGCACCAGGATAACGCTTGAGGAATTGTTCAAGCCAGAGCACCGATTCTGCGTCTAGATGATTGGTTGGTTCGTCCAAAAGAAGCAGGTCGGGCGCTTCAAGAAGGAGCTTGCATAAAGCAACGCGGCGTCGTTCGCCCCCGGAGAGAACCTTAACCGGTGCGTCGGGATCGGGGCATTGGAGGGCATCCATGGCTTGCGAAAGCTGCGAATCAAGATCCCATCCGTTTGCTGCGTCAATTTCAACTTGCAGAGTTCCCATTTCTTCCATCAAGGCATCGAAATCTGCATCTGGATCTGCCATTTCAGCGCCAATAGCATTGAAGCGATCCACTTTTGCCAGGACATCAGCAAATGCTTGGCGGATATTTTCGATTACGGTTGCCTCCTCGTCCAGAGGGGGTTCTTGCTGGAGGATGCCGACAGAATATCCTGGAGTGAGGCGTGCCTCTCCAGCGGAAACTTCTTCGAGGCCCGCCATTACTTTGAGAAGGGTAGACTTTCCCATACCGTTGGGACCAACCACGCCAATTTTTGCGCCGGGATAAAACGAAAGCGTTACGTCATCAAGGATTACCTTGTCGCCTACTGCCTTGCGTGCTTGATACATCTGATAGATAAATTCTGCCATTTGTGCGAGCCTTTCTTCGGGTTCGGTGTGTTGGCGATCCAACAAAAGTACGGGAGTCGATACAGGAGTCTTTAAGAAGAAACGTATCGAATGCTACTGCGCCAAGTTTTTCGCAAACAAAGGGCGCATAAATTGATTTGAATCATTTTCGCATGTTTATGTGCGAAGTACAGCCTTATTACTTTTTAATCATGGCATAACTAAAAATGTTTATCGCATTTCGCATTGTTTTGAATTCCGCAAGGCTCCGTAATTGCCTCGAGCTTGCTATCTGCTATCGCGCAAAACGTTGCGCAAGAAATCATCGTCGTAGGGTAGTGTTTCAGAAAAGGAATGTGCAAGATCACTTGCGAGAACCAAGTAATTGTCTTCTAGGCCAAAGCTGGTATCTTCGCAGGGGATAACGACAACATGTGCGAACACTTCATTGAGTGTTGTTACTACATCACGCAAGAAGGAAATATCCTCACCTTCTTGCTCGCTAACTACATTGGTTGCATAGATACCACCTGGTAAAAGGCTTGTTTTTGTTATACGCAGTGCTTCGATAGTTGCAAGAGAAAGAGCAGGATCTTTTCCTGTGAAGGTGTCGTTGATGATGGCAGCGTAGCGATTAGCGGTGCCTTCTAGATAATTGCGGCCGTCTGCCGTAATAAGTTTGAGACGATCTGCTGCATCGGGAATCTCTTCGAGTAGTTGATCGAGATAAAACCATTTTCGAGCAAGTGCCGTAATAGAGGGGTCAAGCTCCACTACCGTTATCTGCATTTCAGGTTTGGTCGAAAGCACGTGTTTTGGCCAGGCGTAGCCTCCGCCGCCGATCATCAGAATTTCATTGGAAGGAAGGTGTCCCTCAAAAATATGGTCGAATGCTTGCTGATAGGCGAATACTGGCTCGTATCGATTTTCGTCAAGATAGGTTGCCGATTCGTATGCTCCCTGTAGTTGCAAAACTCTCACCGGGGTATCGTTTTCGTCTCGGACAGTATGGATGCGAGCAATACCTTTCGATGTTTTCACAAAATGAGTGTCTGTCTGGCGGAGGTAAGTTTGGGCGAGTGCGGCTGTTGCGCCAACGGCAAATCCGACAAGAGCAGCGATGGTGAAAGGTCGTTTCATTATCAGATCCTTGGGTTGCAGGTATGTTTACCTTATTATTGCGAAAAATGACGGTAATGTGAAAGACGGGCTGGGCTAAACGTGCGAAACTTTATCTTTGCCTAATGCCTATCATTCGCAAGATTCCTCCGGTTAAAAAGGGTCTGCAAGGCTTCTGCGGTGGGGAAGATGTTTGCAAGGTTTCCGTGGGGAAGAAAGATAGATGCAGGATTCTCGCAGGAGAAAAGATAGGCGCAAGTTCCTACTGGGGGAATAGGTGCATATCGATTTCTAGTGACGGAATAAAACTACGGAAGAGAAGAAATAAAGGAAAGAATGACAAGCCAGCTACCTTATCGTGCTAAAAATGACAAAGCGGTGGGCCACCTAGCAGCCCTCTTTACCATCCTTGTTTGGGGCACTACATTTGTTTCGACAAAGATTTTATTAGTTGATTTTTCGCCTATTGAAATTCTATTTATCCGTTTTGCGATGGGTCTAGTCGCCCTTTTCCTTATTGCGCCAAAGTTACTGCGTTGGATGGGCTGGAGGCATGAGCGCCTCTTTCTATTGGCAGGCTTGTTTGGCGTTACCCTGTACTATCTTCTGGAAAATATTGCGCTTACCGGCACACTTGCAACTAATGTAGGGGTAATCGTTTCGGTCGCACCATTTTTTACCGCAGCATTAGAGCGCCTTGTTAATAAAGGAAAGCCGCTCTTGCTGCAGTTTGTTATTGGCTTTATCGTTGCTATGGTGGGAATTTGTTTTATCAGTTTTTCAGAGACAGGCATTCGGCTTAGCTTTTCTGGTGATGTATTGGCGCTTTGCGCCGCTCTTGTGTGGGCCTGCTATTCAGTTTGTATGACGCGCATTAGCGCTCTAGGGGTGTCGACAATTAAGACAACAAGGCGAGTGTTTGAATACGGTCTGCTTTTAATGATTCCGTTTTTGCCCTTGCTTGGGTTTGCACCCGACGTGGCAGCCTTTTTGAACCCAATCAATATAGGCAACTTGTTATTTTTGGGTTTGGGCGCTTCAGCAGCCTGTTTTGTCACGTGGAATTTTTCAGTCAAGCGGTTGGGATCGGTAGTGACGAGCGTGTATATCTATCTGGTGCCCGTAATTACGGCAGTTGCTTCGTGGATTGTTTTGGACGAGCGTTTGGTTCCTTTGGCCTTGTGTGGTGTGGTTCTTACAATCGTTGGATTGTTCATCTCTCAGTTTTCGTTTGTAAACCGTAAATCCTCTGCCTCGAAAGAAGGATAAGGTTATGGCGAACGCAGCGGAAAGCGAAGAGAAAACACGTCCCGCGGCAAACTCGTGACAACACGCCCTGTGGCAACACGAGTGGCGGGCGAAAAGAAAACGCGCCCTGAGGCAACGAGTACTGTGGCAACGCGCCCTGCGGTAACGCACCCTGAGATAACACGCCCTGTGGCGAAACGCGCAACGAAATCCGTGTAACAAAAAAACGGGCCAGAGATAACTCTGGCCCGTTGGGAACTCTTCGTCGAAGAGGAATAAGGATGTCTGTGGAGCCTAAGGCAGGATGAAGGACAGTGCGTGAGACTGCAAGAACACCAACACGCAAAGTACTGCCAACATACCAATACTCCAAGGAATAACTTTCTTGAACAGGTTTGACTCCGTCTCGCCCGTAGTAACTGCAGCGATCGCTAAAGACTGAGGCGAAATCATCTTGCCAATAACGCCACCCATGGTATTAGAAGCCAAGAACAAGTCGGGCGTTACATGAGCTAAGGAAGCATTGGACTGCGCAGCTTCGTACTGCAAGCTGGAGAACAAAGCGTTTGCAGAGGTGTCCGAACCAGTAACGGCAGTGCCAACCCAGCCAAGCATTGGGGAGAGCAGAGCGAATACTGCACCGGTGCTTGCCAAGAACTGACCAATGGAAATGGTCTGGCCAGAGAAGTTCATGATGTAAGCAAGACCCAGAACAAGCACGATGGTCAAAGAGGAGAAACGCATTGCAACAAAGGTTTGGCCAAGCTGCTTAAACGAAGACCCTAACGTAATTTTGAACATTCCCTTATTGGTGAAGAGAGCGTATACGATGGTGGTCAGCACTGCAGCAATAAAGAGCATCGTGCCGGGATTAGAAAGCAGATTTAAGGTGTAGGTAGTTCCAGGATCTGCACCAGCAGCGTTCAACACATTTCCTGCAAGTCCTGGGAAAGGAATCTTGATATCGGTGCTTGCCAAAAGGGTAGGGATGCCAAGCTTGCATACTGCAAATACTGCTACAACGATAATGTAGGGAACCAAGGCCATCCATGCGCGAACAGCAGGGAGGTTGGTTGCTTCAGCTTCATGAAGAGGAGCCATGCCAAAGCGTTCACGAGCTTCGTTTACATTCTTAGGCTTAACGAACTTCAAGAAGATTACGCTTACACCCAGAGATACCAGTGCAGCGCAAACGTCGGTCAACTCGTATGCAAAGTGGTTGGAGCACCACCACTGAACGATCGCGAAAGAAGCGCCAATAACTAAAGCGTGCAGCCAGCAATCACGAAGACCCTTGCGACCATCGAGAATCAGCAAAACAAGCAAAGGCACTACCAAGGCAAACAGAGGAGCCTGATAACCAACAAGAGCTGCAACATGCTGAGCGGTTTCCAAAGCTACAGAAGCGTCACCTGAAGCAACCATGTTACCTGCTGTAGTGATTGGCGTACCAGCAGCACCGTAAGCAACAGGTGCGGTATTGGCAATCAAAACAGCAAGAGCTGCTTTCATAGGCTTAACGCCTAGAGCCAGGATCATCGTTGCGGTAATTGCGATAGGGGCACCGAATCCAGCGAGTGCTTCGAGCAAACCGCCAAAGCAAAAGGCGATCAGTACTGCCTGGACGCGAATATCACCACCGCCGACGATATCGAAGAGGCTCTTGAAGTCTTCGGAACGACCCGAAACAGAGGTCACTTCATAGAACCAAACTGCCATGATAATGATGAATACGATAGGGAATGCGCCGTAGCAAGCGCCTTGCAAGCCAGAGAGGAATGCAAGATGTGCAGGCATCTGGAAGGCAAATACTGCAACCAAAAACGCAACAAAAAGAGCGATGGCTGCAGACACATGCGCTTTCGCTTTCACGCCAACAAGCATGATGAAGAATGCTGCAAGCGGAATGCACGCTACCAATGCCGAGAGGGCAAGGTTGCCTGCAACAGGATCAACCACAGCTTGAAACATAGAGACTCTCTTTCAAATCGGGTACAAGTTATTGTTTTATAAGTCGTTTCTGAGTTGGTGTTTCGAGCGAATCTCGATGAGAATCAATTCGGATTCGAGATAAACCATCTAAGAAATGACTTACATTTTTTAACGTACTCATACTAATGAGAGATGGGATTATGTTTAGCCTTGGTCGATTAACGGTCTGATGCAGGGTACGAAGGGGGAAATGATAGTCGTTCAGTAGCAAATTGCTACCGTTTACGCAACGGAACAGGGGCAATAGGGGGATACTTTAAGCCGCTTAGCTAAAAGCCTTTTCTATTTTGTGAAAAGCTATCCATTTCGGGTAAGCTGTCAACGAGAAAAGAGCGTGAGATACTTTGCGAATGCAGGGTGGTAGTTTCAGGCTTTTGAGGCTTTGTTTGAAGTGCTACGTAATGAGGTATTGAGAAAGAGGATTTGCCATGTATGTAACCTGCCTTGATCTTGAAGGGGTTCTTGTTCCAGAAATTTGGATCGCCTTTGCAGAAGCTACCGGAATTCCCGAATTGAAGCGCACAACGCGCGATGAACCTGACTACGATAAGCTCATGAAGTTTCGACTTGATATTTTGAAGGAGCATAATCTGGGGCTCAAAGAGATTCAAGACGTTATTGCCACCATTGATCCTATGCCTGGTGCTAAAGAGTTTCTTGATGAGCTTCGTTCTTTTTGCCAGGTGATCATTATTAGCGATACCTTTACTCAGTTTGCTCAACCACTGATGAAAAAGCTCGGATGGCCCACACTTTTCTGTAATGAATTAGAGGTCGCAGAAACGGGTGAAGTGACGGGCTTTAAGATGCGTTGCGATCAATCCAAGCTGACTACCGTTCGTGCGTTGCAGAGTGCAGGTTTAGAAACGGTAGCAGCAGGGGATAGCTTTAATGATTTGGGAATGATCCGTGCAAGCAAAGCAGGTTTTCTTTTCAAGAGCACCGATTCCATTAAGGCAGACAATCCTGAAATTCCTGCTTTTGAGACTTACGAGGAATTGATGGCAGCAATTAAGAAAGTTGTTTTGTAGCCACTAGGAAAAGTTTAATTGGTTCTGTGACGGACTTTGGTTATGTGGTGGGTTTTATCGTACGACGAGTTTGACGAGCTTTAGCCCTGCAATAGCATTGGTCCAGTGGCGAACTTTAGTCATGCGGCGATTCGAGATCTCGTTTATCTCAACTGAGATAAACGAGATTTTTTGGTTAATGGGCTTCAGCCTGTTAAGGATGAGAATCGTCCGAAATAATAAACCATTCTCTTAGCGGATGATTAATAATTTGTCTGCATGATTCAGGTTATAAGGGAAAAGCCTGTTTGCGTTTTGAAGACTGCCATCAACTTTAGAGTTGCCCATGCGAAGTGGGCAAGTCCGATTTTTAGGGTACAAATCCTGAAGTATCTATGCCTCTTAAGTATCGGTTTGGTGAAAAAAGCAAGTTGTTTAGCTCCTAAATAATTAAGCGTCTAAAATAACGTTCGCTATGTTTAAAATGTCTGAGAACAAAGGATAGAGATGGAAGGTACCTCTCAGGATCTAGGGGCGCTCAAAGAAGAATTCGTTCATCTTATGCGGTTAATTCACCGTGAACAATTTCATTCTGCTTGGACGCCAAAAAATCTATCGAAACCCGAAATGCATGCGCTCATGTGCATTTGGATAGCGCGAACTCATCACAAAGAAGCTCGCCCAACGGCGCTCGCAAAGTATTCCCATGTTTCTCCAAGTGCGGTATCTCAGACACTTAAAACACTCGAAGAAAAAACATTAGTAAAGCGCGTTCGCTCGGAGAAAGACTCTCGGTCGGTAGTGATCGAGCTAACCGAAGAAGGGCGCGCCTTGATCGAAGAGGCGCAGTGTGTCAGGTCGCGCTATTTTAATGAAATGTTTGAGGCGATTGGTGTTGATGATATACAGACATTGATGCGCATCATGCGCAGAGTGCTAGATTTCTGCGCAAGTCACGAGGTATCCGAAATGTACGAAACGACGTGTGAGGCGAAGTCAGCGAAGAGGTCTTCGGGTCAGCCTGCCAAGGAGGTTTTGGCGTGCGAATAATCCAGTATCTAAAAAGTTCGAAAGTGGCGGTACTGCTCATAACGCTGCTCTTAATCGTTCAGGCATTTGCGGATTTGTCACTACCGCGCTACACCTCTGATTTGGTTGATGTCGGAATTCAGCAGGGAGGTATAGAGCACGCCTCTCCTGACGAGATGAGCGCTGATACGTTTAACTATATTTGTATGCTTGCAGATGAGGATACCGAACAGCTTATTCGTGATTCTTATGAGCAGGATACTGCGGGAGAAAATGAATCCAGCACAGGAGAAAACGAAGCCAGCAACTATATTTTGTCGGAATACGGTAAGGAAAATCGCGCCGAATTAGATTCCGCCATTGCGCTTCCTCTGGTTTTGGTGCATATGTCTGACATAATGGGCGATGCTTCCAGCTCCGATGCTTCTAGCTCTGGTGCTTCCGCCTCTGATGCTTCCAGTGGAGTTTCGGGGAAGTCAAATAACGCCGCTTATTCTTTGAGCTCTTCTGAGGCGCCCTCTTCGAGCGGTGACGTGACGGCGCTCGCGCAGAGCGCAATGCAGTCGGGCTCTTTTGATTGGGCGCAACTTTATTCTGCTTACGAATCGGGTGCAATTTCTAAGGCAGAGATTCAATCCTTTATAGATCAAGCGCGTCAGGCTTATGGTGCCATTGACGATTCGCTTATTCAGCAGCAGGCTATCGAAGCGGTAAATGCCGAATATGAGGCACTCGGAATGGATCTGGGGGCAATTCAGCTTCAGTATCTGGCTTGGTTAGGCGCTCAGATGCTGGGTGTTGCCGCCCTGATGATGGCCGCTTCTATTTCGGTAGGTTTTGTGGCATCGCGTACCGCAGCAAAAATTGCGCGTAATCTTCGCGAACGTCTCTTTGAAAAGGTTGTTTCCTTTTCAGATGCTGAAGTGCAATCCTTTTCGGCAGCGTCGCTTATTACGCGTGGAACAAATGATATTCAGCAAATCCAGATGGTGCTTGTGATGCTTTTGCGCATGGTTCTTTATGCGCCCATTCTTGCAATTGGCGGCATCATCATGGTCTCGCAAACTAATCTCGCTATGAGCTGGATTATCGTGCTGGCGATTGTGGTTATTGGCATAGTGATAGCGCTTTTGATGGCGCTTGCATTGCCGAAATTCAAGATCATGCAAAAACTCATTGACCGCGTTAACTTGGTTTCGCGCGAAATGCTTACAGGTATGTCGGTTATTCGTGCTTTTGATAGGCAGGGATACGAAGAGGCGCGTTTTGATGAAGCTAGCACGGCTTTGTATAAGACTCAGCTATTCACCAATCGCGTTATGACTTTCATGATGCCAACCATGATGCTGGTTATGAATGGCGTTTCTGTTTTGATTGTCTGGGTGGGCGGATCATATATTGACTCTGGAGTGATTCAGACAGGCGACATGATTGCGTTCATCACCTATTCGATGGTAATCGTTATGTCGTTTTTGATGATTAGCATGATTGCTATTATGTTGCCGCGTGCAGACGTTGCAGCTCAGCGAGTTAACGAAGTACTGGACACCGAAAACAGCATTCATGATCCTGAAGAATCTCAGGTAGAAAAGCTTGATAAGAATGCGAAGGGTTTGTCGGTCGAATTTGACAACGTAACGTTCGCTTATAACGAAGGAAGCGATCCTGTTCTTAAGGATATTTCATTCGTGGCGGAGCCTGGTAAAACAACGGCGATCATTGGTTCGACGGGTTCAGGAAAATCCACCATCATGAAACTAATTGAACGCTTCTATGAGGTGACCCAAGGTGCTATTCGTGTCGGGGGTGTAGACGTTCGCTCCATGAAACAGCACGAATTGCGTCGCGAGTTAGGTTATGTTCCTCAAAAAGCATTTTTGTTCTCCGGAACAATAGAGTCGACTATCGCTTATGCGAATGAAGATATGGACGAAGATCGCGTGCGGAAAGCTGCGGATATTGCGCAGGCAACAGAGTTTATTACCGCAAAAGAGCAAGGCTTCGAGTCGGAGATAAGCCAAGGCGGCACTAATGTTTCTGGTGGTCAGCGTCAGCGGTTGTCTATTGCGCGTGCTCTGGCAAGCGATGCGCGCGTCTTGTTGTTTGATGACAGTTTTTCTGCACTTGATTATGCAACCGATGCGCGTTTGCGCCATGCTTTGGCTACTGAAGCTGCAGGTAAAACAGTACTTGTGGTTGCGCAGCGAATCGCGACGGTTCTCAACGCGGACAAAATCTTGGTTTTAGAAGATGGCGAGCTTGTTGGCTCAGGCACGCATAAAGAGTTGTTGTCTACTTGTCCGACCTATAGAGAAATCGCTCAATCTCAATTGTCGGAAGAGGAGCTGAAAGGAGGTGTCGCGTAAATGAAGGAGCAGATTAAGGGAAAGAAGAACGCTGAAGAGCTGAATAGTAAGCACGGGTCAGATGACGAAACGGCAAAGCATGGGTCAAATGGCGAAGCAGCAAAACGCGGGTCAAATGACGAAACGGCAAAGCACGAATCGAAGGGCGAAAAGGTAAAACCCAGTAAGCAAGAAGCACATTCGAAAGCGCATTCCGAATCGGGCGTGCAGACGGATAACGATTCTCCCATTGCGGCTCGCGCAGGAGCAGGAAGGCGTCGTGGACATGGCCACGGCCCTGGTGGTCCTCACGGAATGATGCCAGGCGAAAAGGCAAACGATTTTAAGGGCTCCATGAAAAAGCTGATTCAGTTCATGGGCCACTTCAAGATTGCCATTGGTGTGGTGTTCGTTTTCGCGATTGCCTCAACCGTGTTTAACATTGTGGGTCCTCGTGTACTTTCTACCGCAACAACGGAATTATTCGAGGGTATCGGTGCGAAGATTGCAGGTACGGGAGGCATCGACTTTTCTGCGGTGGGAACCATTTTGCTCATCACTTTGGGTTTGTATGCATTCTCATCGGTTTGCTCGTTTGTGCAGGGCTGGTTGATGACTCACGTTACGCAGCGTACGACCTATCTTTTGCGCCAGAAGATATCCCAAAAGATGGACGCTTTGCCCATGGGTTATTTTGAGCGCACGAGCACCGGCGATATTTTGTCGCGTATCACCAACGATGTCGATACGCTAGGCATGAATCTGAATCAGGGAATTACAACGCTTATCACTTCGATTACTACCATAATCGGTGTATTGGTAATGATGCTGAGCATGAATGTGCTCATGACCTTGATTGCGCTTCTTGTCATTCCTCTTTCTGCGATTTTGGTAAAAGTGGTGGTTGGACGAAGCCAGAAGTATTTCCGCATGCAGCAAAATCGCTTAGGGGCAATTAATGGTCAGGTCGAGGAAACTTTTTCTGGTCAGGCGGTAGTGCGTGCTTTCGGGAAAGAAGAAGAGACTCTTGAAAAGTTTCGCAAGACTAATGCCGAGCTGTATGAATCGGCGTGGAAGTCTCAATTCTTATCGGGCCTCATGATGCCCGTGATGAATTTCGTGAGCAATTTAGGTTATGTTGCAGTTGCGGTTGCAGGTGCGCTTTTTGCCATCAATGGGCGTATTACGGTAGGCGACATTCAAGCGTTTATTCAGTATGTAAAGAATTTTACGCAGCCTATTACCCAGCTGGCCCAGGTGTCAAACGTATTACAGCAGATGGCAGCTGCTGCTGAGCGCGTATTCGAGTTTCTGGATGCTGAAGAGGAAGCTCCTGCAGAGGCAAAGGTTTTGGCGCGTGAGGTTGACTGCAATGTTGAATTCGATCATGTTCGCTTTGGATACGATCCCAACACGCCTATCATTAAAGACTTCTCTGCCAAGGTTTCCGAAGGTCAAACAATTGCACTGGTTGGTCCGACAGGTGCGGGCAAAACAACCATGGTAAAGCTTCTTATGCGTTTTTATGATGTGAACGGTGGATCTATTCGCATTGGTGGACATGATGTGCGCGAGTTCGATAGGGATGATTTGCGTTCGTTGTTTGGCATGGTGCTTCAAGATACGTGGCTCTTTAAGGGTTCGGTTCGCGAAAATATTCGATACGGACGACTTGATGCATCTGATGAAGAAGTAGAGGCGGCAGCTAAAGCGGCTTTTGCCGATACCTTTATT
>ENA-OPBG01001835-OPBG01001835.1-human-gut-metagenome-genome-assembly--contig:-NODE-1835-length-13547-cov-4.030018_pt1 | contig 13547 bp, 6 predicted proteins | sample MGYA00241065_ERZ501446 | MGnify/ENA primary metagenome ERZ501446 (study PRJEB25962, sample SAMEA2042632) | human gut metagenome | biome: human gut; feature: human-associated habitat; material: faeces...
CTGCCGCGGGAGCGGCGGCGTCAGCAGGGGTCGCAACCGCAGGAGCAACTGCGGGACCGGCGGGAGTGTCAGTCGTGACGGTGCCATCACCCGGGGTGGGCGGGGTCACGGGGTTGGTGGGGTCGGTCGGATTCGTCGGGTCGGTCGGGACGACCGGCACGGTCGGATCGTCAGGTTGCACGGCCGTCCACAGGGCCGTGAAGGTGATATTGCCGGCATCGTCGACGGTGGGCTCGCTCCAACCGGCAAAGTCATAGCCCTCGCGGGTGGGATTGGCCGGGTTGCCGCCGGTATAGCCATTCACCTTGTAAGCGGTGGTGGAGTCAATCACGGGATCCGTGCCGTCGTCGTAGCCCTTGAGCCAGGTCACCGTGATCATCTTGGGATTGACCGTCCACTGGGCGGTGTAGGTCACGTTGCCATGAGTGTCGGTCGCCTCATTCCAACCGTTGAAGTCGTAGGTGAAGTACTCGGTCTCGGGGCGGATGGGGGCGGACTGGGTGTCAGCCGCCGGAACCTCGTCCTCATCAACGGTATCGGTAGCAATGAGGGCCTCATCGCCCTGGGTATACCCGTTATACCAGGAAACCGTAACGAGCTTTACCCACTGGGCGGTGATGGTGATGTTACCGGCCTCGTCGATGGCGCGCTCGCTCCAACCGGCAAAGCGGTAGCCCTCGCGGGTGGGATCAGCCGGGTTGCCGCCGGTATACTCAGTACTGGAAGCAACTTTCACGCTATCGATTACGGGATTCTCGGAATAACCGTCAACCCACGTTACTGTGTACTTGGGAATTGCCGTATAGGTTGCCTTGTAGGTTACATCGCCAGCATCGGTCCTGCTGTCAACAACCCATCCGGCAAACTCGTAGGTGTTGTCGTCGTCCTCGGCCTTTGTTGGAACAGTGCCGACGTATTCAGGCTCGCTAGCGGTCAGGCCATCGTCGCTCAGCTTGAAATCTGCCTTGGCGAGCTCGGTGCCGTCTTCGTCTATCCAACGAGCGGTGAGAAGCCTCCACGTGGCGGTGATGGTAACGCTGTCCTTATCGTAGACGGGCAGTCCCCATCCAAGGAACTCGTAGCCAGCGCGCGACGGGTTGGCGGGATTTGCCAAGGCCTTCGCGTTATCTTCGGTATCACTGGACGTATCGCCCTTCAGGACCTTGCCCTTTTGAAGCACCTGGGAAGTATAGCCATCGAACCAGTAGACAGGGCAGCTGGGAAGCATGGGGATGGGCCTCTCTTGCACATAACCGCAATCAACGCAGCTACGCGACTCGAGACCTTCGGAATCGATCGTTGCCTCGGTCACGACTTTCCACTCGGTGAAATCGTGTGCGGCATATTCAACGCCGCCCTTCTCTTCGCCACTGCACCACTCGCACGCTTTCTTGTGCTGCGCATCGTCGGCAAAGATCCACTCGACCTTTTCAAAACTATGTCCATGGGCCGGAGTCTCGGTCTTCGAAATGATCGTTTTGCAAACCGGGCAGCTCTTCGTGTAGGCACCGGGTTTCGTGCAGGTGGCAGTGGCAACATCCTCGTACACCCAGTGACCATCGTTTTCCGCCCAGTCCTCATGCTCGCAGTAGACCGTCAGGGTGCCAAACTCTTCATTAACAACTCGATAGTCGTTCTCGATAAAAGAAGACTTATAGGCGACCGTGTACTCCATATTGGCTGACGTTCCGACCTCCGTTTGGGATGAAGTGGTCGTCACTGTTACAGTCCCGGTGTCATCAGAATCATGGTTCATGAGCAGGCCCTCAACGTGACCAGGCGCCGTGAGTGGGGTGCCATCGTATTTCTTCTTGGCAGAATCGGTCACAACAGTGAGAGGAGCGGGGGAGATGTTGTATTCGAGACTCGCGATTTCCTTGCCGTCGACAAAAACATGGCAATTGTATTTTCCGGCGTGGAACCATAGCTTGTCGTGCCCATCTTCGGAAGACCATGTGTATGTATAGTCCTTCGATTCGAGTTGCTGGCCGTTCTTGGTGACGATAACTTCAGGTTCCTGCTGAAGAGCGTTATAGGTTGCGGAACTTGACGAAAGCCTCGCCGCGAGTCCCGTAACAGGATCCTCTTGACCTTCGTTTTGCTTCTGCTGCTCGTCCTTCTCGTTCTCGAGCGCGAGCGTGGTGATTTCGGCCTTCTCTATGACCTTGGCGCTATCCTCCTGGCCGGAAGACTTCTCCTTCTTCTCCTTCTCCGCCTCCTGCATCAACTCGGAGTCGGTACTCGAGCCGAGCGCGGCGCTTGCAATGGGGATGATGGTGAGAGTCGACACGGCAAACACGATGGCGATAAAGCCCGAGAGGCACTTGCCCCATACCGTATCCTTTGGTTCCCTGTACTTCCTCTGTTGCTTCATGTGCTTCACCGGCCTTCCCTCGGTCCCCTGCTTCTATCCTCGCGCCAACGGCATCGCGGGGCATGCGCCCACGCGTACGACGCGTATGTAAACGGGATGGCCGTAGTATATTGACGGGGCAATTTCCGCGCTGAGCTGGGATTTCTCCGAAAGACGCCAATATGGCTCCAGGGTTATGACAGGGTAAATGACCATTGCTTTGACCAGCGCGTTTCGGCAACCCGCCAGGTGATCAGTGACGGGCACATTTACTAAATGAACGTCATTTGACATTGTATTGATTGTGTACTGAGAGGAAAAAGGGCGTACTATTGACCGTGTTCCTCTCCCGGACACCCGTGGAGACAGGGAAAGGCACCGGACAGCAAGGACGGCGCACATGCAGACGCAAAGCTCACCCATAGTAGCGTATCGCGATCACTGGACTTCCGAGTGCATTGCGCTCATCTGCGGAATCGCCAATGCGGGCGGCGGAACCCTTGTCATAGAGTCGAGTGAGAAAGCCTACACGACCGGTCGACGCAAGCTGAGGCGCCCGTTCGAGCAGATCCCCAAGCTCGTCGAAAAGGAGCTAGGCCTGCAATGCACGACCGAACCCGTGCTCGACGGCACGGCACTGTGCCTGGAAACGACCGTTCCGGCAGCGGCAAAACCTCTCGCCTATGACGGCACGTACTGGCTCTACGCCGGCAACGCGAACATTCGCTCGACCCGCAAGACAATCGAAGGGGTCCTGTCAAACGCCCCCGGTGACACCGGATCATTCGATACACCCTGGGAGATGCGACCCCAGACCGGAGTCAAGCTCGAGGATCTGAACGCCCGAGTGTTCCTCACGGTCGCGGCGCTGAAGACCGAAACATCCGATTTGCCCATGGACCCGCTGGGGGCCGTGTTCGAGCATCGTCTGGCCCACCTGAATCTGGAAGACCCACAGACCCAGGCCATAACGAACGCCGGCGTTCTGCTCCTGCACAACCAGCCCGATGCGATCATACCCGGTGCCCTAGTGCAGCTGCGACTCCTCGCGCAGGACGAGCGGGTCGTGCTGCACGACGAGGTGAGCGGCCCCCTGCTCCGGCAAATCAAGGAAACGTCGCGTCTGCTCTTCGAGCAGTACCTGCCCATGGCGATCGCCGCCTCTGGATCGATGAACAATCCCGCTGCGGGTCTGAACTTTCCGTCCCGCGAGGCCGTGCGCGAAGCCCTGCTGGGGGCGCTGGCGCACAAGGACTACGCATGCGGCCAACCGGTGAGCGTCGACGTCTTTCCCAGCCGCATGATCATACGAAATCCCACGGAGGCCGACGTGCCCAGCCTTGCAGCTGGCGAGGATTCCGAAGTCCCGGCCATTGTCGCAAATCCCGTTCTCACCAGGGCGATGCGTCTCGTCGGCATCATGGATGACCGGGATGTCGATTACGAGCGGATCATCCAAAAGAACCTCGAGGTCGGACTCGATGCTCCCCTTCTCGAACAGGATGACGGCGAGACGTCAATCACCTTTCCCCTGGATTCGGAGAAAAGGCGGCAAATGAGCACCCCCCCCCCTGCGCATGATTTTGACTCCGAGTCCCCGGCACCAGCTAACCGCGTGACCAACGTCTCCAATATCGAGAACCCCGAATCCAAACCCAGGTACACGCCCTTCTCGGCACGCTCCATCGCGGCTGCTAACGAGCTCGACCTCACCTCGACCGACGAGTACGTCTTGCGCGTGCTGCACACCAACGGCCGCGCGACGGCGGTGCGCATAGCGAACGTGCTGGGCGTGAGCGAGAGCACCGTGCGACGGGCGTTCAGGAAGCTGAAGAAGCACGGCCTCATCGACCGCATAGGGTCGGACAAGGCCGGCTACTGGCATGTGAACGTGTAGAAGGGCTTCCAAGACCGCCTAAATGAATTGCAGCAGATACTCTTGAATCCACTTCACGTCATGGGCCTCTTCGCGAATCGTGATGCCCTCGGACGTCTTTCGCACAAGTTCTCTGATCTGCGCCTGCTCTTCGCTCTCGGCATCTCTCGTGTTGTCCCATATGAAAATCTGATCGGCAGCCTCGAAGTAGTCTTTCAGCAAGCCGAGCGTCCGGTAGTATCTTTGAATCACCTTCTCATCCGGCACTCCGTGACCGCCCTTGAGCTCTCTTTGCCTTATTCGCTCGATGTTGATTCGCGGGTCTTCTGTCGAGACGAAGAGAACAGTCACGGAATAGCCCAAATCCTTGGCTTTCTTGATGAACTCGACCTTGCTCGGGTGAGAGCCTACGGTCTCAAACCCAAAAGTGATTCGCTCGGCAAGTAGGGCGTCCCGCTGGGCATTGCAACTAAGCCAGGCGCGGTAGTTGCGTTCGTCCTCATCGACAATGTCGGCGAATTCGCTTCTCGCTATGTCGTCCGGATTGACGAAGATTATGGAATCGTCCAGCTCGGTCTCGTATATGGCGGATGACTTGCCACTCCCGTTGGGGCCAACGACCACGAACAGCTCAGGGGTCATTTGCAGGCGGCCTTCGCGCGCTTGCTCGAGGCATCGGCAAGCGCTTCGAACACCTTGTTCGAAGGAGTCGAGTTGCCAAAGGGACGGCTCTTCGCGCTGACCTTGCGCATCTTGTCGTTGAACTCGTCCGAGCCCACGTATTCGGAAATGCGCTTCCCCATGATGCCCTCCTTCACGAACTGGATATTGACGCTGCCTAGATTTTACTCCGTTTGGAGGCGTTCACGGAATTCGTAAGCAACATTTTAAGTAGGGACCAGGGGGCTTGTCCCCGTAGCGCGAGGGAGGCGGCCCGAAGGCCGCCTCCCGGTGGAGCTATGTCGCTTGCACGTCGCTAGCTAGCTTGCGCTACATCGCCTGGAAGGCGTTGCCGGCTGCGGGGTTCCTCTCCGCGGCGGCGTCGTACTTCCTGCCACCCGTGATGTCGCCCTCGAAGTCGTCCATGTCACGGATGCCGTGGCGGCGGCGGTAGAGCACCGCGAGGCCGATGGCGATGGTGACCAGGGCGCCGAAGATCATCAGCCAGTGCGTCCAGCAGTGGATCTCCTCGAAGGCGGCCATGGCATTGGCGTCGTCATCGATGGCCTCGGGGGCGGTGATGGCTGCGAGCGGGTTGAGCCCGTCACCGATAGCCTCGACGGCATCCGCGACGCCCTCCGTCACGGCGGCGACAACCGGCGGAGTGACAACTGCGGCAATCGGGCCCTCGGGACCAGGCGTGGGCTCCGTGCCAGGCTCGTCAGGAACCGTGCCGGGCTCATCCGGATTCACCGGAGGGTTCGGCTCGTCAGGATTCACCGGCGGATTCGGGTTGTCCGGCTCGTCCGGGTTGACCGGCTCGACCGGAGTGGCCGCGTAGGTGATCACGAAGTCGGTGTTCTCGGTGAGCTGCATGTCGGCAACCGGAACATTGGGAGCCCAGCTGCCCTCGGGACCAAAGCCCGCATTGGGGGCAGTGCCGGGAATCTGGTTGGCAGCCAGGACGGCGGTACCGTCGACGGCATGCTTGCCATCAGCATCGAACTTGTCGAGGACGACGCGCGGGATGCCGTTAATCGTGCCATTGACGGCTGCGTAGCTCACGACGATCTGGTACTTGTCAGCCACGCCATCGGAGTAGTCGACGTTGCCGGGGTTGGCGGGGTCAGGATCGTTGCCGATCTCGTCGAGGTCGTAGTAGACGCTCACGACGTTCTGACCCGGATCGCCGGCGACGACCACGGCATTATTGTTGTCAACTCGGTCAAGCACGTAGTTGCGGCCCCCGAAGGCCGTGGCCTGCGCCGCGTCAACGCTAATCGTCTGGCCGGCACCGACATTCGCGTCAGTGGCGGATCCGAGCACGCCGTCATAGTAGTAGGCGACGAAGCCGTTGCCCCAGCTGGCGATGAAGGCCGCACCGGACTTCTCGATTACGACGCCCTCGGGGTTCTGCGCGCTCCAGACGGGATCTCCGGCGTAGCCCTCGGCGGCAGCCGTCGTGGGAACATCGTCCTTGGCCAGCGTGTAGGTGCCGTCGACCGCGTAGTTGCCGTTAGCGTCCTTGAGGGTGACGACGTAATCGAGCTGCGTCTTGCCGTTGACCGTGCCGCCGACACCGGCGAAAGTCACGATGGTCTGGTACTTGTCGGCGATACCGTCGGAGTAGTCAGTGTTACCGGGGTTGCTGGGGTCGTTGCCCAGAACATCCTCGTCCCAGGGGGCGGTGTAGGTGACGTTGCCCTTAACCGTGGGGGCAATTTCCTTGTCCCAGCCGGCGAAGACGTAACCCGCACGCTTCAGGCTGTTCACATCACTTTCGAAGGCGGGGGTTTTCGTATCGAAGAGAAGATTGCCAGCAACCTGACTGGTGAAGACCGAGCCATTGGCACCATCGGCATACGTCACCGTATAGGCAGCGGGATAGGTGTAGGTGTACTCGTCGAGCACGGTCGTGCGCGTCACATCACCCGTGGGAACGACGGCGTGCCAGCTCTCGGCGCGATAGCCGCTGAAGTAGCCGGCAGCGGGCTTATTACCAACGACGGGAGCGGCAGACATCGCGGCGGTTGCGGCAGCGTCGTCGGACAGCTCGCCGTCCTTGTAGAAGGTGAGCACGTGAACGGCGTTGGCGTTCGTATCGTCGTTCCAGTTGCCGTTGACGACCTTGAAGGTCACGAGCATCTGGTAGACGTCGGGAATACCGTCAGGACCTTCCTTCTCAGGGTTGTCCTTATCGATCTTGTCTTCGTACCACTTGGCGATATAGGTGGCATTGCCGCTCACCTTGTCAGCAACTGCCGGACTCCAGCCTGCGAAGACGTAGCCGTAGCGAGTGGGATCGGCGATGGTCGGGGTGGTGGTGTCCTTGTGAAGATTGTCAAAGACCTGGTCGGCAAAGACCTCTTCGCTCTCGACACCATCGGTATACGTCACCGTGTAGAGCTCTTCCCACGTGGCGGTGTAGGTGACATCACCAGTTACGGTAGGCGAAGGAGGATTGCCATACTCATCGACCCAACCTTTGAACTCGTAGCCGGGACGAGTTGGGTTATCTCCATAACCGGGGGTCGTATCATCGTAGTATGCATCAAGCGTCTTGTCGGCAAAGATCTCTTCGTTCTCGACACCATCGGTATAGGTGATCTTGTGGGGCGTGGGGTTGTAGTAAAGATTCAAAACCTCCGCAGCCGTGACTCCATCGCCCTTCACGACTTCGGCCCTGACATGCTCGGGATTGTAGCCGTCCCTGTCCAGGGCAAACGAGATGGTCGCGGGCTTATCGGCGATGTTAGTGTCGACCTTCACGCCGTTATCAATTACGTAGCCCTCATTGGCCGAAACCTTGTTGCCCGCGATGGTCACATAGTCACCCCAGACGGGCGAGGAGGTGCCGTTTGGTTTCTTGGCGGTGATGTTGACGGTATCGAGCACCGCGCCGGTCCTGTTATTGATGTACTTCACCGCAAGCGCCTGCTCGGAAGGAAGTGCCTTGACCTTGACGGCTACAAGGCAAGCATGTTTCTGCTTGTTCCAGCTGCTTTGCCAGGGAATTGTGAAAGAGTTCGGGTCCTCTGCGGTCACCCCTCCGACCTGAGAGAAATTCTCGGGAGCAGTGTAGTTGAATTGCTTTCCTTTTTCTGGTTTTCCCTCAACAGGCACAATGCGGACTTCTTCGATTTGCCAATATTTGGCAATGGAGAGGCTATTGTTGACCTTGTCGACATTTGGGCTGTAATAATAGGTGCGGAGCTGAAAGTCCATTTTTGAACCATTGCCATCATATAGCTGATAAACCGCGCATGCCGCGTTGCCATACGCAACATCTTCAAGCTTGTTCGTGTCCTGACTGAAGTACTTTCCCTTTTCCCACTCCTCTTCGGTCCAGGGCCAATCCTTGCTGTTTAAGACAACGTTTCCATCACTACCAACTTTTTGATTGTAGTGATAATAGAAAGTGAGCGTCCTTTTATCGACAGGGTTCCATACACCATCGCCCAGCTTGTATTCCCAAGCTGTCTTTGACTGGTTGTATCGAAGGGCGGCTATCGCCTGATCAGAATCATACTTTTTGTTGTCACCGGCTTTTGTTGTCTGCGCCTCAATTAGAGCCTGGGCATGATTGTAGGTGTAGCTTGCGTTACTTGCATTGACGGATTCGGGGGCGAGGTCAGCAGGATTCACTCCCTCCTCGCTACCAAGAGCCTTGAGTTTTTCGGTGGAAAGGGTTGTAGATCCTAACGCAGTATTCGTGCACCAGAAGTACGCAGCAATCGTCTTCTCGCCGTCGGGGACCTGCCAAACCGGAGCCTCGGGCTCGGTGGCCGGGGTGATGAGGGTCTCGTCCACGGCAGGCTCGACAGCCTCAATCTCGATGGGGCCGGTCAGGCCAGCCTTGCAATCCTTGGCATGGACCTCACCCGTACAATCGCATTTCGCATCCGCGTCAACATCCTGGGTATCGAGAACCGTGTCGATGTCGTCGGTCGACACGTCCTTCTTCGACTCGTCTTCGATGTCACCGATGGATAACTTGTCGTTTGCGGCCGAAATTGCAGCGGCCTCGTCTTCGGCCTGCTTCGAGACCTTCTCGGCCTCGAGTGCTGCCATTTCCTCGCTCGTCGCCTCGGTGGAGGCACCGGAAATAGCGCTCGCAATGGGGATGATGGTGAGAGTCGACACGGCAAACACGACGGCGATAAAGCCCGAGAGGCACTTGCCCCACAGCGTGTCCTTCGGTTCTCTGTACTTCTTTCTTTGTTGGTCCATGCGGCTCCACCAGCCTTTCCTCGTACTCACTTACGGCGACGACACTATATAAGAAGGTTTGACTGGGTAAAAATCGGCATTTCCACTCAATATATGCTCTGACCGTGAGTTATTCGTAAAAACAGCCTTTTGACCAGCACCTTTTCGCATCACTTTCCCTGTCATATCTGCATGTTCGCCTGGAAATTGTCCTTCATTTGTCTGTGTTTTGACATGGTAACGCCATGCTATTAAAATGAACGTGCCGGTTACTGAAAGAGCCCCCGGGGCTGACGAAAACAGGCAGGTACCGTACGAAACACGGAGGTCACCATGGAGAACAAGGCCATCACCGTGAACATCCCCCGTTGGGAGACGGACTCTCTGGAGCTGATCTGTGGCATCGCGAATGCCGGCGGTGGGTACGTGCTCCTCCCCACCTCGCAAAAGGACTATTCCTCGGGTTTGCGGCGCGCCAGGCGCAAGTTCGAGAGCATCCCCGATTCAATAACGCAGGGCCTCGGCCTCACGTGCCCCATTACCCCCGTGATGGAGGGCAACGAGTTCTTTCTCGAGATAGACGTCCCGGCGGCGCTGGAACCCCTGGGGCTGCACGGCGTCTACTGGCTCTACGAAGACGGGGTCAACACGCGCCAGACCTATGAGTCGATATCGCGCAGCTGGCGTGACGAGGCGACCACTCCATGGGAGCTCAAGACGCTACCTTATGTCGAGGACGAGGACCTGTCCGGCGAGGCCCTAGTCGCCATCGCGGGCATCCCGCTTTCCAACATGGACGCAACCAGCGGAACCTTGACGGACACTGTCAAGAGCAGACTCGACCATCTGGGGCTCACGCATCCACGGACGGGAAAGGTCAACAACGCCGCCGCGGTCCTGTTGTGCGCGAACCCCGCCCGCTTCGTGCCGGGCGCCACGGTGCACATCGAATCTTTCGAGGTCGACGGATCACCGGCGGGGCTCGAAGACGAGGTGATCGGACCGCTCCCACAGCAGACAGACGATACGGTGCGACTGATCATGGATACATACCTGCCGTCCATCTCGACAGCAAAGGCGTTCACTAACGCCTGCCCACCCGAGGCGGCCGTACGCGAGGCAGTGACGAACGCCCTGCTCCACAAGGATTACGCCAGCGGCGTGCCCGTGCGCGTCACGGTCTCGCCCCAACGGCTTGTCATACAGAACGTCGGCGCCGTTCCCCCCGGTTGGACCGAGGAGGACTTCGTGCGCGAGCATGCCCCGCATTTCCGAAATCCCGTGCTCGCGACCGCAGCGCGGCTGCTGGAAATCACCCCGGGTTGGGGCGAGGGCGTGAGGACGATGCGCGAGGGATGCATTCAGACAGGTGCCGAACTCCCCAGCTTCGACCTGTCGCCGGAGCACACCGCCGTGGTGTTTCCTTTACCCGCGACGAAACGCGGCGCCGCTGCCGTGCGCGCGAAGACGGGGGACAAGACGAGGGCCGAGGGTGGTCGTAATCGCAAGGCGACGACTCCGCAGACCACCGGTGATGGAGCGCGGCGGGCGACGTTCGCGGAACGCTCCCTGGCGGCGGCGCACAAGCTCGACATGACGCAGACCGACGAGTACGTGCTGCAGGTGCTCACCACCAACGGGCGTGCGACGGCCGTGCGCATCGCGCAGGCGCTCGGGGTGAGCGAGCGCACAGTGAGACGGTCCTTCAAGAAGCTGCGCGATTACGGGTTCATCGAGCGCATCGGGTCCGACAAGGCCGGCTACTGGAGCGTCACCGGGTAGCGGGCAAAAGAAAAGGGGCCGTGAAGGCCCCGGTTGGTCTTGGTGGAGGTAAGGGGGCTCGAACCCCTGGCCTCAGGCTTGCAAAGCCCGCGCTCTCCCAGCTGAGCTATACCCCCGTTTTCGAAACACGTGTCACGTAACCAGACAAAAGCGTTCCGGCAACATTTGTCTGGTGCGCATTTGCCTCCAAGTATCAATAAACGCCCCGGCGGCGACTCGGCCCACGCCGGGGCGTTTATTACCTAGAATGGTGGGCCTTACAAGATTCGAACTTGTGACCTCACGATTATCAGTCGTGCGCTCTAGCCAACTGAGCTAAAGGCCCGCGCAAATACGCGAGCACGTATGTTGCCACAATCTTAGTGCCTTGGGAAGCGTTTATTCGAGAAAGTTCGCTTCGTTTCCGTGGAAGTGCCCCGCAAACAACACGAGCGGCCCCGAAGGGCCGCCCGCGAATGAGACAGTTACACTGAGCAACTGTCTCATTTTATGCTAGTCAGTGGTGTCGATCTCGTCTTCCTCGATGTCGTCTTCCACGTCGGCGGGGACCTCGGTCTTCATCTGGCCTGAAATCTCCTCGGTCAGAAGCTCGGTCTGTCCCTCGATGATCTCCTTCTTCTTTTTCTTGCCGGCAGCCACACGGGCCACGGCAACCACGCGGTCGGAATCGTCGACGTTCATGACCTTGACGCCCTGGGTCGCGCGCGAAAGCTCGGAGATGTCGCCGGCCTTTACGCGGATCACGACGCCTTCCTCGGAGACGATCATCATCTCGTGCTTCTCGTTGATGATCTTCATCGCGGCGATCATGCCCTTCTTGTCGGTCATCTTGATCGTTGACATGCCACCGCCACCGCGGTGATGCTCGGTGTACTCAGTGACCTTGGTTCGCTTGCCGTAACCGCGCTCGGTGATGACGAAGAGGTCGCTGTCGTCGGGTGCAATCTCCATGCCGAGCACGCGATCGCCGCCCGCGACGTCGATGCGGATACCGTGGACGCCCGTCGTGTCACGACCCATGGGCCGCGCCTCGGACTCGTCGAAGCGGATGGCCTTGCCGGCGCTGCTCACCATCATGACCTTCATGCCCGGTGCCACGCGGCGCACGGCGATGAGCTCGTCGGCATCGCGCAGGTTGATGGCGATGAGGCCGTTGGAGCGCACGTTCTTGTACGCGTCGAAGGCCGTCTTCTTGATCATGCCGTGCGCAGTCGCGAACAGCAGATACTCGTCGGCCGGGAAGTCACGCGTGTTGATGACGGTCGCGACCTTCTCGTCGTCCTCGATGGGAAGCAGGTTGACGACGGGCGTGCCCTTGGCCTGACGGCTGCCGAGCGGAATCTGGTGCACCTTCTGGCGATAGACCTTACCCTTGTTGGTGAAGAAGAGCATGTAGTCATGCGTAGAGGCGATGAAGAGCTGCTCGACGAAGTCGTTTTCCTTGAGCTTGACGCCACTCATACCCTTGCCGCCGCGCTTCTGCTGGCGATAGGTGGCAACGGGCAGGCGCTTGATGTAGCCGCTGCGGGTGATCGTGACGACCATGTCCTCGTCGGCGATGAGGTCCTCGATGTCGAGGTCGCGAGCCTCGTCGGCGATTTCGGTACGGCGCTTGTCGGCGTAGCGACGCTTGATCTCGAGCATCTCGTCGCGGATGATCTCCTTGACCAGGTTCTCGTCGCCCAAGACGCGCTTGTAATAGGCGATCTTCTCGCGCAGCTCGGCGAGCTCAGTCTCAATCTTCTCGCGCTCGAGTCCGGTCAGACGGCGCAGGCGCATCTCGAGGATGTGATTTGCCTGGACCTCAGAAAGCCCGAAGCGCTCGATGAGACGCGCGCGTGCCTCGGCATCATCGCGCGAGGAACGGATGATGGAAATGACCTCGTCGATGTTGTCGAGCGCGATGACCAGACCCTCGAGGATGTGGGCACGCTCCTCGGCCTTGCGCAGCTCGTAGCGCGTGCGACGCTGGATGACGTCGATCTGATGGTCGATGTAGTTGTACAGCATGTCCTTGAGACCCAGGACGTGCGGCACGCCGTTGACCAACGCGAGGTTGTTGATGCCGAAGCCCGTCTGCAGCTGCGTGTGCTTGTAGAGCTTGTTGAGGACGACCTGCGGCTCCTCGCCACGCTTGAGGTCGATGACGATGCGCATGCCCTTGCGGTCGGACTCGTCGTTGAGGCCGGAAATCTCCGTGACGGTCTTCTGCTTGACCAGATCGGCGATCTTCTCGATGAGCTTGGCCTTGTTGACCTGGTAGGGAATCTCGGTCACAACGATGCGGTTGCGGCCTGACGTGCTCTTCTCCACATGCGCCTTGGCGCGAATGGTGATGGAGCCGCGACCCGTCTCGTAGGCTTCGCGGATGCCACTGCGACCCATGATGGTCGCACCCGTCGGGAAGTCGGGACCGGGCATGACCTGCATGAGCTCGTCGACCGTCGCGTCGGGATGGTCGATGTAGTAGCAGGTCGCCTCGATCGCCTCGCCGAGGTTGTGCGGCGGGATGTTCGTTGCCATGCCGACCGCGATGCCCGAGGAACCGTTAACGAGCAGGTTGGGGAAGCGCGCGGGGAGCACCTGGGGCTCGGCGAGCGACTCGTCGTAGTTGGGCTGCCAATCAACGGTGTCCTTCTGGAGGTCACGGAGGAGCTCCATGGCAGG
>ENA-OPBG01001858-OPBG01001858.1-human-gut-metagenome-genome-assembly--contig:-NODE-1858-length-13417-cov-5.374046_pt1 | contig 13417 bp, 8 predicted proteins | sample MGYA00241065_ERZ501446 | MGnify/ENA primary metagenome ERZ501446 (study PRJEB25962, sample SAMEA2042632) | human gut metagenome | biome: human gut; feature: human-associated habitat; material: faeces...
TGTGCTCTTCCAGATAGTCGTACTGTCCACGAATAACACCTGCGATAACATTTGACATTCTATAGTTGTAACCAACCTCTTCATGCTGGTACCATGCAGCTGCTTCTCTTGCCTGAGTTGACCATTTTCTGGCTTTGTTTGCCACTTCCAGATCATTTGTCAGCAGACATCCACCCGAGCTACCTGTGATGATTTTATTTCCATTGTAAGATACTGCTGCATAGTCACCATAGGACCCACACTGTTTTCCATCCCAGGTTGCTCCCATAGCTTCCGCTGCGTCTTCGATAAGAAGTGCTCCATGTTTTTCACAGATTTCTTTAATCTTTTTAATATCCCCAGAAAAGCCATAGAGTTCAGCGGAAACAACCAGTTTAACTTCTGGATACATTTCAAATGCTTTTTCAAGTGCTACCGGATTCATATTCCAGGAATCTCTTTCCGTATCAATAAATACTGGAATTCCGCCTTCATAAACAACTGGATTCAATGTTGCATCAAAAGTCATATCACTGCAGAAAACTCTTTTTCCCTCAACTGCTCCGTGTCCAATTCCCGGCTTACCATAGAGTTTTTCACCCGCGAATTTCACACAGAGATGAAGAGCTGCTGTACAGCATGACAAAGCTACTGCATATTTAACTCCGGATTTTTCGGCTGCAACTTTTTCAACTTCATTGATATTCGCTCCAACTGTAGACATCCAGTTTGTGTCATATGCTTCTTTTACATATTTCATTTCTGCTCCATCGTGCATAGTCGGTGATGCAAGCCATATTTTATTCTCAAATGGTTCAAAGTCTTTTTTCCTACTAAACATCTTCTTCAGTCCTTTTCAACTATCTTTTTTACACACCTATAGTCCACCTCACTCCTCGAGTTCAGCAGGCTAATGCAAATTTATCTTCTTTTCTGTTCTGTATTTTTCTTTTTCATTTTCATCTTCCATTCAGAACCCAAACCAGCCTTTCTTTGTTATGCAGTTCGGTCAAAAATAAATCTATATCAAATATTCTCTTTCTTACATAATTCTCTTTTTATATAACTTCGAGTACTCTCGGGGCTTTCGTAAAAGTCACGGTCTTTGCGGGGTCCTCGTGGACTCCGGCGGGCGGTACTCAGCCCGAAAGCCGCACCATGTAGATGCTGCCCTCTTTGTAGTTCCCTACTTCTATTCGTGATGCGATGATCGCTCATCACATGAAAACAACGACTCTATCGTTGACTTTTCCATTATTTGTTTTTCTGATTCTCCTTGAAGCTGTCCAGGCATTTCTGCCCAAGGTTCTGTGCCATATTCAGATATCTACTGCCACGATGACCGTTTTCGCACTGAAAATCCGCGCCTTTTCGGCGTATTTTGGCTCCGCATCGGCTGCATACAGAATTGATATTATGCTGTTGAACCTCCAGAACAACGATACCTTCCTGCCACGCCTTGTACTTGAGTTTCTCGCGAATGGATGAAACCAGGCGGAGAGGGGAGCTTTTCCCGACGCTTGCCTGGATGATATTGCCATGATCTCTGTTGTATTCGGGCAACACCAGAATGCTGGCATTCTGTTCTTTGCAATAATCAATGATCTGGCGGCTGAACTGATGTGCATAATGCTCATGCAGATTTTTCAGTTTTTTCCAGTAGCGGTAATTTGCTTTGGCATTGCCGCCGCCACCCTGAACGTCTTCGGATCGTTTGATCCGGTCGTAAATCTGCCGGCTGGCATTCGCGTATTCTCTGCCCCCTTTTATATAGAAAGAACTCGTTCGTTTTCCGGCCGAATCGAGGATACAGCACACTGCACAGGCGTCCTGTCCGGTAAAAACCGTGGAACATATTTTATTTTCTGCTGTAATGCGTTCGCGGGCGCTACGTCCGTCTGTTACTGGTACTTTCCATGGGATATGAAGTTCCACGCGGTCTTTCTTAAGAACCAGCGCCGGGGACATCATTTGTCCTTCTTCCGGAACGGTATTGCCACGCAGACGAAGTCTGGACCACTGCCATCCTTCTCCATCCCAGAGCTTTAAAGAAATTGTATTTCCCTGAAAGTCCCGATACATTCCCTTATAGAATGTCACCGATTCTGTGAAAGCCCCGGTAGGCTGTTCCTGCTTATCTCTTGCCAGATAACTTTTGGCTGCTGCCGTGGCGGTGTTAATTGCCGCTCTTCGAAAATAGAGGGGAACCTTTTTCCACGGAAGTGGGTTCGGTACCGGCTGCTTATCTCGGCCAACGATCGTCAGTTTTTCCATAATGCGGAGTGCTTCCTGTGTGCCGGGCTGCTCATCCGGAAAAGTCTCCAGATACAGCTGGTAATAAAAAAGCAGGACTTCGTTGTAGAGGGCCTGTGTCTGGTGGAACCACTCTGTATGTCGAAACAGGATATTGTATCTCCTGACTGTGATCGCATAGTACGGCATTTTTTCCATCAAATAGCACCTCTGACTCGAAAAATCGGATATTGTATGACTTTCTTTTACTGATTATAGGATATTAATTATCCCGTGTCAATCGTTATAACATATCAAATATCCTGTTAGAGCACATTCTGGGATATGTAATATCTATAAATTTCCTATCCCAAAGAAATGGAAGCTTTCAAAACAGCAAAAAAATAATTCTATACGCAAAAAAGCCCCAGGGCTCACTGTACGAGCTCTGAAGCTTTCTTTTACTTTCTGTATTTATCTTTTGTTCTATTCTAACACATACATATATAGAACGCTATGTATTATTACAAATTCCATCTTACTGCAAAAAGATACTCCACAGACAGATCGTTGGCAATGACAGCAGCGTGGAAAAGATAACCATCTTCGTTGCAAACGGAGAATCGACCTGATATTTCTCTGCGAGGATACTGGTTGTCGCACCCGCCGGCATCGCTGCCAGAAGCACACAAAGACCAAGAACTGTTTTATTCAATGGCAGGAAACTGCATGCAATATAAACGACCGCCGGAATAACGACCAGTCTGTGTACGGTATATTTTACAACTGTCCAGTCCCAGAAATCTTTGAGATCAATGTCCGCAAGGATCATGCCAATGACCATCATGGACATAGCAGTGTTGCAGTTTCCAACTGCCGTTACTGCACCGTCAAGTCCAAGTGGCAGTGGAAGTCCTGTAACCATCAGAATAATTCCGAGAACGCATGCCAGAATACACGGATGGGTTACGACTTTTTTCAGTGTTTTCATCTTATCACTGCTTCCGGAAAAAACAGCCAACCCGGAGGACCACATCATGATTCTCTGTGGAATCAGATAAACACTGGCAAGCACCAGACCTTCTGCGCCATAAATTCCCTCTGCGATCGGATTTCCAAGAAATCCCGCATTCGAGCAGATGGTTCCATACTGAAGACATTTATATCGTCCTTCCGGTTCTTTTCGGAACATCACTTTTCCATAAATCACACAGAATACCTGAATACCTATAGATATAAGAAGGATTTCCAGATATTTTATAAAATTTCCATCTGCTGCACTCTGCGTAAACGCATGAAGAATGTTGCACGGCAGGATCAGATAAATAACAAGGTCATTGATGTTTTTTTGCCCCTGTGGTCCGATGATATGTATTTTTTTCATCAAAAAACCTACAGCTACAAGGAGAAAGATCGTAAGCTGTAATGTAAGAAGTGTTTTCATAATATTCTACTTTCCGCGTGTTTCCTTCCTTTGAAACACCTGCTTCCTTTCTTCTTAATTCATTTTCATCCTCATCATCTCAAATCATACTTTAGTGTAGCACATTGTTGAAATCCCCGCAAGAAGGCCAGTTGTACAGAGTTGTATACAATAATCTGCGAACGATTCCGTTTATATTTAATACATTACTCCACCCATACGTTTCAAAAGAGATCACCCTCCAGCAGCGAAATCCATGGACGAATCAGAAGATCCGTGATCTGGAGATTTGACGGAAGGAGATACCTGACCATCCAAATGAGGTCGGACATCTCCTTTTTGTACAATCTTCTTATTGACGTTCTTCTTATTTATATGCTACAATCTGTGTCTGTAAACAACGATTCTGTTCTTTCATGTTTACAACAATTTTAATTTCCAAAACATAGTGTGGATTTTTCTGGTCCGACCATTTTTCGCCACACAATTACCCATTGCGGTAGTTGTGCGGCGTTTTTTTATGTCTGCTCCGCCGATACAGATTTTTCAGAAATACCGGCACTTGCAGATGTTTTTATTTGAAAGGAGTTTCTATGAACGACACATTTATGAAAGAAAAGCCGGTCTTTCCGTTGATCATGTCCATGGCCCTGCCAATGGTCATTTCGATGCTCGTAAATTCTCTGTACAATATCGTGGACAGTTTCTTTGTCGCACAGATCAGTGAAAATGCCATGACCGCGCTGTCGCTTGTTTTTCCTGTCCAAAACTTCGCCAATGCGATTGCGATTGGTTTTGGAATTGGTATCAGTTCACAGATTGCCATCTGTCTTGGTGCCGGAAACAGAGAGACTGCCAGCAAAGCAGCCACACACGGGCTTGCATTGTCCGGTCTGCATGGTGTAATTCTGACAATCGGTTGTATCCTTGTGATGCCTGGATTTCTGGTACTTTTTACTGGTGATGCAGATGTCATTGACCTTGGAATCCGTTATTCTACAATTGTTTTTCTGTTTGCAACGATAAATACGCTTAACCTTGCTTACGAAAAGATCTTCCAGGGCGTTGGCAAAATGAAGATTACGATGATCGGGCTTCTGGTCGGCTGTGTTTCCAATATCATTCTTGATCCGCTGCTGATCTTTGGCCTTGGTCCGTTCCCGGCACTGGGTATTGAAGGCGCTGCACTGGCAACCGGACTTGGTCAGGTATTCAATCTTGTTTTCTATCTGATCATTTACAAAATGCAGCCAATCCAGGTAAAACTCAGCCGCAGACATCTCCATCCGGACATGGCTCTGGCAGCAAGATTATACTCTGTCGGTATCCCGGGAGCACTGAATCTTGCACTTCCTTCTGTCCTGGTTTCTGCACTGAATGGACTTCTGGCAGCCTATTCCCAGAGTTATGTGGTGATTCTGGGAATTTACTACAAACTGCAGACTTTCCTGTATCTTCCGGCAAGCGGGATTGTACAGGGCATGCGCCCGGTCATCGGATACAACTATGGTGCCGGTGAACATAAACGTGTAAAAAAAATCTACTTCGTCACACTTGGCATGAGTGGTGTGATCATGTTGATCGGAACAATCATCTGCCTGACAACTCCGGGACAGCTGATCGGCATGTTTACCACAAATCCTCAGACAATTGCCGCAGGCAAAACAGCACTCCGAATCATCTGTGCAGGTTTCCTGATCTCTTCTGTATCCGTCACAGCATGTGGTGCACTAGAGGGACTTGGCAGAGGAACTGCCTCATTGATCGTCTCTCTCTGCAGGTACCTGGTCATTATCCTTCCGGCAGCATTTGTCCTGAGTCATTTCTTCGGAGCCGTTGGTGTATGGAACGCTTTTTGGATTGCGGAAGCGCTGACCGCCGGGGTATCCTTGCTTATCAGCAAGAGGGTTATCGGGGTATAATTCCCTGATATCCCTCTTTTTTTATATTTTCCCTTGACATATACCCTCATGGGGTATATATTACAAGTATAGTAAATATACCCCTGTAGGGTATGCGATTCAGGAATGCCATCGGCATTCTTGCTGCGAGGTGGGAGTCATCTCACATCTGATATAATAAATCTCGAACGAAAGGAAGTTTGCTTATGGATCATAATAACTTTAATGCCAGTTCCTCTACAAAGACAGAAGAAATTATAAAGGAACAAGCAGCTACTCAGGAAAAATCTTGTTGCAGCAATGATAATGCCACCCCATCCGCTCCTGCCTGCTGCTGTACCAGGCACACCGACCGTTCAGAAGCTGACCGCAAGAAACTCATCAACCGTCTGAAACGCATCGAAGGGCAGATCCGGGGAATCATAGGAATGTTGGAAAACGATGCTTACTGCAACGATATCCTCATTCAGTCAGCCGCCGTTAATGCCGCCGTCAATTCTTTTAACAAAGAACTTCTCGCGAATCATATCCGTACCTGTGTGGCTCGTGATATCCGCGAAGGTAAAGATGAAACCATCGACGAGCTGGTTGCAACTCTGCAGAAGCTAATGAAATAAGGAGGTAATACAATGGAACAATACAACGTCACCGGAATGAGCTGCGCTGCCTGCTCATCCCGTGTGGAGAAGGCCGTATCCAAAGTGCCGGGAGTTACATCCTGCTCGGTCAGCCTTCTGACAAATTCTATGGGAGTTGAAGGAACCGCATCCTCTCATGACATCATCACTGCCGTAGAGCAGGCAGGTTACGGCGCATCACTCAAGGGTGCAAATAAAGAACAGGTTTCCATGTCTGAAGCCGAGGAAGCCCTGGAAGATCACGAGACACCGGTTCTCAAACGCCGCCTGATCGCTTCCATCGGATTTTTACTCGTTCTGATGTACTTCTCCATGGGACACATGATGTGGGACTGGCCACTCCCGGCATTTTTTAACGATAACCACGTTGCCATGGGACTTGTCCAGCTTCTGCTTGCCGGAATCGTCATGGTCATCAACCAGAAATTCTTCATCAGCGGATTTAAGAGTCTGTGGCACCGTGCCCCCAATATGGACACACTGGTTGCACTCGGCTCCATGGCCTCATTTATATGGAGTGTCTACGCACTTTTTGCCATGACAAGAGCACAGGTAGACGGTGATTCTGCTGCCGTTATGAACTACATGATGGAATTTTATTTCGAGTCCGCCGCAATGATCCTGACGCTGATCACTGTTGGAAAAATGCTCGAAGCCCGTTCCAAGGGAAAAACGACTGATGCTCTTAAGAGCCTCATGAAACTTGCCCCAAAAACCGCCATTGTTCTTAGAAGCGATCAGGAAGTAACCGTTCCGATCGAACAGGTTCACAAGGGTGATATCTTTGTCGTACGTCCTGGTGAAAATATCCCGGTCGATGGTGTGATCGTTGAAGGAACCAGCGCCGTCAATGAATCTGCCCTTACCGGCGAAAGCATCCCTGTTGACAAAGCAGCCGGAGATCTTGTTTCCGCCGCAACCGTCAACCAGTCCGGATTTATCAAATGCGAAGCAACCCGTGTCGGCGAAGACACCACTCTCTCCCAGATCATCAAAATGGTAAGTGATGCTGCCGCTACCAAAGCTCCGATCGCCAAGATCGCAGACCGTGTTTCCGGTATTTTTGTTCCGGCAGTTATTACGATTGCAATCGTTACCACGATCATCTGGCTTCTGACCGGACATGAATTTGGCTATGCTCTTGCCCGCGGTATCTCCGTTCTCGTTATCAGTTGTCCATGTGCTCTCGGACTTGCCACTCCGGTAGCGATCATGGTCGGCAACGGAATGGGGGCCAGAAATGGTATCCTGTTCAAAACTGCCGTTTCTCTTGAAGAGGCCGGCAAGGTTCAGATTGTTGCCCTGGACAAGACCGGTACGATCACCAGCGGCCAGCCGGAAGTTACTGATCTGCTCCCTGCAGACGGAATCTCCGAACAGGAGCTTCTCACCATGGCATTTGCCCTGGAGAAAAAAAGTGAACATCCGCTTGCGAAAGCGATTCTCAAATATGCTGAAGGACAACATCTTACAGCGCCGGAGGTTTCTGATTTCCATGCCCTTCCCGGCAACGGGCTCTCTGCAGTACTCGATCAGGAAACTCTGATCGGTGGAAGCATGAAATTCATCAGCAGCCAGGTGAACGTTCCTGCCACCCTTTCCCAGAAGGCAGAAAAACTTGCAGAAGAAGGAAAAACACCCCTGCTTTTTGCCCGGAATGGTAAACTGGTCGGCATTATCGCTGTTGCCGATGTTATCAAAGAAGACAGCCCACAGGCGGTCAAAGAACTCCAGAATATGGGAATCCGTGTTGTCATGCTGACCGGTGATAATGAACGCACCGCAAGAGCAATCGGTGCACAGGCCGGTGTTGATGATGTCATCGCAGGTGTTCTCCCGGATGGCAAGGAAAGTGTGATCCGTTCACTCAGGGAACAGGGCAAAGTAGCCATGGTCGGTGACGGAATCAACGATGCCCCTGCACTTACCCGCGCAGATATCGGAATCGCGATCGGTGCCGGAACTGATATCGCGATCGATGCCGCTGATATCGTTCTGATGAAGAGTCGTTTAAGCGATGTTCCTGCTGCAGTACGTCTCAGCCGTGCAACCCTGAAAAATATCCACGAAAATCTTTTCTGGGCATTTTTCTACAATGTGATCGGCATTCCACTGGCCGCTGGTGTATGGATCCCGATTTTCGGATGGACATTGAATCCGATGTTCGGTGCCGCCGCAATGAGTCTTTCCAGCTTCTGCGTTGTCACCAATGCCCTTCGTCTGAACCTGTTTAAGATCCACGACACAAAAAAGGACAAAAAAATTAAACAAGCTACTTCCATTGAAGTAAAAAATGATTATAATAAAAAAGAAAAGGAGCAAAAAACTATGGTAAAAGTTACAGTTAATGTTGAGGGAATGATGTGCGGACATTGCGAAGCACATGTAAACGAAGCTATTAAGAAAGCATTCGGCGTTGAAGACGTTGTATCTTCTCACGAAAATAACACAACCGTTTTCACAGCACCGGAAAAGGTTGATGAGGACAAGATCCGTCAGACGATCAAAGATGCCGGATACGAAGTAACCGGAATTACACAGGAATAAAAGGAAGCTATGAACAACACACAGGATAAAAAAAAACCAGAAGAAATCCATAACCTGCACTATTATATCGATCACATTCGATATGATATAACCAATCTTATTAAATGGCTGGTTCTGGCAGTACTGACCGGACTGAGCGTAGGCTTCATCAGCAGCCTTTTTGCCAGAGTACTGAAATTCGTAACCAACTATCGTACAGAGCATTTCTGGATATTCTTCTTGCTTCCTGTTTCCGGTCTGATCATTGTTTTTCTGTATCAGAAATTCGGTCAGGAAGATGGCGGAACCAATCAGGTTTTATCAACGATCCGTTCTCAGGATGATGTGCCTTTTCGTTCTGCTCCGCTGATTTTCGTTTCTACGATCCTGACTCACTTTGCCGGTGGATCTGCCGGTCGTGAAGGTGCTGCAATTCAGCTCGGCGGAAGCATCGGCAATCAGCTTGGAAGCTGGTTTCACCTCGATGAAGAAGACCGTCATGTCATGGTCATGTGCGGTATGAGTGCTGCTTTCTCCGCAGTTTTCGGAACACCGATGGCAGCGGCAGTCTTTTCTATGGAGGTCGTGAGCGTTGGCATTATGTATTATGCCGCACTGGTTCCATGTGTGATTGCATCCATTATTGCCTCAAAGTTTGCGGCGGGCTTTGGCATCAATCCGGAATCTTTTCATGTAGTCAATATCCCGGAACTTACCATCGAAACAGGACTCAAGATGGTTCTTGTTGCCGTTGCCTGTGCTGCCATCAGTATTATTTTCTGTATGGCACTTCAGGGTGTCAGCAAACTTTATGCGAAATTTTTAAAAAATCCATATATCCGTATCGTCGCAGCCAGTGCCATCATTATTGTGATCACACTCTTTTTGCGCACCTCTGATTATATGGGTGCCGGAAATAACCTGATCGAGCTTGCTGTCGAGAATGGTCAGGCTCGCCCGCTGGACTTTTTCTGGAAGCTCGTACTCACTGCCCTGACCATGCGCGCCGGTTTCCGTGGCGGTGAGATTGTTCCTTCCTTCTGCATCGGAGCAACATTCGGATGTATCATGGGACACCTGATCGGTCTTTCCCCTTCCATCTGTGCCGCTGCCGGAATGGCGACACTTTTCTGCGGCGTTACCAACTGCCCGATCACCTCGATCCTGATCGCATTTGAGCTCTTCGGATTCCGTGGTGTTTCCTATTATCTGATCGCAGTTTCCATCAGCTATGCCGTTTCCGGTTATTACGGACTGTATAAAGATCAGACGATCGTATATTCTAAATATAAGGCAAAATACATCAATCGTCATACCAGATTTTAAACTGGTATGGCGATTGTTGTGTTTTAGATATCAAAGATTGTTTTGTATTAAACTGCTCCCACAATCTTTGATATTATGTTATAAATTTAACGTGTATTTTATCAAAAACTTTACTTGTACATTGAAAATAATATGTTAGAATAAAGGTGTATTTTTTAGGAAAAGTAGGAGGAATTTGAATGCGCAAAACAAAAATTATCTGTACCCTTGGTCCATCTACTGATAAGGACGGTGTTCTGGAAGAACTCGTTAAAGAAGGAATGAACGTAGCACGTTTTAACTTCTCTCATGGTTTACATGATGAACAAAAAGGCCGTATTGATAAATTAAAAGAAATTCGTACAAGACTCAATAAACCGGTAGCTGCGCTTCTCGACACAAAAGGGCCTGAAATTCGTATCCGCGAATTTGAAAATGGAAAGGTCACACTGAAGGAAGGTCAAGAATTTACCTTAACTACAGAAGAAATCGTAGGAAACGAAAAAATCGTTTCTGTTACCTATAAAGATTTATATAAAGATGTCAAACCAGGCAACAGCATTCTGATCGATGATGGTCTGATCGGACTTGAAGTCAAGAAGATCAAAGGTCAGGACATCATCTGTAAAGTCGTAAACGGTGGTGTTCTCGGCAATAAGAAGGGCGTCAACCTCCCTGGTGTAGAAGTAAACATGCCGTTTATCAGCCCGAAGGATCACGATGATATCCTGTTCGGTATCAAAGAAGGCTATGATTTTATCGCAGCTTCCTTTACCAGAACTGCTGCCGATGTCAAAGAAATCCGTGATATCCTTGAGAAAAACGGCGGACATGACATCAAAATCATCGCAAAGATCGAGAACCAGCAGGGTGTGGACAACATCGACAGCATCATTGAAGCTGCAGATGGTATCATGATCGCCCGTGGTGATATGGGTGTTGAAATTCCACTCGAAGACGTACCGGTTATCCAGAAGGATATCATTGCAAAGGTATACAGTGCCGGCAAACAGGTTATCACAGCTACTCAGATGTTGGATTCCATGATCAAGAATCCACGTCCAACCCGTGCAGAGACTACTGACGTTGCCAACGCGATCTATCAGGGTACCAGTGCGATTATGCTGTCTGGTGAAACCGCTGCAGGTAAATACCCAATTGAAGCACTTAAGACAATGGTTAAAATTGCAGTTCGTACAGAAGCTGATGTTGACTACAATAAACAGTTCAGCACTTCTTCAAAAGATCATGCTACAAATGTAACTACCGCTATTTCTCATGCTACCTGCATGACAGCAATCGACCTGAATGCAAAAGCCATCATCGCAGTTACCCGTTCCGGAAATACTGCACGCATGGTTTCCAAATATCGTCCGGGATGCCAGATCATTGCATGTACTCCGGATGAGCGTACCTGGCGTCAGATGAACCTGATCTGGGGTGTAACACCACTCCTGACCAAAGAGGAATACAGCATGGAGATTCTTCTTCTTCACGCTACAGAAGCAGCTGAAGAAAAAGGTTATGTCAAAGAAGGAGATATCGTTGTTCTTACAGTTGGTGTTCCTCTTGGACATCCTGGCAACACAAATCTGCTCAAAGCAACCGTTGTTGGTAAGTATTAATCTGCTTATTGCATCAGAATTAACCATTCTGTAAAATCGTATGCAAAAAAACAAGGTCATTATCTCCTGTTTTGGACGATAATGACCTGTTTTTTTACTCACATAAAAAATCCAGACATATCTGTTGTAAAAACACTTTTATTTCTTATAAACTGTGATTACGATCGGTTCCTGGTTTTCCTCCCCATATGGCTGAATCCAGTATAATTCTTCATCCGGATCTTTCTGTTTCTCCGCTTCAGCACCTTTGGATTCAGAATCTCCTGCTTTGGTATTTTTAGTTTCCAAATTTCTTGCAGCATCTTCGTCTTTTTCAGATGCAGATGTCGTTGCAACCTCGTCTTTCACATACTCAAGTTCCAGATATGGAGCACTTCCATTTACATCATTCAGAATGATCTGGTTCTTTCTGCCCAGAGTTTTCTTATCTGAATACTTCCCATCTTTATCCACCGAAATATTCTGAACCGCCTTATTGATCACACAGGTTCCGGCAGTGGAAGTTGTCAAAATCACATCTTTCTCTGTGTCAGAAACCTTGATGATATTCAATGGTTTTTCATTTTCCGTAAGTGTTATAATAATTTTATTATTTCCATTGCGGAGACGGATTCCCAGCTCAGTGGCAGATTCTTTGGCACTCAGCGTGATCCAATGATCTTTCGGATTTTTCTTATCACTAATAGAAATCGAATGAAGTTTCTTATTCTCACTTGTCAGAGAAAATCCGTTTTTAACCTCATCAATAACTGTAGAAACTGCCAGATCCGTGATGTTTCCATCGGCATCTTTCTTGATCTCTGTCGTTCCCGCTGGAACTGTCATACCGGTAACTTCCTCTGTTTCCGTCGGATCATCCGAATCTTTCTTTGCAACACAAATCGTACCAACTGCAGTTTCCGGATCATACTCCGTCACAATATCAGTCGAAGTGGAAGATGCAAAAGAAGCATATTCTTCATCAATATCTTCCTCTGACAGGTCTTCCTCTGGCAGGTCTTCCTCTGGCAGGTCTTTCTCTGCACCTTCATTTTTACTATCGGCAGAAGTATCTGAATCAGTGGGTTCTGTTTTTCCGGAAGTACTGTCTTTATCTACGGAAGCATTTTCTGTATTAGAATTCTTATTTTCTTCTGAAGCATCTGTTTTGCCATCTTCTGATTTGCCGTCAGCATCTGTTCCCGGCTTCTCATCCGTCTTTGTATCTGCATCATCTGTTTTACCATCAACAGCATTCGTATTTTTGACCGGAATCTCCGACAGTTCTGTATAATCGCATCCCTGTCTCTGACATTTATATGTGATCACACCTGGTTTATCTGCTGTCGCCTCCTGAATAGAAACTTCTTTCAGTTCATGACCAAGTGCAGCTGTCTCATCTCTCTTTTCTTCGTAGGTGCAGCCATCCACTTTACATTTGTAGATCGTATAACCTCTTTCTGTGCAGGTTGGCAGAACAACTTTGCTTTCTATAAGCTCATGTTCGCCTTCATTGCATGGAGCAGGTTCATTCTCTGCTGCTCTCGTGTCTTCCTTTTCATTATCATCCGTTTCAGCTGTTTTCGCAGAAGAATTCTCCTCAGCATATACTGCGGAACTTCCTGCCAGTGTCATCGCCATGACCACAGCCAGTATCGCTGCACTTTTACTTTTCTTTCTCATACACATTCTCTCCTTTGTACAAAATATGGAGTCAATAAAACAGATTTATCTTATCATTGATTCTATGCTTTGTGGATCTCACATGACTAAAGTCACATGCTCCTCAGTCGCTTTAAGCGACAAGGC
>ENA-OPBG01001859-OPBG01001859.1-human-gut-metagenome-genome-assembly--contig:-NODE-1859-length-13411-cov-3.296122_pt1 | contig 13411 bp, 7 predicted proteins | sample MGYA00241065_ERZ501446 | MGnify/ENA primary metagenome ERZ501446 (study PRJEB25962, sample SAMEA2042632) | human gut metagenome | biome: human gut; feature: human-associated habitat; material: faeces...
TATTACGACCGCCGGCTGATCGCCCGTCCGGAAATAGAGAAAGAAGAAGAACTACAAGAAAACAACCACTGAAAAATCCGAATCATCATGCAAGTAATTATCGCAGAAAAGCCCTCGGTGGCGCGTGAGATCGCCGCCATCGTGGGAGCCACGAACCGTAAAGACGGTTTTATCGAGGGAAACGGCTATGCCGTAACCTGGGCCTTCGGCCACCTGGTCGGGCTGGCAATGCCCCAACAGTATGGCATCGCGGGTTTCCGCCGGGAAAACCTGCCTATCCTGCCATCATCGTTCATCCTCCTGCCCCGGCAGGTTCGGGAGGGTAAAGAGTATAAGGCCGACCCGGGTGTCGTGAAGCAGCTCGGTATTCTCCGGGAATTGTTCGGCATGGCCGAGCGCATCATCGTCGCGACCGACGCGGGGCGTGAAGGGGAGCTGATCTTCCGCTACATCTACTCTTACCTGGAATGCCGTACCCCTTTCGTGCGGTTATGGATCAGCAGCCTGACCGACCGGGCCATCCGCGAGGGGTTACAACACCTTCGCCCCGGCAACGCATACGACAACCTTTACCTCTCGGCCAAAGCCCGCAGCGAAGCCGACTGGATCGTCGGTATCAACGCCTCGCAAGCGCTTGCTGTGGCTGCCGGGCGGGGTGTCTGGTCGCTCGGACGGGTGCAGACCCCCACGCTGGCGATCATCTGCTCCCGTTACCTGGAGAACAAGGCGTTCAAGCCCGCCACCTATTTCCGGCTGAAGCTTTCCACGGCAAAGGAGGGCACGGAGTTCACCGTCCTCTCCACGGAGAAATTCGACGGCAGGGAGAAGGCGGAAGCAGCCCGCGCCGAGGTTATCGGCGCCCGAACGGTACGCGTCGTGAACGTGGAGCGCAAGGAGACCAGGGAACAGCCGCCTCTCTTGTACGACCTGACGACACTCCAGAAAGAGGCCAACAGCCGGTATGGTTTTTCGGCAGAAAAAACGCTCGACATCGCCCAGTCGCTTTACGAGAAGAAGTTCATCACTTATCCCCGTACCGGCTCACGCTATATATCGGAAGATGTGGCCGAGGAGATTCCGGCACTCATCGGGAACATGACACGCTATCCCCGTTTCGCGGAATACGCGGGCAAGATGGATACCGCATCTCTCTCCCGCCGAAGCGTGGACAACGAAAAGATCGCCGACCACCACGCGCTGCTTCCCACCGAGAACCTCCCCTCCGAACTGGATGCCGACCACCGCATCGTCTATGAGATGGTCGCGGGGCGGATGCTCGAAACCTTTTCCGGGGCCTGCGTGAAAGAAAACACTTTCCTTACCCTGCAAAGCGCGGGACATGATTTCACGGCCCGCGGCAGTATCATGGTCGAGACGGGCTGGCGGGCCGTCCTGAATGAACCTGTCGAAGAGAAAGAGGAGGACATGACCCTCCTTCCCGACATCGTGCAAGGCGACGAGCTGCCCGTCAAGGGATGCGTCACGGAACAGAAACAGACCCGGCCGCGCCCCCTTCACACGGAATCAAGCCTGCTGGCGGCGATGGAAACCGCCGGACGCGAACTGTCCGACGAGGCCGAACGCGAGGCGATGAAGGATGCCGGCATCGGCACGCCCGCCACCCGTGCGTCCATCATCGAAACGCTTTTCAAGCGCGGCTATATGGAACGCTGCAAGAAGTCGCTTGTCCCCACCGAAAAAGGGCTTGCCCTCTACTCGGTCGTGAAGGCGATGCGTATTGCCGATGTCGCCATGACGGGCGAATGGGAAAAGGAATTGGCACGCATCGAGCGTGGGGAACTGCCCGCCGATGACTTCCGCAGGAAGATTGAGGCATATACACGGGAAATTACCTCCGAACTGCTGTCGTGCGACAAGCTGTTCGCCCGCAGGGATTCCGGCTGCAAGTGTCCCAAGTGCGGAGTGGGGACGATGCAGTTTTACGGCAAGGTCGTCCGCTGCGACAACGCGGAGTGCGGTCTGCCCGTGTTCCGCCTGAAAGCAAACCGCACCCTCTCTGATGATGAAATCAAAAACCTGCTCACCGACGGACACACGAAACTGCTCAAAGGATTCAAGAGCAAGCAGGGCAAGAGTTTTGATGCCGTAGTCGCCTTTGACGGGGACTATAACACGGTTTTCGTGTTCCCAGAAAGGAAAAGTAAAGCGACCTCTGCGAAAAGAAGAAAATAAATGTTTAACTTTGCCACTGGTTCAGAGTAATGAATTGTTCTTCGATACCGGATTACACTCATACTTTGGATTTAGTGGTGGCACTCGGAGGGATACCGGGTGCCTTTTTCTTCTCGTTTTCCAACGATTATCCCTATCATCATTATCAATCCACTAAATTCCAAAGAAATGAACAACAAGAAGAAAAACGAGGGTCGGACCGACTTTTCCTATTACGGTCTGTACCTGCTGGACTACCTCACCACGAACAAGTTCGAACAGGCAGCCGATGAAGCCTTCATCCGAGAAAGAACCGACCGTGCCGCCGAAGCGTATGAACGGGCAAGGCTCGAAGGCTATCCTGCCGACGGGGCGCAGGAACTGGCGATGAAGGTGCTGACGGAGGGCCTTCGCTACTCCAAGCACGCCATCCTGCGCGAAGTCGTGGAGAACGAATTTGCGGGTGAAGTACCGGGAGAAAAATGTGAAGCCTTTACCCAGAAGCTGCTACCGCTTGTCGGAAACGTATTCTCCATCTATGACCTCTCGGACGACAATTTCGCCCTGTCGCCCGAATATGACCTGCTCTACACGGAGCTGACGGGAGCCGTCATCCTCTATATCGAAGAGTATGGCGTTTAACCGCAAACAGAGGCTGCGGGACAACATCGAGGCGATACGGACGGCATTCCTCCTTGACAGGGAACAGCGCACACCCACCGCACGCGAACGGCTCTTGTTAGAACGTTATTGCGGTTTCGGGGGACTGAAGAACATACTCAACCCTGCAAGGGAACTGACGGATGCCGTCCACTGGGCGAAGTCCGACCTCGAACTGTTTGCCCCTACCGTGGAACTGCACAGGTTGCTGCGGGAGAACACAAAAGACGAGACGGAGTACAAACGGAATATGGATGCCATGAAGCAGTCCGTGCTGACCGCCTTCTATACCCCGCCGGAGATAACCGGGACCATCGCGGACGTGCTGCATGAACACGGCATCCGTCCCGACCGGGTGCTGGAGCCGTCGGCAGGTGTCGGTGCATTCGTGGACGCCGTGCTGGAGAACAGACCGGACGCGGACATCATGGCTTTTGAGAAAGACCTGATGACGGGCAAGATACTGAAGCACCTGCATCCCGGACAGAAAGTAAGGGTACAGGGCTTCGAGAAGATAGAAAAGCCGTTCATGAACCATTTTGATTTGGCTGTCTCCAATATACCGTTTGGCGATGTGGCGGTGTTCGACCCGGATTTTTCGGGCAGCAAGGATCCTGCAAGGCTCTCGGCGGCACGGACGATACACAATTACTTTTTCCTGAAAAGCCTTGACGCGGTGCGTGAAGGCGGAATCGTGGCGTTCATCACCTCGCAGGGGGTACTGGATGCCCCGACCAACGCGCCCATACGCGAGTATATGATGAACCATGCCAATCTGGTGGGCGTAGCCCGCCTGCCGAACAACCTCTTTACGGATAACGCGGGAACGGAGGTGGGCAGCGACCTGATTATCCTGCAAAAGAACAGCGGAAAGAACGGTGAACTGTATTACAACGAAAAACTCTTCGTGCAGACCGAACAGACCCCTATCGGCACTTCCGTAAATGGGTATGTATGGAGCATCGGCTCGCTTTCACACACGGATTTGATCAGAAGTACCGACCCGTACGGGAAACCAGCCTATAAACTCCTGCACTGTGGGGACATCGCACAACTGGCGGAAGACTTGCGGGAGCATCTGAAAATAGAACTGCAACAACTTGACAGGAAACTGTATGAGAGACACAGGCTGCATCCGACAAAGGAGGAAAGCACGGCTGCGGAAGTGCAACCTGCTCCGAAAACAGAAAAGGTATCACCTTCTGTAATAGCCCCCGTTTCTGTAATTGAGCCTGTCAAGGGAGTGGAGAAGCCGCAGGCACAGCCCATAGAGGAAAAGCCGGAGATTGAGCCGCGCCAACCCAATCATTCGTCAGCCGTGCAGCTTACCCTGCTCGACCTTTGGGGTATGCCCATAGAGGAACCGGTAAAAAAGAAAAAGGCAGCGAAAAAGGAAAGCAAGCCGAAGCCTATGCCGTCCACGCCTAAACCGCAAGTCAAAGTTACTCCACTCGTTGAAGCCGCCAAGCCGGTAAACGGTAATAAGGAAGAAAAGCCGGAAAATGCCGAAAAGCCAAACGACCCGGACGACATTTACGCCACTCTGGATTGGGAAACCAATCCTCCCATCAACGGCTTCTATGAGACAATGATGAGCCTGACAGCGGAACGGCGCAAGGCCCTACGGCTTGAGGCAGAACGGCACAGGCAGGAACAACTGAAAAAGATGGGTATCAAAGACACGTTGAACCCTGCTTTTGCGCCTTCTTCGGACAATATGGATAAAAAGCCGGAACAAACGGAAGAAATAAAGCAACCTGAAACACCGGCAGAAGTTGTGCCTACTTCCGAAACGGTTGCCACTTCCCTGTTCCCGGAACTTGAAACGGAAAAGCCGAAGGAGGAAGTCATGGACCTTTCTCCCCGTCCGTTCAACGGCCTGCTGGAGCCACACCACCGTGACGGCTCGATGGTGCTGGATGCTTCACGCAATCTCGGTTACCTGAAAGACCTCACGCCTTACGGTGCGACCTTCCAACCGCTCGACCTCCGTGGCTATCAAAAAGAGAAAGCGATGCTGTATATATCGCTCCGTGACGCTTACGAACGTCTGTATAGCCACGAGACGGAGAACCATACGGAACACAAACCGCAGCGCGGGTATCTCAACACCTACTACGATGAGTTTGTCATGCGTTACGGTAACCTCAACGCCAGACAGAACGTGAAACTGGTGATGATGGATGCCGGAGGGCGCGACATCCTTTCGCTGGAACGTGCGGAGGACGGCAAGTTTGTCAAGGCGGACATCTTCGACCGTCCCGTTTCCTTCTCGGTGGAGAGCCGTGTCAATGCAGGCTCTCCCGAAGAAGCCTTGTCCGCATCGCTCAACAAGTTCGGCACGGTCAATCTCGGCTATATGCGGGAGATAACCGACACTACGGAAGAGGAACTGCTTGGTGCCCTCAAGGGGCGCATCTTCTACAACCCGCTCGTAACCGGTTACGAAATCAAAGACCGCTTCATCGCGGGGAACGTGATAGAGAAGGCGGAACGCATAGAGGGCTGGATGGAGGACAATCCCGAAAGTGAGCGGATGCCGGAGGTGAAACAGGCGTGGGAGGCATTGAAGGAGGCCGAACCGCAGCGCATAGCCTTTGAAGACCTCGACTTCAACTTCGGTGAACGCTGGATTCCCACGGGCGTGTATGCCGCATACATGAGCCATCTTTTCGACACGGACGTGAAAATCGCCTATTCCGCCAGCATGGACGAATTTTCCGTGGCGTGCGGCTACCGCACCATGAAGATCACGGACGAGTTTTTAGTAAAGGGCTATTACCGGAACTATGACGGTATGCACCTGTTGAAGCACGCCCTGCACAACACCTGCCCCGACATGATGAAAAGTATCGGCAAGGACGAGAACGGCAACGACATCAAGGTACGCGACAGCGAGGGCATACAGCTCGCCAACGCGAAGATAGACGAAATCCGTAACGGGTTCTCCGAATGGTTGGAAGAACAGTCGCCGCAGTTCAAGGAACGGCTCACGACGATGTATAACCGCAAGTTCAACTGTTTCGTGCGCCCGAAGTACGACGGCTCGCACCAGACTTTTCCCGACCTCAACCTGAAAGGGCTGGCAAGCCGGGGAATCAAGAGCGTTTACCCGTCGCAGAAGGATTGCGTCTGGATGCTGAAACAGAACGGCGGCGGGATCTGCGACCACGAGGTGGGAACCGGCAAGACGCTGATAATGTGCATAGCGGCACATGAGATGAAGCGTCTGAACTTGGCGCACAAGCCGATGATTATCGGGCTGAAAGCGAATGTGGCGGAGATTGCCGCCACCTATCAGGCGGCCTATCCTAACGCCCGCATCCTCTACGCTTCTGAAAAGGATTTCTCGACCGCCAACCGCGTGCGTTTTTTCAACAACATCAAAAATAACGATTACGATTGCGTCATCATGTCGCACGACCAGTTCGGCAAGATACCGCAGTCACCGGAGTTGCAGCAGCGCATCCTGCAGGCGGAGCTTGACACGGTGGAGGAAAACCTCGAAGTCTTGCGGCAGCAGGGCAAGAACGTGTCGCGGGCGATGCTGAAAGGGCTGGAGAAGCGCAAGCACAACCTTGTGGCGAAGCTGGAGAAGGTGGAACACGCCATCAAGTCCCGCACGGATGATGTGGTGGACTTCAAGCAGATGGGCATCGACCACATCTTCATTGACGAGAGTCACCAGTTCAAGAACTTGACTTTCAACACCCGTCATGACCGTGTGGCGGGATTGGGAAACTCGGAAGGAAGCCAGAAGGCCCTGAATATGCTCTTTGCCATCCGTACCATACAGGAACGCACGGGCAAGGACTTGGGGGCTACGTTCCTTTCGGGCACGACCATTTCCAACAGTCTGACGGAACTGTACCTGCTCTTCAAATACCTGCGCCCCAACGAACTGGAACGGCAGGACATCCGCTGTTTCGATGCTTGGGCTGCCATCTTCGCCAAAAAGACGACCGATTTTGAGTTCAACGTAACGAACAATATCGTTCAGAAGGAGCGTTTTCGCTATTTCATCAAGGTGCCGGAGCTTGCCGCCTTCTACAACGAGATTACCGACTACCGCACGGCGGAGGATGTAGGTGTGGACAGACCAAACAAGAATGAGATACTGCACCACATACCGCCCACACCGGAGCAGGAGGACTTCATACAGAAGCTGATGCAGTTTGCCAAAACCGGCGATGCCACTCTGCTTGGCAGGTTACCCCTGTCGGAAACGGAGGAAAAGGCGAAGATGCTCATCGCCACCGACTACGCGAGAAAGATGGCTCTTGATATGCGCATGATAGACCCGAACTACGAGGACCATCCCGACAACAAGGCAAGCCATTGTGCCAAGATGATTGCAGAGTATTACCACAAGTACGAGGCGCACAAGGGTACGCAGTTCGTGTTCTCCGACTTGGGGACATACCAGCCGGGGGAAGGATGGAACGTGTACAGCGAGATAAAACGCAAGTTGGTGGAGGATTACGGCATACCGGCAAGTGAGGTGCGCTTCATTCAGGAGTGTAAGACGGATAAGGCTCGTAAGGCGGTGATAGATGCCATGAACGCCGGGACGGTGCGCGTGCTGTTCGGCTCCACAAGTATGCTCGGAACGGGCGTGAATGCGCAGAAAAGATGTGTCGCCATCCATCACCTTGATACACCGTGGCGACCGTCCGACCTGCAACAGCGTGACGGACGGGGTGTTAGAGCCGGGAACGAGATTGCCAAGCATTTTGCCGAGAACAACGTGGATGTCATCATCTACGCGGTGGAAAAGTCGCTGGACAGCTACAAGTTCAATCTGCTGCACTGCAAGCAGACGTTCATATCGCAGCTCAAAAGTGGAGCGATGGGCGTACGTACCATAGACGAGGGTGCAATGGACGAAAAATCGGGTATGAACTTCTCGGAGTATATGGCGTTGCTCTCCGGCAATACCGACCTTTTGGATAAGGCGAAATTAGAGAAGCGTATCGCCTCGCTCGAAGGGGAACGCAAGTCGTGGGGCAAGGGCAAGCGCGATTCGGAGTTCAAGCTGGAATCCAAGACGGGAGAACTGCGCAACAACACGGCTTTCATCGAAGCCATGACGGAAGACTGGAACCGTTTTCTTTCCGTTGTGCAGACTGATAAGGAAGGCAGCCGCCTTAATCTTGTCAAGGTGGACGGCGTGGATTCAACGGATGAGAAGGTCATCGGTAAGCGTTTGCAGGAAATCGCCAAGAACGCCACGACTGGTGGACTGTACAAGGCTGTCGGGGAACTTTACGGCTTTCCGATAAAGGTGGTCAGCGAGAGGACACTCAAAGAAGGTCTGGAGTTCACTGACAACCGCTTCGTGGTGGAGGGCAACTACAAGTACACCTACAACAACGGGCATCTGGCGATGGCAGACCCGATTGCTGCCGCACGAAACTTTCTGAACGCATTGGAGAGGATTCCGACCATCATCGACCAGTACAAGTCTAAGAACGAAGTGCTGGAAAAGGAGATTCCGCAGTTGCAGGAGATAGCGGGCAAGGTGTGGAAGAAGGAGGACGAGCTGAAACAGCTGAAGTCCGAACTCGCCGCACTGGACCGCAAGATACAGCTTGAGCTGGCTCCGGCTCAGGAAAACACGGAAGAGAACCGGCAAGGCAACGAGAAAAAACAGACGGAACAACAGCCGGAAAGCCCGCACGTGGACTTTGTACGCAGTCATTTAATTATAGGGAGACCCGGTTTATCGGAATCCAAAGGTGTAAAACTTTAATATCGAAGTCTTGACAGAAAAAGCCAGTGGTTGAATTTTTCACCACTGGCTTTAATTCTAATAATTTTTCAATCTAATATGACCGAATCTATAACGTTAAATCATAGATTATGTGTCTATTTGTGAAGAAAAAGACGTATCTTTGTATCAAAATCAAATAAGCATAACAATGGAGCCATCTATATCTATATACAGTTTTTCACTTTGTGCCGCACTGCCGTTGATGTTATTCTTCGGCTTTTATTTTTTGTTTGCAAAGACTCCTGAAAAGAAAATTTTCAAGAATTATCTCCGCTCCCGACAGATTATGGGTATAGCTATGCTGCTGCTTTCGGCAAACTATTCGGTACATTTCTTCTTTGGTATCCGATTCAAAAATGCGGATTCTGCCATATTGATGAACATGTCCACATACTTCCTGTGCTATTCTCTGTTCAGTTCGGCATTGATAATGTTGCTTGATCGTTTTTACATTACCAAACGGCGTGTGTGGACACATATCATTTTATGGATTATATTTTCAACTCTTTCCGGAGTTGTGTTGTTCCTGTTGCCAAGCGGAATCATGCAAAAATTCTCTTTATTTGCTTTAGCTGTATGGTTAGTCGTTTTTGGAGTCGTTTTAGCTCGCAGAGTCATAATTGCATACCGTAGAGCCATTCGGATTTTCAATGAAACTCAGGCGGATGATATAGGTACATATATCGAATGGCTTTCCATATTCACTTATTGGGCTGTTATCTTCGGTGTCGGATGCGGATTGCTGACATTTCTGCCAGACAAATATGTTTTTATCTGGATTTTGTCGTCAATACCGTTCTACAGCTATCTTTTCTACAGCTATCAGAACTACCTGCTGTTCTATGAACAGGTGGAAAATGCTTTTGAGCAAGATATACAGTCTGAAGAAGAACTTCTGACAGATACAGAAACAGAACCTAAAATAGTTTCTGAGAAAGAAGTTCCAGTGTCCTATACAGAAATTATAGAGAAAGTGGCCAACTGGATAAAGACAGACGGCTATGTCCAGCAGGGACTTACCATAAAAGAACTGTCCGAAATACTTCATACGAACCGTACCTATCTTTCCGCTTATATCAAGACTACGTATAAAATGACATTCCGCGAATGGATAACCGGTCTCCGGTTGGAGTATGCGAAAAACATACTGAAGGAGCATCCGGAAATCAATATACAGAAGCTGGCTGAGTCTTCCGGCTTTCTTTCTCGCAGTAACTTTATCAAATCATTTACCGAAAAGGAAGGATGTACGCCTGGCAAGTGGAAAAAAGCAAATCTGGAATAATTTGTGTGGTAAAAAGCCGATGAAAAAGGTCTCAGAAGCCCATTTTCAAAAAGTGCTCAAGCGACAAAAAGTGCTAATTCGACAAAAAGGTGCTCAAACGACAAATTGAAAAGTGCTCAAACGACAATTTTTTATAAAACGCTGTATTTCAACAGAAAAAGTTTTTGTAATATTTTGGGCGCTGAATGGCATTTATTACCTTTGGAGATGACAAAGATAATGAATTCAAGTTTATATGATCAGAAAAATCACTTTTCTTACCTTGTTTCTGTTGCTGATGACGGTAACTTTTCCTGTCATTGCGCAGCAGAAAACAGACACGACCTACACCTTCCGCTTCGTTCCGCAGAAGGACATGTTCTACGTTCCTTGGAATGGTAATGACACTGAACTTGCCCGCCTGTTGGAATGTATCGAAAACAGTAAAGCAACAATTTTTGACGGCAAGCTGCCGCTATTGGTTGACGGATATTGTAATTCACTGGGCAGTGAAGCCGAGAACCTTGCAACGGCGAAGATCCGTGCCAATCGAGTAAAATCAGAACTGATTATACGCGCGAAAATCAAGGAAGAAAACTTCATTACCCGCAACCATGCGACTGAGGGTGATTTTGTCACCGTGCGCCTGACGGTACCAGTAAAAGAAACAGCCGTGACGGATGCGGAATCGGAAGCACGACGCAAGGCGGAAGCCGAACGCTTAGAAACCGAGAAGCGTGCCGAGCAGGAACGGCTTGCCGAAGAGCAGCGTAAAGCGGAAGAAGCCCGACTTGCCGCTGAAAAGGCAGAAGCCGAGAAAACCGCTCAACAAAATACACTTGCCGACACGCCGTCGGAAACCAAAATCACAACTGATTATCATCTCTCCCTGCGTGCCAACCTGCTGCGCTGGGCTACCTTGACACCAGATTTAGGACTTGAATGGCGCATCTGCCCATCGTGGGGCATTGCCGTAAACGGCTCGTGGACTTCATGGACGTGGAGCGACAAGGACCGCCGCTATGCACTCTGGGAAGTGGCTCCGGAAGTGCGTTACTATATGGGTGAGAAGAAAGCCTGGTATCTGGGCGCGATGTTCAAGGCCGGACAGTTCAACTACAAGCTCTCCGAAACAGGCAAGCAGGGCGACCTGATGGGTGGCGGCATCACCGCCGGCTATCAGCTGCGGCTGAACAAGGCACTGGCTCTTGATTTCAACCTCGGTTTGGGCTACCTGAATGCCGATTTCGAAAAATATGAAGTCATCGACGGCGTGCGTGTACGCCGCGGCAACGAGACAAAAGATTGGTGTGGTCCCATCAATGCCGGTGTGACATTGGTATGGAAGTTATTCTAACACGGAGGAATAGAATATGAAAGCAAGACAATATATAAATATGATGGGAATGGCAGCCGCCGTGCTGCTCTCTTCCTGCGTGAAGGACACGCTTTATGACACGCCGCATCCCGACTACGGGAAGATTGCGGTGACAGCCGACTGGTCGGCCCGCGGTGAGGGCATCGACATACCTGCCACATGGACGGTCACCATGGGTGACTATACGGGTACGGAGACTTCCGCCACCCATGCCCCCGACCATCTGTTTGCTCCGGGCAGCTACACCCTTGCGGTGTGGAACCCGGCTGAAGGAATCACGGTGAACGGCACCACAGCCACCGTTGCCGCAGCCACGGGAAACCGGGCAGGCACGGATGCCTTTGTGAACAATGCCCCGGGATGGTTCTTCACCTATACGGAACAGGTGACCATCGAGAAAGACAAGGACTATCCGCTGACCGCCGCAATGAAGCAGCAGGTACGCGAACTGACACTTGTCGTCGAACCGACGGGTGATGCCGCCGGACGCATCACGGAGATTGTTGCCCATCTGACGGGTGCAGCCGGAACACTCGACTTCGCTACCGATACCTACGGAGCCGCTTCGAACGTCGTGCTGCTCTTCACCAAGATTACCGAAGGTGACGATGCCGGCAAGTGGAAAGCCACGGTGCGGCTGCTGGGTGTGACCGGCACGGAACAACTGCTGACGGGTGAAATCCGCTATGCGGACGGCAACCCGACCCCCACGACGCTGAAAAGCGACCTTACGGAAGCCCTCAAGGAGTTCAACACTGGAAAGGGCGAATCGCTGACCCTCGGCGGAACGCTGGTTGAGACTCCCGAAGGCATGGAAGTGGACGGAGCCGAAATCAACGGCTGGGAAGAAGTGAAAGGTGATGATGTAAATGCTGATTTGTAAATAATAAAATTATAGATATAATGAAGACAAGATTTTTTGCACTTGCAGCGCTTGCCCTCACACTGGTAGCCTGCAACAACGACAACGAGAACCTGAACGGTGACCCCGTGGCCGCCCAGTTTACCGCCGACATCGCCCCCGCCACCCGCGCCAGCGGAACCACCTGGACTGGCGGCGACCGTATCGGCATCACCGACATCGGCAACGATTCCCAGTACGGCAACGTGCCTTTCATCCTGAAGAACGGGAAATTTGAGGCAGAAGGAAAGGTCATCTATATCGAAGATACAAATCCCCATACTTTCCGCGCCTACTATCCGTACAACACGACGGGAGGCATCCTCGCAGCCACGACCGATGCCACGGCGCAGCAGAACCAGCCTGCCATCGACTTCCTCTTTGCTTCAGGAGCCACGGGAGACAAAAACAACCCGGTAGTAAGCTTCACCGACAAAACCGCCAAAGGCGGTGAAGACAACTCCTTCCACCACCGCATGAGCCAGATAACCCTTACCTTCGAGGCGGGCGATGGTGTGGAATTCAACGTGGTCAAGCCTGAACGTTACACGCTGGACGGATTGTTACTCACCGGTACGTTCAACACGGCCGACGGTATTGCCACCGCAGACAACGGACTACAGACCGGAGAACTGACCATGAATCTGGCAGACGGCAATCTCACGTCATCGATCATCCTCTTCCCGCAGACAGTTGCATCCCTGCCGTTGGTTGTGAATTACAAAGGTCAGGAATATCATGCCACACTCACCATGCCCGAAGGCGCACTGCAGGCGGGCAACAACTATACCTATACCGTCAAGGTACGCAACAAAGTCCTTGAAGTCAGCGAAGCCACCATTGCAAAGTGGAACGATATAGACGGTGGAGATGTGGGTGCTGACCTGTAGGATGTTAATAATTAATCGATTAGAATGAAGGATTATGAGACATAGATTATTTATCCCCGCAGCCACCGCACTGCTGTTCGCCCTCGCCGCCTGCACGCAGGACGAACTTGCTGGCGATAACCGTCTGCCCGAAGGTGAATACCCCGTCGTCATCCGTGCCACCGGATTGTCCGTAGAAGCAACGCCGCTGGCAGCCCCTTCCACCCGTGCCGCTGTGGACGGCGACTGGCAGGGCGTCACTTCCGTAGTACTCAAGTTGGGCGACGCGGTAAAGGAATACACCGTTACGGCTTCTACCGATTTCAAGAGTGCCACACTTTCACGCGAGAACGACCCGTACTACTGGACCAGCCGCGACCCGATTACCATATCG
>ENA-OPBG01001863-OPBG01001863.1-human-gut-metagenome-genome-assembly--contig:-NODE-1863-length-13387-cov-4.617687_pt1 | contig 13387 bp, 9 predicted proteins | sample MGYA00241065_ERZ501446 | MGnify/ENA primary metagenome ERZ501446 (study PRJEB25962, sample SAMEA2042632) | human gut metagenome | biome: human gut; feature: human-associated habitat; material: faeces...
AACATCAATTCCAAATTCAACAATCACAGATTTAAAAGAATTATTAGGAGCAGAAATAGTTGTAAAAAATTCAAATGGTGAAGTGGTTTCAAACGAATCAAATCTTGCAACAGGTTATGTTGTAAATGATAAATATACAATTTCAGTTCTTGGAGATGTAAGTGGAGATGGAGTTGTAGATGCAAGAGATTCATTAAGAATTTTAAAATATGCAGTTGGAACATATGAATTAAATAATGAATATGCAAAATCAGCGGACCTAAACAAAGATGGAATAATTGATGCAAGAGATTCATTAAGAATTTTAAAATATGCTGTAGATACTTATAAAATAGAATTATAAAGAGAGAGAGGAATAATTGTGAAAAAAAAGATATTTAACATATTACTTATAGCAATATTTTCAATTTTAATTTTAGAAACAAAAGTTAATGCTTCAAATATTGTTTCAACAGATAAGCAAGTTAATTCTGGTGATGGAAATGTAACAATATCAATAACTTCAAAAGAAACATTAGGAGCTTATAACTTGGAATTGGTTGATAATTCAGGACTTGAATTAGTTAGTTCTAGTGCTGGTCCAAGTGGAACAGCAAATGGAACTAAAATATCAGGAGCTTCAGCAACAGGAATAACGGATTTAGGAAGTTATACATTTAAAGTGCCAACAGTAACATCAGATACAACATATAAGATAAAATTTAGAATTACTGGAATAGCAAATGTCAATGATGAAGATTTACCTAATGTTGATAATAATGCAATATTAACAGTAAAAGCCCCAAAAACAGAGACACCAACAGAAAATAATAATACATCAAATAATGCAGGAAGTTCAAATAACAACACATCAAACAATTCAGCAAGTTCAAATAATAATAGTACAACAAAGTCATCAGAGGCAAGATTAAGAGATTTAGGCTTAAATCCAAAACAATATGATTTTAAAGGATTTAAACCAGATACATATCAATACAATGTAGAGGTTCCAAATGAAGCCGAAAAAGTATATATATATGCAACAACCAAAGACTCAAATGCAAAAGTAAAATCAGGAGATGGAAATATCGCATTAAATGAAGGAGAAAATAAAGTTGAAATTGTAGTTGTTGCAGAAGATGGAAAAACAAAGAAAACATATACACTAAATATTACAAGAAAAGCTGGAGAGCAAACAGCTACACCAGTAGAAGAGCCAGTAATAGATGAACAACCACCAACTGAACCAACGACAACTTCAACAAAAGAAGAAACTTCATCAACAACAAGTTCTGAAAATACAAAAATAACAACTTCAACAACAAAAACAGAAAGTACATCAACCAAAAGTGAAAATCAACAAATTGTAGGAAAAGTTGACTGGTTAAAACCAGAAACTTGGGGACAAGAACAATATATATTAGTTGCAGTTTTAGTATTTTTAATATTAACAATAATAGTTTCAATAATATTAAAAATAAAAATCAAAAAAGATGAAGAAGAGGAGATTGAGTTCCCAGGAGCAGAAGAATTAGATAGAGCAATGTTTGAACATCAGGAATTGTCAGATAATGGAAATATGGATGATAATTATTACAATGATGATATGAATGATGAAAATCCATATAGTACAAACTTTAATGATGATTATTATAATGATAATACTCAACACGATGAAGAAAAAATAAATGATCAGCCGGTAGAAGTAGAATATAAAGAAGAAAATACTTCTAATGATTATAATGATAATGTATCAGAGAAAAATGATGAGGAAATAGAAAGAAAAAGAATGCTTGAAGAATATTTTGCGGATCAAGATGGAAAAGATTCAAAAGCAAAAAGAACAAAAACTAGAGGAAAACATTTTTAAAATAAAAACGGCTCATTGAGTCGTTTTTTGAATATTAAGAATAGATATAAAAAAAGAAAACATTTTAAAATGTTTTCTTTTTTTATGCAAGACCGTATTTTTTCTTAAATTTATCTGCTCTACCACCTTTAGTGTCAAGTCTTAAGTTTCCTGTCCAATATGGATGACATTTTGAGCAAACATCAACTTTTAAATCTTTTTTTGTAGAACCAACTTCTATAACATTACCGCAAGCACATGTAATAGTTGTTTGATTATATGCTGGATGTATTCCTTCTTTCATTTGCAAATTCACCTCTTTCTTACAATAGTAATTTTTGCCTTTTATTATATTACCATATCTTTATACTTTTTTCAAGCTTATTTGTTTAAATTTTTATTTTCTTCTTGATTAATTTGATTTACATATGTTGCAGAAGCTTCTAACTCAGTATTTAAAGATACTTTTTTTACAAGCTTATTCATAATATTAAAAATACAAGCAACTATTAAAATAAATAATCCTATTTTTTTCCAATATTTAGCTAACATAATAAAATCTCCTTTAAAAATTTAATACATAACAATTATACGTTTTTTTTATTGATTTGTCAATATTTTTTGAGGTTTTGGACAAAATAAAGTCAAGAAAAAATATATTATATAAGGAAGGAAAAATATTAAATGAAAAAAACTTTTTTGTTTATAGTGTTAATTGGAATTATGTTAGGAATAGGTATATGGATTTTTAAAACAAATAATGATAGTCTAAATTATCAAGCTCAAAGAAGTAGTACAAACAAAAATAATCTAGATGAGATTGATATTAAGTCAATACAAAGTACAACAGATACACAACAAGTGACAGAACAAACAGAAAAAGAAATTGCAAATTTTTCTACAAAAATTCATAATAAAGAAAAAGCAAGACAAAATAATATGCGAATAACATGTGATTCATTAACAAATACAGAAATAAAACCAGAAGAAATATTTTCATTTTGCAATACTGTTGGAAAAGCAACAAAAGAAAAGGGATATCAGGAAGCAGATGTATATGTAGATGGAGAGAAGAAACAAGGTCTTGGTGGAGGAAATTGTCAAGTAAGTACAACTTTATATAATGCAGTTCTTAAAGTTGATGGATTAGAAATTATAGAAAGACATGAACATAGTGGATATGTGCCATATATAGAAAAAGGTAAAGATGCAGCAGTAGCATATGGAAGTTATGATTTTAAATTCAAAAATAATACAAATAAAACAATAAAAATTATTATGGAATGTCAAGAAAAAGATGTAACAGCCAAAATAATAGAAATGTAAAAGACCAGATTTTTTATCTGGTCTTTTATATACTAAAAATAAGGGAAAGCATAATTACGAAGAACGAGTTAAATTGAACCAATTGCTAAATAGAGATTTCATTATATTAATAAATGAAATTTTATTAATAGAATTTTCAGCAATAAGACTTACTTCTGCAATTTTATCATTGTTTAAATAATATGAAATTGTACCAAGTTGTTGACCTTGAGTTATAGGTGCTTGAATACTTTCTGGAAGATTAATTTCATAAGTAATACTAGATTCTTCGCCTTTTTTTATCAAAAATGATGGAGAAGATTCATAAATGGCATTTATTGTGTCAGCAGTTCCTTTTGTTACAGGAATAGATTTAAAAACTTCACCTTTTGTAGCAAAAGATTTATAAGAAAATGTATTAAATCCATAATCAAGTAGAGTAGAAGCATTAGAAAATCTAATTGCAGAAGTAGGAGCTTTCATAATTACAGAAATTAATGATAAATCATTACGGGTTGCAGATGCTGATAAATTAAATAATGCTTTAGATGTAGAGCCAGTTTTTAAACCAGTACATCCAGAATAATTACGTACTAATTTATTTGTATTAGATAATGCAGATTTTCCATCTCTAAGAGAATCTGTCCAAATTGTTGTATAATTTGTTATTTGAGGATGTTTTGTTAATAATTCACGAGACATTAATGCAATATCATATGCAGATGTTAGATGATCATCTTCATCAAGACCATGACAATTAACGAAATTTGTATCATTCATTCCAAGTTCTTTGGCTTTTTTATTCATCATTTTTACAAAATTTTCTGTAGAACCACCTAAATATTCTGCAATAGCTGTAACACAATCATTTGCACTAACAACAGCTATTGCTTTTAACATATCATTAACACTTAAATTTTCGCGAGGATCAAGCCAAATTTGTGAACCCCCCATATTAGCAGCATTTTCACTACAAGGAATTTGGGTTTCTAAAGTTATTTTTCCCGAATCAAGAGCTTCCATGATTAATAATAAACTCATTATTTTTGTAACACTAGCAGGATGTAATTTTTCATGAATGTTATGACTATACAAAATTTGACCAGAATTTTGCTCAATTAAAATTGCACTTTCTGCATCTAGATTAAGAAAATTATCATTTTGAACGTTTACAGAAGATTGAGCAGATGTTTCAATACTGCTATCTAAAACAGACCAACTGTAGCTTGTAGAATATGCTAATGTCATAGGGGATAAACCAATAACCAATAAAATAAAACAACATAAAAATTTATATTTCATAACAAGTCCTTTCATAAATATATTTTATGAAAATAGTGAAAAAATATTCAAAAAAATGGAAAAAAGTATTGAAAATTAAAAAAAGTAGAACTATAATATTTCTGAAAAAAGATACTAACAAAGGAGAAATATACATGAAAAACAAAGGAATAACATTAATAGCACTAACAGTAACAGTGATAGTATTACTAATAATTTCAGGAGTAACAATATCTTATATGACTGGTGAAAATGGAATAATAAATCAGTCAAAAGAATCCAAAAAGTTTGCAGGAACAGTAGAAGAAAAAGAAGTATTAAACACATCTGTAGCTGCAGCAGTAGGGAAAAGTTCAAAATCAAAAGTTGAAGAAAATAATCTAAAAAAATACTTGAATCAAAATGTAGGAGATGAAGTAAAAGATTATACCTTAGAAAAGAGAGATGGATATTATAGCGTTACATTTACAGCAACTGGAAATGAGTATGCAGTATGGGAAAATGGAACAGTACAAGATATGGATGAATACCAAAAAACTCCATATTTAAAGTTAGACCCAAGTGAATTAAATGCATTGGAAAAAGGAAGTAGTCAAGTAATAAAGGCAATAACAAATGTTAATAATTCGAATATAAAATGGGAAACAAGTAATTCAAATATAGTAACAATACAAAAGAAATCAAATACAGAAATAACAGTGACAGGGAAAAATAATGGATCAGCAGTAATAACAGCAAAAATGGATAAATTAGAAACAAAATGTCAAGTAACAGTAATAACAAGTCCAAAAGAAATAATATTGTCAAATACAGAAATAACAATAGACTTAAGTTCAGGAAATAAAACAGTACAAATAACACCAACAATAACGCCAGATTCAGCAAATAAAAATATAACATGGACAAGTAGTAATACAAGTATAGCAAGAGTAGATGAATTTGGAACAATAACAGGAATAAGTAATGGAGAGGCAACAGTAACAGCGAAAACAGTAAATGGATTAACCAAAATATGTAAAGTAAAAGTAGTAACAAGTCCAACAGCAATAAGTTTAAATAAAACAAATGCAGTAATAGATACAACAACAAGTAAAAATATGCAATTAACAGCAGTAATAACACCAGCATCAGCCAATATATATACAGGAATAACATGGACAAGTTCAAACGATAATGTTGTACAAGTAAATCAACAAGGATTAGTAAAAGGAATAAGCAATGGATTAGCAACAGTAACAGCAAAGACTGAAAACGGATGTACAGCCCAATGTAGAATAGTAGTAGGAGCAACAATAGCAGGAATAAATTTAGCACCATCAAATTCTGCAATAGAAATAGAAGAAAAATTACAAATAAATGCAACAATAGAACCAAATACATCAGAAGAGACATTAATATGGGTAAGTAGTAATTCAAAAGTAGCAACAGTAGATCAAAATGGATTAGTAACAGGAAAATCACATGGAACAGTAACAATAACAGCAACAGGAAGAGACTCAATGGTAGCAAATTCAGTGAAAGTAACAGTACAAACGGCTCCAAAATCAATATCTTTAAATATAACAGAAAAAACAATTGATTTAAGTACAGATGCTAAGTCATTCCAATTAACAGGAACAATAAGTCCAAGTACAGCAAATGTTTATTTAGAGCAAACATGGACAAGTAATGATGAGAGCGTAGCAAAAGTAGATAATAATGGACGTGTAACAGCATTAAAAAATGGAGATGCTACAATAACAGTAAGTACAGGAAATAAGAAAACAGCAACATGTAAAGTAAAAGTAGTAACAAGTCCAACAGGAATAGCATTAGATAAAAATAGAGCAACAGTTAATTTAAGTGGAACAAAGACAGTAGATTTAACGGCAACATTGACACCAAAAACAGCGAATATATATGATGATTTACAATGGAGTAGTGATTCAGCAAGTGCAAAAGTAGAGAAAACAGGAAAATATACAGCAAGAGTAACAGGTGTATCAAATGGAAATGCAAAAATAACAGTAAGCACAGGAAATGGATATAAAGCAGAATGTATAGTGACAGTAGAAACAAAAATAATAGGAATAACAGTAAGTCCAAATGAAGCAGAGGTAGAAGTTGGAAGTACAGTAACATTAACAGCGACAAAGAAACCATCAATAGGATCAACGGAAGGATTAGTGTGGTCAAGTAGTAATAATAGAGTAGCCAAAGTAAACGATGATGGTGTAGTAACAGGTATAGCACAAGGAACAGTAACAATTACGATAAAGAGTTCAAGTGGATTAGTAAAAACAAAAGCAAAAGTAACAGTAGTGCAAAGTCCAACAGGAATAACATTAGATAAAAATAAAGTAGCATTAGATATGAGTGGAACAAAAACAACAAAATTAAATGCTACAATACAGCCAGGTAATGCAAATAGAAATACAGGAATAACATGGACAACTGGAAATTCTGGTATTGCAAGTGTGGATCAAAGTGGAAATGTAACAGCAAAAGCAAATGGAACAACAACAATAACAGCTACTACACAAAATGGAAAGAGTGCAAGTTGTAATGTAACAGTAATAACTTCTATAACAAGTTTGGAAGTAAGTCCAAAAAGTAAAAAATTAAATGTTGGTGAAACAGTACAATTGACATGTACAGTAAAACCTTCTACTACAACAGAGAGTCCTTTATGGACAAGTAGTAATACTTCAGTAGCTACAGTAGATAAAAATGGTTTAGTAACAGGGGTTAAAGCTGGAGTAGTAACAATAACTGTAAAAAATCCAAGTGGAGACAAATTTGATACAGCAACAATAACAGTAACACAAAAGCCAACAGAATCTACACCAGTTGAAAATGTTAAATTTTCAACTGAATATGGAAGAATAGATGTAATATGGTTAGATAATAATAATAATGTTATATCAAATCCTAATGCACCAATATTAACATCAAATGGAGAAAGCTTAACACCAATAAAATGGAATGGTTCAAGTGAACAAACTACTAATTCAGGAGACAGTTCATGGTATAATTATAATTCAAATATGTGGGCAAATGCCAAAACTAAGAATGGAAGCTATTTTGTATGGATTCCAAGATTTGCATATAGAATCAGATATTATTCAGATAGTAATTGTACAAAATTAACTGGATATTTTGATGGATTAGGACAATGGTCTAAAGATGGAAAATTAAGAAGAAAATTAGATTCAGGAATACAGAAAGTAAATTATGATGATGAATCATATATAGTTCATCCAGCATTTGAAACAAACTTAGAAAATGGAGGATGGTCAAATGAATTATCTGGATTTTGGGTAGCAAAATTCCAAGCTAGCCCAAGTAGTTATAGAGAAGTCAAATTTATCCCCGGTGTAGATAGTAGTAATTTAAATGAATCAATAGGTAAACAGTATTATTATGCACGAACGGCAAAATATGGTTATAATGGAACAAAGGATAGTGATGGTTATACAAGTTTTATGTATAGTCATATGATGAAAAATAGTGAATGGGGAGCAGTTGCATATTTGACACATAGTAAATATGGAAAAAATGGAAATGAAATAGCACAAAATACAAGTTACTATACAGGTGGAGGATATAATGGAAGATATACATCATATACATCACAAAGTTCAACAGGAAATGTATATGGAATATATGACTTGTCTGGATGTGCATATGAATATGTTGCAGCATTTATTTCAAAAGATTCATATGGTAAATTTTCTACTTATGATTGGACAAGGTATACAGGTTTAAAGGAAACTTCAGCAAGTACAAAATATGCTACAAGATATGATAATAATTATAGTTCATATTATACAGGAAATTTTATTGTATATAATTGCGGAAAAATAGGCGATGCATCAAAAGAAGTAAATACAGGTGGACATGATAAGACAGACTCAAGAACAGTATATAAGAACTGGCTTAAAGATGATTCTAATTTCCCATATTCAGAATATCCATTCTTTGTAAGAGGTGGAAACAGAAGTGATAGTACATACAGTGGATTAGCAGGGGTATTCTTTACAGGATATGCAGATGGTCATAATAGTGATGATAACTCATTTAGAGCAGTTTTATGTCCATAAATAAAAAGTTGATGAAGTAAAAAAATAATTTACTTCATTGGCTTTTTTATTTTTTGAAATACTGTTGCTTGAAATATAAGTTTTTGCTATAATTAATATAAGAGTATAAATGAGAAGTTTTCACAAAGGAGGAATGAATATGAAAAATAGAGGAATCACATTAATAGCATTAGCAGTAACTGTAATAGTATTATTAATAATTTCAGGAGTAACAATATCTTATATGACTGGTGAAAATGGAATAATAAATCAGTCAAAAGAATCCAAAAAGTTTGCAGGAACAGTAGAAGAAAAAGAAGTATTAAACACATCTGTAGCTGCAGCAGTAGGGAAAAGTTCAAAATCAAAAGTTGAAGAAAATAATCTAAAAAAATACTTGAATCAAAATGTAGGAGATGAAGTAAAAGATTATACCTTAGAAAAGAGAGATGGATATTATAGCGTTACATTTACAGCAACTGGAAATGAGTATGCAGTATGGGAAAATGGAACAGTACAAGATATGGATGAATACCAAAAAACTCCATATTTAAAGTTAGACCCAAGTGAATTAAATGCATTGGAAAAAGGAAGTAGTCAAGTAATAAAGGCAATAACAAATGTTAATAATTCGAATATAAAATGGGAAACAAGTAATTCAAATATAGTAACAATACAAAAGAAATCAAATACAGAAATAACAGTGACAGGGAAAAATAATGGATCAGCAGTAATAACAGCAAAAATGGATAAATTAGAAACAAAATGTCAAGTAACAGTAATAACAAGTCCAAAAGAAATAATATTGTCAAATACAGAAATAACAATAGACTTAAGTTCAGGAAATAAAACAGTACAAATAACACCAACAATAACGCCAGATTCAGCAAATAAAAATATAACATGGACAAGTAGTAATACAAGTATAGCAAGAGTAGATGAATTTGGAACAATAACAGGAATAAGTAATGGAGAGGCAACAGTAACAGCGAAAACAGTAAATGGATTAACCAAAATATGTAAAGTAAAAGTAGTAACAAGTCCAACAGCAATAAGTTTAAATAAAACAAATGCAGTAATAGATACAACAACAAGTAAAAATATGCAATTAACAGCAGTAATAACACCAGCATCAGCCAATATATATACAGGAATAACATGGACAAGTTCAAACGATAATGTTGTACAAGTAAATCAACAAGGATTAGTAAAAGGAATAAGCAATGGATTAGCAACAGTAACAGCAAAGACTGAAAACGGATGTACAGCCCAATGTAGAATAGTAGTAGGAGCAACAATAGCAGGAATAAATTTAGCACCATCAAATTCTGCAATAGAAATAGAAGAAAAATTACAAATAAATGCAACAATAGAACCAAATACATCAGAAGAGACATTAATATGGGTAAGTAGTAATTCAAAAGTAGCAACAGTAGATCAAAATGGATTAGTAACAGGAAAATCACATGGAACAGTAACAATAACAGCAACAGGAAGAGACTCAATGGTAGCAAATTCAGTGAAAGTAACAGTACAAACGGCTCCAAAATCAATATCTTTAAATATAACAGAAAAAACAATTGATTTAAGTACAGATGCTAAGTCATTCCAATTAACAGGAACAATAAGTCCAAGTACAGCAAATGTTTATTTAGAGCAAACATGGACAAGTAATGATGAGAGCGTAGCAAAAGTAGATAATAATGGACGTGTAACAGCATTAAAAAATGGAGATGCTACAATAACAGTAAGTACAGGAAATAAGAAAACAGCAACATGTAAAGTAAAAGTAGTAACAAGTCCAACAGGAATAGCATTAGATAAAAATAGAGCAACAGTTAATTTAAGTGGAACAAAGACAGTAGATTTAACGGCAACATTGACACCAAAAACAGCGAATATATATGATGATTTACAATGGAGTAGTGATTCAGCAAGTGCAAAAGTAGAGAAAACAGGAAAATATACAGCAAGAGTAACAGGTGTATCAAATGGAAATGCAAAAATAACAGTAAGCACAGGAAATGGATATAAAGCAGAATGTATAGTGACAGTAGAAACAAAAATAATAGGAATAACAGTAAGTCCAAATGAAGCAGAGGTAGAAGTTGGAAGTACAGTAACATTAACAGCGACAAAGAAACCATCAATAGGATCAACGGAAGGATTAGTGTGGTCAAGTAGTAATAATAGAGTAGCCAAAGTAAACGATGATGGTGTAGTAACAGGTATAGCACAAGGAACAGTAACAATTACGATAAAGAGTTCAAGTGGATTAGTAAAAACAAAAGCAAAAGTAACAGTAGTGCAAAGTCCAACAGGAATAACATTAGATAAAAATAAAGTAGCATTAGATATGAGTGGAACAAAAACAACAAAATTAAATGCTACAATACAGCCAAGTAATGCAAATAGGAATACAGGAATAACATGGAATAGTAGTAATACAGGAGTAGCAACAGTAGACCAAAGTGGAAATGTAACAGCAAAAGCCAATGGTACAACAACAATAACAGCAACTACACAAAATGGATATACTGCGCAATGTTCTATAACAGTAATAACTTCTATAACTAGCTTGTCTGTAAGCCCAACGAGTAAAACACTGAATATTGGCGAGACGGTACAGTTAACTGGAACAAAAAATCCTTCTACAACATCTGAGGGAACTCAATGGACAAGTAGTAATACAAGTGTTGCTACTGTAAATAATTCAGGACTTGTAACTGCTAAATCTGCAGGAACAGCAACAATTACTTTTAAGAATTCAAGTAGCACAAAATTTGCTAGTTGTAATGTAACTATTGTGAGTAGTGATATTATAATAGGTGGAAATACTGGATTTGATGCTACAAATGTAATTTTAAAATATAATAACAATGGAAATTTAGTTTGGAAAAAAGATGTAACAACAAACTCATATAGTAACGCTTTTAAATGTGATATCAATGCTGTTGGAACGTTTAAAGATGGAAGTATAATTGTTGGAGCTGGAGCAAGTTCTTATGATAATGTAATTATAAAATATGACAAAAATGGAAATACAATTTGGAAAAAAAGCATTCCAACATATTATTATAATAGCAAAAATCAATATTATAAAATTAATACAATAAATATAACTAATGATGATAATATAATTGTTGGTGCCAATAGTCAATATGATGGGGCTGAAAAAATAATAATAAAATACGATAGTAATGGTAATTTAATTTGGAAAAAAACACTTCCTACATATAAATCTGGAGAATATTATTATGTTGAACAATTATTAATATCTAATGATAACAATATTATTATTGGTGTTGATAGTTATTCAGATAGTCAAGGAAGAGCTATACTAAAATATGATAGCAATGGTAATTTAATTTGGAATAAAAAAATTCCTACATATACTGATTATGGTTCAACTTATTTTTATAGAATTGCTTCAATGTCTTTATTAAAAGACAATAGTATAATAATAGGAGCAAATTGTGGAACTTTAAGAGAGGACAGTACTACACCTAATGCATTGTTAAAATACAATAATAATGGTGATTTAATTTGGAAAAAAGACGTTACAACTAATACTAGAACTAATGGTTTTGACTGTAGTATTAAACAAGTCTTATGTTCAACTGATGAAAATATAATAGTTTCTGCTGGCGGAGATACAGTATCTGATTCGCAAGATAAAGTTATAATAAAATATGATAAGAATGGAAATTTAATTTGGAAAAAGAGTGTTCCTACATATTATGATAATGGAGAGACTAGATATTATAGAATATCAACAACAAATATTAATAATAATAATGAAATAATAGTTGGTGCTAATGGTTCAACAGATTCTTCAAGTAAAAGTTTATTAAAATATGATAGCAATGGTAATTTGATATGGAAAAAGGATATTCCTTCATACAAATCAGGTGAATATTACTATATTGAAAAGATGAACATAACCAATAAAAACGAAATTATAGTTGGTGTTGATAGTTATTCTGATAGCCAAGGAAGAGCTATATTAAAATATAATAATAATGGCGAATTATTATGGAAAACAGAATTGCCTAAATACACCTATAATAGCTATAATGAATTTTACAGACTTACAACGTTAAATATATATTAAGAAACAACAGTTAAGTATATAGAAAAAATGTATAAAGTTTAAGCACACACCTTCTTATGATAAAATAAAAATGTCATAAGGAGGTTTTTAAAATGGCAAAAAAGACAACTAGAAGAACAATATGCAATAGTATTTGTAGATGCAATATATTTCAATGTGAAACAAGATGGAATAGTAGTAAAGAAAGCAGTTTATATAGCATTAGGAGTAATAATGACAGGAGAAAAAGAAATATTAGTTTTTTATAACATTGGAGATTCAGAAAGTGTGAAATATTGGACAAGCATACTTAATGATATAAAAAATCGAGGAGTAAAAGATATATTAATAATGTGTTCAGATGGATTAAAAGAGGCAATAAGTACAGTAAGTATATCCATCAACAGAATTTCAACGTTGTATTGTACATATGATATAAGAAATACACATACAATATGTATCATATAAAGATAGAAAAGAATTAGTAAAAGATATAAGAAAAATGGCTGAAGAGGCTAAAGTAGCAATAAGATCTATTAGAAGAGAAGGTATTGATATAGCAAAAGCAGAGCAAAAAGAAGGAACAATAACAGAAGATGAGTTAAAACAAGCAGAAAATGAAATTCAGAAAATGACTGATAAAAAAATAGATGAGATAGATAAAATACTAGAGGGAAAAGAAAAAGAAATTATGTCAGTATAAATAGCTAAGGAGCGGTTTATGGATTTTAAAGTACAATTAAAAAAATATCAAGAACAAGTAAATAATGAATTGGAAAAATATTCAGGAAAAAAAGATGTACCAGAAAAAATATTAAA